>ERZ1673752.2646-NODE-2646-length-19243-cov-27.333177_pt1 | contig 19243 bp, 15 predicted proteins | sample MGYA00580195_ERZ1673752 | MGnify/ENA primary metagenome ERZ1673752 (study PRJEB41218, sample SAMN15661744) | gut metagenome | host: Homo sapiens | place: Canada: London | collected 2015-08-20/2019-03-30 | study: EMG produced TPA metagenomics assembly of...
CCACCAAACGAACGGTTGGCGAGCATGCCACCGTATTCACGAGCGAATGGTACGCCTTGTGCCACACATTGGTCAATGATAGCATTCGACACCTCTGCCAAACGGTAAACATTAGCTTCACGAGCACGATAGTCGCCACCTTTTACGGTATCATAGAACAAACGATAAACAGAGTCACCGTCATTCTGATAATCCTTGGCAGCATTGATACCTCCTTGTGCAGCAATAGAGTGTGCACGGCGAGGCGAGTCTTGAATACAAAAGTTGAATACATTGAATCCCATCTCGCCCAATGAAGCGGCAGCACTGGCACCTGCTAAGCCTGTACCAACAACGATGACATCCAATTTTAATTTATTCTTTGGGTTAACCAAACGCTGGTGAGCCTTGTAATTGGTCCACTTCTCAGCTACTGGTCCTTCAGGAATTTTAGAATCTATTTGTGTCATAATATTCTTCCTTATCTATTATAAGATTAAACAATTACGCACAGCACAAACTCGGCGCGCAGCCAAATGCAAATGCGAGAACAACTACTAGGAAACCAAGCATTAATAATGTGGCATATACCTCACCGATAATCTTCCATCGGTTGAACCAAATTTTATTGCTGATTCCAAGGGTTTGCATAGCACTCCAAAAACCATGAGTGAGATGAAACCACAAAGCGCACAACCAAATGATGTACAATACAACATACAAAGGCTGTGAGAATGTTTCCTGAATGTAACCAAAACCATCAGCAGGATTGCCTAACGGATCGGCAATGTGAAAGATTTCGGCAAACATCATATTGTACCAGAAATTGTACAAATGAAGAATCATACCCAAAACCACGATGAGTCCTAAAACCAACATGTTTTGAGATGCCCACTCTACTTTGGAACTCTTTTGGGTAACAGCATAACGCTCGTTCCCTCGAGCTCTTCGGTTTTGTGCCGTAAGGATGAAGGCATAGACGATGTGACACACAGTTAGTGCTGCAAGTGCAATCGTAGCTACTACCGCATACCAATTGGCACCCAGAAGTTCACAAATCGTATTGTAGGCATCTCCAGAAAAGAGAGCCACAATATTCATTGACATGTGAAATGTCAGGAATAGAATAAGTGCGACACCGGTTACCGACATCACTACTTTCCTACCAATAGATGAATTGATTAACCACATAAATGATTGAAATTTAAGTATTAAATGTTAGAAAAAAATATGCTTACTAAGTTAGATATAATCAACGATTTTTTAACAAACGTTATCATCTCTCCCCTTTTGTGAGTATGCGTTACGTATGCTGAAGTGCAAAAATACTACATTTTAATGATAACTCAAAGCTTTTTATCGAAAATACTATCAAATAGACATCGCCTTTTTCGTATAACATCGATGAACGATGATAAAAAACAATTTTTGTTCTTTTGTTTCCTCAACAAATCTAATACATCGAGCACATCAAATGACTTGTGTGCATTGCTTACCTCATTTACTTTCATTTGTTGTACAACAATAACTCTTCCATTAAAGAGCTGTGTCTTTTTTCAACACATCATTTTTGGCAAAGGTATCTGGCGTTTCTGTCCTATTATTTTACCGAAAATCGACCATCTAAAATCTTCAAAATAGAAAAATTTAATAGGCAAACGAGATGCAAAAATGGGCTGATTTGAACAAAATTAGCGCCTTTTTTAGCTGAAACATGGACTTAACGCTCTTGGAAACACTCAATAGAGGTGTTATTCATATGCTTCAACGGCATTAAAGCATGCAAATTGCAAGCTTAACTCAATGCTTTAGTCCGAAAAGAATGATAAAAATAGGGATGAAACAAAATGACTTGAGCGTAACATCTTAAATTACAAAAGGTTATGAAACTCTTTCAAATTTCGCGTATTTGCGACCAACTTTGCCCTTGGATGTTTTGACGCGAGTTTTGAAAGGCACTTTGTAAATAAAATTCAGCATTAATAATCAGTTCATGGGGCATACTTCCAAGGCTGCATCTGCTGTATTTTTGTTGGTTTTCGTTGTAAAATATCATTAAACGAAAGAGTCGTATTGAACAGGATGAAATATCTATTCTGTGGAAAATAAACCCATACATACAAATGAATGATAACATTCCGTCTACATAGTTTTTCGTCTTCATCCTTATTTTATTCAATATTATTTCTTAATTTTGCGTTGTTTCTTTTTCTTATGACAAGAAACTTACTCTAAAAAGCTCAGCTTAAAAAAGGTTGATTACTTAAAAACAATATCACCAACCTTGCCATTACAAAGCGATAGAGGGAGTTTCTATAACAATTAAATAAAGCAAGATAGAAGAATGATATTTCAATACGATGTGCTTGTCATTGGCGGAGGACACGCTGGATGTGAAGCTGCAACGGCAGCTGCGCAATTAGGAGCGAAGACTTGTCTCGTCACAATGGACATGAATAAAATAGCACAAATGAGCTGTAACCCTGCCATTGGGGGCATTGCCAAAGGACAGATTGTTCGAGAGATTGACGCTTTAGGCGGTCACATGGGAATGGTTACTGACGCTACCTCTATTCAGTTTCGCATGCTCAACAAAGGCAAAGGGCCTGCAGTGTGGAGTCCTCGTGCGCAGTGTGACCGTAGTAAATATATTTTGGAATGGAGAACGGTGTTAGATCATACGCCCAATTTGGACATCTGGCAGGACGAAGCGTGCGAATTACTTACTGCGAACAGTGAGGTAACGGGTGTTCGTACGGTTTGGGGTGTTGAGTTATACGCAAAAAGTATCATTATCACAGCGGGCACATTTCTTAATGGTTTGATGCACATTGGTAGGAAAAAGCTCCCTGGAGGACGATGTGCCGAGCCAGCAGTCTACCACCTGAGTGAAAGTATAGCGCAACATGGGATTACCGTCCAACGAATGAAAACTGGAACGCCTGTTCGCATTGACGCAAGAAGTGTGCATTTTGAAGACATGGAAAGACAAGACGGAGAAAACGACTTCCACCAGTTTAGTTACATGAGTGGGTCAAGAAATCTCAAACAACTTCCTTGTTGGACGTGTTACACTACGCCAGAATCACATGAAGTGTTACGAAAAGGATTGCCCGATTCTCCCCTTTTCAACGGACAAATACAAAGCACAGGACCGAGATACTGCCCTTCTGTTGAAACAAAATTAGTGACCTTTCCCGACAAGGATAGGCATCCGCTGTTTTTAGAACCTGAAGGTGAAAATACCAATGAGATGTATTTGAACGGCTTTTCATCGAGTATGCCGTTGAATATTCAGATAGAAGCCTTGCGCCAAATACCTGCTTTCCGAGAGGCAAAGATTTACAGAGCTGGATACGCAATTGAATATGACTACTTCGCCCCAACTCAATTGAAGCCTTCATTGGAATCAAAAATCGTCAAAGGTCTGTTCTTTGCAGGGCAAGTAAACGGCACTACGGGCTACGAGGAAGCAGCAGGTCAGGGAATCGTTGCAGGTATCAACGCTGCTATCCACTGCTTTGGAGGCGACCCTTTTGTGATGAAACGTGACGAAAGTTATATCGGTGTGCTCATTGATGACCTGACAACGAAGGGCGTTGACGAACCTTACAGGATGTTCACCTCACGTGCTGAATATCGTATTTTACTTAGACAAGACGATGCTGACGCACGATTAACCGAGAAAGCATATCAATTAGGGCTCGCAAAAAGAGACCGTTTGGACTGGTGGACACAGAAGAAAGAGAGCATTAGTCATTTGATGGACTATTGTAATAATACTTCGATAAAACCGAAAGAAATCAATGATTTGTTAGAAAGAAATGGGACATCAACGCTTAGGATGGGATGTAAAATATCAGAACTAATTGCCCGTCCTCAGATATCCATTCAACTTCTTGCGGAAATGATACCATCTTTGAGTGATGAGATTTGTAAAATTCCAAGCAGAAAGGACGAAATCATCGAAGCAACAGAGATAAAAATTAAGTATAAGGGGTACATTGAGCGTGAGAAAATAATAGCCGGAAAGATGCACCGACTTGAAAATATAAAAATTCAAAACAGGTTTGATTACGACCAGCTACATGAACTTTCGACAGAAGCTCGTCAAAAGCTAAAACGAATTAACCCTGAAACGCTGGCAAAAGCAAGTAGGATTCCAGGGGTATCACCAAGTGACATCAATGTTCTTCTCGTATTATTAGGAAGATAAATACAACACATATCATCTAAATCTTACAGATGTTTCATGTGAAACAATTGATAATTTTATAACAACATAAACTATTGACAATGAACAACAAATTGCTATTGGACAACTTGAGGTGCATACCAGATTGGCCCATTAAAGGAGTCAACTTCAGAGATGTAACCACCCTATTCAAAAACGCCGATTGTTTGAGAACAATTAGCGATGAAATGTACGAACTTTACAAAGACAAAGGTATCACAAAGATTGTAGGTATTGAGAGTCGAGGTTTTGTCATGTCGTCGGCAGTTGCTATTAAATTGGGTGCTGGAATTGTGCTTTGCAGAAAACCGGGAAAGCTTCCATGCGAGACAGTGCAAGAGAGTTATGCTAAAGAATACGGCATCGACACCATCGAGATACACAAGGATGCTATCGATGAAAATGACATCGTACTCTTACACGACGACTTATTAGCCACTGGTGGAACCATGAAAGCGGCTTGCGACCTTGTGAAAAAGTTTCATCCTAAAAAGATTTATTGCAATTTCATCATAGAACTCATCAATGAAAATCTTAATGGAAGAGAGAAATTCGACGACGACATCGAAATTACAACTCTCATTCAGATATAGAAGAAGGAACTCGCAATCAAACAAAGTTACGAATTAGGAGGGGTACGAGACAGCTCTACCCCTTTCTAATGAATTAGACGACGACAATTCAATATAGAAGATGGCGAACAACAAGACTGCAAAATATTCTTCATCGCAATGTTTCACATGAAACAAAGCAAAGACAATAGTCTTAATTCCATAAAGTTAGAATGACCAAAGAAGGGAACATAGAGAGAATATCCAAATTAAAAAACATTGTTGATAGCATACCAGAGAGACCTGGGAGCTATCAATTTTTTGACAAAGAAGGTAATATTATATATGTGGGGAAGGCAAAGAACCTAAAGCGACGCGTGTCTTCGTACTTTCTAAAAGAGGTAGATCGCTTCAAAACTAAAGTGCTTGTCAGCAAAATACACAATATTACGTACACCGTTGTCAATACAGAAGAGGATGCTTTGCTGTTAGAAAACAGTCTTATCAAGAAATATAATCCGAAATATAACATATTACTCAAAGACGGTAAGACCTATCCCAGCATTTGTATTACAAACGAATGGCTCCCAAGAATCATCAAGACACGACAAATAAGGAAAGGGAACGGCAGCTATTTTGGACCGTACACACAAATATCGCATCTGTATGCTGTCCTGGATGTCATCAATAAAATCTATAAACCTCGCACGTGTGCATTCCCTATTACACCTGCAGGAGTAAAAGAAGGCAAATACCGTGCTTGCTTAAAATACCATATAGGAAATTGCTTGGCTCCATGTATAGCCAAACAATCCCATGAAGATTACATGCAAAACATGGAGCAAGCGCACGAAATTTTGAAAGGAAATACCAGAGAAGTACGAGATATTCTTTATCAAATGATGCTGAAGAAATCGGAAGAACTCAAATTTGAAGAAGCGCAGATTCTAAAAGATAAATACGATATCCTTAACACATTTGTTTCCAAGAGCGAGGTAGTGAGCTATACGATAAAGGATGTTGATGTGTTCACATTAACCGAGGACGAGGGCAAAAAAACAGCATATGTGAACTACATGCACGTAAAGAATGGAACGATTAACCAGAGTTTCACCATTGAATATAAGTCTAAAATTGAAGAAACAAAAGAAGAAATACTCATCACTGCTATTCAAGAACTTAGATCCAGATTTAAGAGTAAAGCCAAAGAACTCATTGTTCCTTTTGATATCGACTGGAATCTCCACGATTGCACCTTTACAGTACCTCAAAGAGGAGACAAGAAACACTTGTTGGATCTCTCTGAAATGAATGCCAAACAATACAAATTTGACCGATTGAAGCAAGCGGAGAAGCTAAATCCAGAACAACGTCAGACCCGACTCATGAAAGAGTTACAAAGCCAATTGAATCTACCTACCATGCCTTTTCACATTGAGTGTTTCGACAATTCTAACATCTCTGGCACCAATGCCGTCGCAGGTTGCGTGGTATTCAAGGGGTTAAAGCCTTCAAAGCAGGACTACCGTAAATACAATATTAAAACCGTTGAAGGGCCAGACGATTACGCTTCGATGAAAGAAGTGGTGAGACGTCGCTACCAACGTATGATAGAAGAACAAACACCCCTACCCAACCTCATCATTACCGATGGTGGAAAAGGTCAAATGGAAGTGGTGAGACAAGTGGTTGAAGATGAACTTGGACTTCATATCCCTATCGCTGGACTGGCGAAAGACAACCGACACCGAACCAACGAATTGCTATATGGTTTCCCTCCACAAGTCATTGGTATGAAAGCAGATAGCGAGTTGTTTCACATACTCACCAGAATTCAAGACGAAGTGCATCGCTATGCCATTACCTTCCACCGTGACAAGCGTAGCAAACAGGCACTGCACAGTGAGTTAGACAACATTAAAGGAATCGGAATACAGACACAGAAGCAGCTCATGAAAGCACTGAAAAGCGTGAAAAAAATCAAAGAAGCTGATTTACAAACTCTTACCAACATCATTGGTAAGTCGAAAGCAAATATCATCTTCCAGTATTTTCAGGAAAAAGTAAGCACATAATGTCAAGATAGAGGTACACATGAAGCGATGAAAAAGCGGCTCACGTATATCGTATCTCCTTGTTTATCAGCCGTTTACAGAAATAGAATTAGGTGACATAAATCATTCATTGCCAATCATTTATCAACAGATAAACGGAGTCAACGGACACCCTACTCGGCTTTCACAAACAGGTGTCCTACGAAAAACCTATAAATAATATACGTTTATCAATTTTTTAATGTGTAACTTTGCACACGTCAGTAAAATTTATCAACACAATTGGTACACCGAAAAATGAAAACTTGGATTCAAATACTCCTTCTTATCGTTGGTATGACCTTAGGGCATCATACAACATGCAAGGCAGTTCCAAGTGTGCACGGCTACCAAAAGGAAGCTCACAGAGAACTATCGGACGTTCAGCAAAAGCTTAGTGACAAATATCAGCTTTACCACGAAACCCTTAGTGACCAAGAACGTGGTACGGCTCTACTCACAGATTCCAATCAATCTATTCGAATCAACGCCCCTCGTCCACAACGCTACCTACCCCCCTACCTACAACTTTCCAAGCTCGATGCATACAGGAAATCCCCAGAAACGTGGCATAACAAGCTGCACCTATGGAGGATAGGTCACAAAAATTCACATTCAACAACTCCCATTTCATCAAGAGTCCCAGTCGATTATTACGTGATTGCACTGAGACATATCATTCGTTGAATTGCTATCTTTATAAAACACCCCTGTTAGTACATCAACAGATGTACGATTTTATCCATGTTTTACAAATAAAAGATAGCAAAAAAATGGCAAAATTCAAAAATTTAGGGATGTCCAGTACACTCTCTACCAACCCAGATATCACCGTTTCTAAGGGTTTCCTTGGCTTTGGAGCTAAGGCGATATATACCCCTACAAACACTCCCCTCAAGGCAATCATCAATTATTACAACGCTGAAGATGGCGAAAAATTAGTCAAACTTCTGCAAATGCCCGAGGAACAGATTGCAGAAAAAGCAGAGAAAATGCAAATGCCACAAAAACAAAGTATGAGCAACTACCGTTTGGAAGCCTGCCTAACCGCAGACAAACAGTATATTGCCATACAAATATTTGGCTATGCGGATTTTAAGAACACTCCTCTCCACGAACTCTGCATCTATAAGGGCAAAACAGCAGAAAGCATCATCAACCTGCTTTAGCCCGTCCGACACGGCAAATTCCTACGTCTCATGTATATAACACGAGGCATGTTACTAACCTTTCGTTACCGCAATTGATGAGTAGCGAAAGGTTTTTTGATGACTGTTTAACAAGTAGGGAAAAGAGATAAAACTATTAGAATAACAACAAAAGAAATAGAACTCACTTTTATAAGCCCATTAAGTCATTGTAATAAGGGTACTAAGTCATTATTATAAGGGCACTAACCCATTACTATAAAGGCATTAAGTCATTATAATAAGGGCATTAAGTCATTATAATAAGGACACTAACCCATTACTATAAGGGCATTAACTCATGTTTATAAGGGCATTAACCCATGTTTATAAGAGCATTAACCCAATGTTATAGTACTTTCATGGACTCACTTGACCTTTTTTAGTTGCTTGTTCTAAATTGGTTTAACCTCTATTATAAGAAAACCACTCATCAATTTTTCCACCTAGAAACTCATCAATTAAGAACATAATATTTGGCTAAGTGCACAAAAATAAATATCTTTGTAATATGAGAATAGTCATACAAAGAGTTTCAGAAGCATCGGTAAGCATCAAAGACACGATGAAATCGGCCATTCAGCAAGGTTTTCTTATCCTTTTAGGCATAGGTGAAGATGATAGCGAGGACGATATTGAATGGCTTGTCAAGAAGGTTGTCAACCTTCGTGTGTTTGATGATGAACAGGGAATCATGAATAAATCTATCCTCGATGTCAATGGCGAAATATTAGTAGTGAGCCAGTTTACCCTCATGGCATCGTATAAAAAGGGCAACCGACCCTCCTATATTCGAGCTGCAGGGCACGAGATTTCTATCCCACTCTACCAGCTGTTTTGCAAACGTTTGAGTGCCCAATTGGGGAAAGAAGTAGGCACTGGCGAGTTTGGCGCCGATATGCAGGTAAAATTAGTGAACGATGGTCCGGTAACCATCTGTATGGATACCAAAAATAAAGAGTAACGCAAACACCCCCAAGAACAACATTCAAAAGATGGAAATCAAAGAAGCACAGCAACAAGTAGACCGCTGGATTAAGGAATATGGTGTACGCTATTTCTCCGAACTCACCAACATGGCGTGCCTTACCGAAGAGGTTGGCGAATTGGCGCGCATCATCTCACGCACCTATGGCGACCAAAGTTTCAAGCCAGGAGAGACACCTAATCTTGCCGATGAAATGGCAGATATTTTGTGGGTGCTCATCTGTTTGGCGAATCAAACAGGAGTTGACCTCACTGAGGCTTTTGAGCAAAACATGAAGAAGAAAACCAATCGAGATAAGATAAGACATATCAATAACCCAAAACTAAAACAACAATGACAGTCAACAAAAACATACAACCTACAAAGGATCAGCGCAACGCCAAGAATGCGCCCAAGCAAACAGTCGATAAGTACGAACAGGCTTTGAAAAAGTACAACACCAATCTTAATGATGATGAAGTGCGAGAAACGGTTAAGAAACTCATCGAAGAGAAAGTGCATACCAATGACACCCCTGAGGTGAAGAAATTCCTGTTTGGAAGCATCGAACTGACCTCGCTGAAATGCACTGATTCGGACGAAAGCATCATGGCATTTACCGAAAAAGTAAACCAGTTTGACACGCAATACGCTGACCTTCCCCACGTTGCCACTATCTGCGTGTATCCTTGTTTTGCTCAGGTGGTACGCGACACCTTGGAGGTTGAAGGCATTGAAATAGCCTGCGTATCGGGCAGTTTCCCCTCTTCACAAGCCCTCATCGAGGTAAAGGTAGCCGAAACAGCATTGGCAGTGAAAGACGGAGCTACGGAGATTGATATCGTGATGCCTGTAGGAAAATTCCTAAGTGGCAATTACGAAGAGATGTGCGAGGATATACAAGAGTTAAAAGAAACTTGCGGAGACGCCGCCATGAAAGTGATTTTAGAAACAGGATGCTTAAAAACAGCGTCAAACATCAAGAAAGCCTCTATCCTTTCCATGTATGCCGGAGCCGATTACATCAAAACTTCTACAGGCAAAGAGAAGGTGGCAGCCACGCCAGAAGCTGCGTATGTGATGTGCCAAGCCATCAAGGAATACTACGATGAAACGGGCATTCAGATTGGTTTTAAGCCTGCTGGCGGCATCAACTCGGTGATGGACGCCCTCATCTACTACACCATTGTAAAAGAAGTGTTAGGCGAAAAATGGCTTACCAATAAGTGGTTCCGCTTAGGTACCAGTCGCTTGGCGAACATGTTGCTCAGCGAAATTGAAGGAAAGGAAGTAAAATTCTTCTAATGATACAATAGAGGCAACTGTAAAATATGCCCTGTAAAAAAGCGGATATACACCTCAGAAATGTATATCCGCTTGAACTTTTTAGCATGATCAAAGCACCTTGATCCAATCAACGATGTCTTGCATCACCTCTGGCGCAAAGGTTTCTTCAATCAATCGATACTCCGTTGTCTGCCCTGTAGTACAGTGTTGGAACAGATGGTTCAGTCCTTCGTATTCTTTAATCAAGTTCTTTTTGTTGGGTTTCAAGCCTTTTCGCAAAGCTGAAAGATTGTCGTGCGCATCTACCTGCACATCTTTACTACCATTCACTGCCATGACAGGACACTTGATTTTTGGAAGATAGCAAGCCATGTCGGTAGCGATGAAATCGAGAACCCATGGAGTTTGCATGGTGATAACGGGTAACAAACTTTGCCGGCTCAATGCGGGGAGCGACACATTAGTTTGTTTCAGCAAGGAGTCTAACACGGCTTCGGGGTGAGAAATGTCTTTCTTGGCATTTCTATAAGCATAAATAGCCCCCAACACCTTACAGTAATCGCGTGCGAAAGAAGCACCACCTCTCGCCTCCATCGCTTGATATACTTGCTTTAACATCAAGCTATCACCTCGTCCAGCCACCCCTGCAAGACTCACAATAAAATCGGGTAAGCCCTCTGCTGCCAACATCATGGCAATACTACCACCCTCACTATGCCCCATGACACCTATCTTTCCAAACTTTTTTAGGTTTTTCAGATAGTTGAATCCACAGCGAGCATCCTCCGCATTGTCTTTCATCGTCGATTGAGAAGCATCACCTGTAGACTTCGCAAACCCTCTATCATCGTATCGAAGCGATGCAATGCCATGGTGAGCGAAGTAATCTGCCAAGACTAAGAAAGGCTGATGGTCGAACATTTCCTCGTTTCTATTTTCCTGACCGCTACCTGTTACCATCAGTACCACAGGTACTTTCTGCTTGTTCATCTGCTCATACCCCACTGGATAAGTTAATGTTCCCGAGAAAACGGCATTCGCCTTGACGTTTTGAAAGGTTACTTCCTCGGTTTGATATGGATAAGGCGCATGCGGAGTTTGCGGTCTTTTTATTTCCTCCACACCACGATTGAGTATCAAGGGGAAAGCCCTGCCGAACTGCGTAAACGTTCCTTGAATGTGGTCTCCTTGCTGTTTGCCGAGATACCGAGCCCCAATCGACGAGATGGCAATATCCACAGAGTCGGCTGTAAGACTGTTCACCGTGGCTGGAACACCCTTTACACTTTGGTCAGGACTATCCATCGTTACGATGAAACCGTTGTTTTTGTCCTTTTCCACGTGAAAGACAAGCGTTAATTGTACACCTTGAACCGACAGTTTGCCCGTCCAACTACCTTCCAATTTCTGTGCTTGCGATGCGCAAACGGAAGCACACAACAGGAGCATAAAAGAGAGAAATCTTGTTTTCATGACGATAAGAATATGATTTTTACAGGTTATCTATCACGCTCAAAACATAAACAAGGCTGGAAAAGGTGTGCGTACTCCTTATTTTGTACGCTTCACCACATAGTCGATATAGGCTTGCAAAGCCGTTTTAATATCGGCATCCGTTACATGCTTGTCTATATAATCCAGCGTTTGTTGATGCAATTCGCCCATGCGTTGCTCGGCATATTCAATGCCCCCTTGCTGCTTGGTGAAAGCTACCAATTGTGCAATCTCATCGGGTGTCACCGTGTTGTCTTTCACCTTATGTGCCAATTGAAGCATGGCGGCATTGCGAGTAGAATTCAAGGCATAAATAACAGGGAGGGTAAGTTTCCCTTCTGCCATATCATTGCCAGTGGGTTTGCCAATCTCTTTCGATTCAAAATAATCGAAAATATCATCCCTAATCTGGAATATAATACCCAACGTCTGTCCAAATTGACGAGCAGCTTCTACCTCTTCTGGTGTTGCTTTGCCCGCTTGTGCACCAATCGCGGCACACGATTCGAACAAGGCTGCCGTCTTTTGCTTGATGACTTGGTAATATACTTCTTCCGAAATATCCTGATTCTGGATGTTGCTCAGCTGTAAAATTTCACCATTCGACAAGGTTCTACCAAGGTTAGCAAGGTTTTGTATAATGGCTTCCGAATGGGTGAAAGAAACTTGCAACAAAGCCGTTGACAGAATATAATCGCCCACTAGCACCGCCACTTTGTTGTCATAGGTCGCATTCACCGATGCCTGTCCACGACGTTCGCCACTCTCGTCCACCACATCATCGTGCACGAGACTTGCGGTATGCAGCAGTTCCAAGCCCACCGCAGCGTGCTGAGCAACCGAGGTAACCCCACCAAAGTTTTTCGCTATTAACAAAATAAGCATGGGACGCATACGCTTTCCCGTTCGTTGACGAATGTGAGAAAGTGCTTGCGATAGCAGACCATCAGCGTGTGATAACGCCTCTTCGAATAACTGATTAAAATCGTTCAGTTCTTGTGTTATCGGGTGTTGTATGAGGGATAAATAGTCCATGCTTACCAAATTTGTTACAAAAATACAGAATAAATCCCTATTTGTCGTTTTTTTTGCGTAATTTAGCATAAAAATAAATTCAATGTCGCATTACCAAGGGCTTTAACGGAGAATGTCCCCAATCTGGTAAGCCATTATAACACATCAGCAATATGGAAAAACTCTTTCTTTTAGATGCCTACGCTTTAATATACAGATCTTATTATGCGTTTATCAACAGTCCTCGAATCAATTCAAAAGGACTAAACACTTCTGCCATTATGGGCTTTTGCAATACCCTCAACGAGGTACTTTCCAAGGAGCAGCCCACCCATATTGCGGTGGCATTCGACCATGGACTCACCTTTAGGAACGAGGCTTTCCCTGCCTACAAAGCACAGCGAGAAGCCACCCCCGAAGATATTAAAAAGTCTGTGCCCATCATCAAACAGATTTTGGGGGCGTATCACATCCCGTGTTTACAGGTAGAAGGATTCGAAGCCGATGACATTATCGGCACGTTAGCGATGAAATCGGGCAAAAAAGGCATTGATACGTATATGCTAACCCCTGACAAGGACTACGGACAATTGGTGGGAGAACATGTGTGGATGTACCGACCAAGACACGGAGGTGGGTACGAAACACTCGGTCAGAAAGAGATTTGTGCCAAATACAGCATCAACTCTCCGTTGCAAGTCATCGACATTTTAGCCCTCATGGGCGACACTGCCGACAACTTTCCTGGCTGTCCCGGCGTGGGAGAGAAAACGGCTATCAAACTAATCAACCAGTTTGGTAGCATTGATGAGATGCTACAACGAACACAAGAGATCAAAGGTAAATTGCGTGAGAAAGTAGAAAATGCCATCGAGGATATTAAGATGTCCCAATTCTTAGCTACCATTCGCACCGATGTTCCAATCGACTTAAAACTTGATGACTTACAAGTGGAAGAACCGAATGAGGCAGAACTTGCAAAAATTCTCCACGAATTGGAATTTAAGACGTTAGCGAACCGAATTCTAAACAAATCTAAAAATAGCACAAAGAAAACTAATAAACAACTCAATTTATTTGAAGAATCCTCGCCCAACATTCAGGTCGAGCCAAAAAACAAGAGTTTTGAGAGCCTTAAAACAGTACCTCATGAATACAAACTTATTGATAATGAGGAGGAAATGCGCAAATTATGTGACTTTTTCTTAACAAATAAGATTTTAAGTCTAGACACAGAAACCACTTCAACCAATGCAATGGAGGCAGAATTGGTTGGTTTGAGCTTTTCGGTGGCGCCTCACCAAGCCTTTTATATACCCATTCCGGCAAACCGTGAACAGGCAATAAAGATTGTTAATTTATTCAAACCAGCATACGAAAACGATGCTATACTCAAAGTAGGGCAAAACATCAAATACGACATGGAGGTTTTAAGCCGTTACGGAATCGAACTCAAAGGCGACCTATTCGATACCATGATTGCGCACTACCTCTTGCAACCCGAGTTGCGTCACAACATGGATTACATGGCAGAGGTATATTTAAGGTATCAAACAGTACATATCGAAGAACTCATTGGACCACGAGGAAAAAATCAAAAGAATATGCGCGACCTTGCTCCTAACGACATCTATGAGTACGCTTGCGAAGATGCAGATATTACCCTGCAACTTAAAAACATCCTTGAACCTAAGCTCAAGGAACGAGAGGTCGACCAACTGTTTTACGAAATGGAAATGCCTTTGGTACGTGTGTTGACAGAAATGGAGATGAACGGCGTACGGATAGACACAAAAGCACTGCAAGAGGTTTCTGAAAGCTTTACCAAACGCATGAACGACTTGGAAGCGCAAATCCATCAATTGGCTGGCGAATCGTTCAACGTCTCTTCTCCAAAGCAGGTGGGCGACATTCTTTTTGAAAAATTGCAGATAGCCGAAAAGCCCAAAAAGACAAAGACTGGACAGTTTGTTACCAGTGAGGAGGAGCTACAAAAATATGCCACTGGCAACGAAATAGTAACTCTCATCTTGGACTATCGTGGACTGAAAAAACTCTTGGGAACGTATGTTGATGCACTACCCAAGCTCATCAACCCCCAAACAGGACACATTCATACCTCGTTCAATCAAACCGTAACGGCTACAGGACGGCTCTCCTCAAGCGATCCTAACCTGCAAAACATCCCCGTACGGGGCGAGGATGGGAAAGAAATCCGCAAATGTTTCATCCCTGAAGACGGTTGTTTGTTCTTCTCTGCCGATTATAGTCAGATTGAATTGCGTGTCATGGCGCATCTCAGTGGCGACAAGCACATGATTGAAGCCTTTCAAGAAGGGTATGACATCCATGCTACCACTGCCGCCAAAATCTATGGCAAGGAGATGAAAGACGTGACACGTGATGAACGAACTAAAGCCAAACGCGCCAATTTCGGCATCATCTATGGCATCACAGTGTTTGGCTTGGCGGAGCGATTGGGCATCGACAGAGGCGAAGCCAAACAACTCATCGATGGTTATTTCACCACCTTCCCACAGGTACAGACCTACATGGAGCAAGCCAAAGACACGGCTCGGGAAAAGGGATATGTAGAGACCTTCTTCCATCGTCGTCGCTATCTTCCCGATATCAACAGTCAAAACGCCACTGTCCGTGGCTTTGCAGAGCGCAATGCCATCAACGCCCCCATACAAGGGTCGGCAGCCGACATCATCAAGGTGGCAATGATACGCATTTACGAACGGTTCAAACGAGAGAATATCCAATCAAAGATGATTCTACAGGTACACGACGAACTCAATTTCAGCGTGTTGCCCACAGAAAAAGAGCAAGTAGAGCGCATCGTTTTAGAGGAGATGCAGAACGCCTATCAACTTAAAGTTCCTCTCGTAGCCGACGCAGGTTGGGGACAAAACTGGTTGGAAGCACACTAAAAAACGCATCATAAAAAAATAAAGAAGAACAATGCTATATGAAAATTATCCATATTGAACAGCTCATTGAAGCCCCCATTCACCTACTTGACAGTGTGGTGGACAAGGGCGATTCCTTGCTCATTCACCGACCGAAAGACAAAAGTGTGGTGATACTCTCCATGGAAGAATACAACCAACTGAAAGCCTGTGAATATCGGGCTAAAAAGAATGAACCCCCAAAGGCTAACCTCTAAAATTATTCTTATATTGAGATAAGGTCATTGTCTAAATGGTTCAAGAGCCTAATTCCTTAGCTTCCATCACCTTACCTCAAGAACACAAAACCATTATCCCATTGACTTCATAGATTCAAGGCTGGTTCTATAAATTAGCTTTGTTAGATTTTGAGCTTATTTTTGAGGTCAAAATGCAAGAGAGTGAAGGAGTGTAGCGAGCTACACGACTGAACGAACTTGCATTTTGAACCAAAAAGAAGCCAAAAGATAACAAAACGTATTTCATAAAAATTTGATGACTATGTGCGGTGGTAATTTATAGAACTAGCCTCAAGTCAATGGGATTATTTTTATGGCTACAAACAGTCAACTTCAAGATTCACGACAATCATCCTGCAAATCAAATCTATTGGGAGTTGGACATTCATCAGAAGAAGGATCCACATACACTCCATTCACCTTCAAAGGCTCAATATGAAGAGCGATATGAGTATGCTCGCCATACCTTGACCGTAGCCGTTGCTCGATATTTCGGGTATGTTGATGGGCTTCGTAGAGGGATGTTTCTCCTGGCATACGTAGGTGCATCTCGATAGCAAAAGAGTTACCAATTCTTCGTGTCCGTAGGTTATGAATATCTGTCACATCGGATTCTTTGGATGCCAAAGCGATAATTTCCCGTTCAACGCCTTGAGGCAAACTGGCTTCTAACAGTTCATCTGTGGCTTGTTTGATTAACTGATAAGCAGCACGAAGAATGAAAAAACTCACGATAATAGCAGCAATAGGATCCAACACCGCCCAATCACGTCCCAAAAGGATAGCACCTCCGATACCGAGTGCTGTCCCTATGGACGAAAGAGCATCCGAACGATGATGCCACGCATTCGCCTGCACAGCCTGTGATTGCACTGCGCGCCCTACTCTATCCGTAAATTGAAAAGCCCATTCCTTTAAGAGCAAACTCACCACCGCTGCAACTAAAGCTATCCATCCCGGACTCTTGAGCACTTCTCCATTGATGACGCTCCACGTCTTAGCTATCCCATTGAAGCATATCATGCCCCCTACTCCCATGAGTGCCATACCAATAACGGCAGTTGCCAAAGTTTCATACTTGCCATGCCCATAGTCGTGGTCCTCGTCTTGCGGTTTGTTACCTATCTTGACAAACAGCAGTACCACTATGTCGGTCATGAAGTCGGACAGCGAGTGCACAGCATCGGCTATCATGGCAGCCGACCCACCCAAGATTCCTGCCGTAAACTTGAAAATCAATAAAAACATGTTTATCAAACTGCCTGCTATGGTGACACGGTAAATGCGTTGTTCACGTGTTGATTTTTTGCTAAATAAAGTATTCATCAATGTTGGGATATTCGATGTTATGGTGGCAAATGTAGCAATTATTGTTGAGACAGAGCATCGCTAACTCGAAATTTTAGGTGAAATCTTCTCGCACACAAAAGAGTACGGCGGCATTATTGAAGAGCGATAGTGATTCAACTAAAAATACCTACATCATGGCGAATATAAAGTGAGTGAAATGCTGTTTTAGAGAAAAATAGATGCTGAATTTTCTTTACAAAGAGCCTCTCAAAACTCGCATAAAAACAACCAACGGCAAAGTGGGTCGCAAATACGCGAGTAATGAGAATGTTTTGTAATTCGTTGTTATTGAGAATGTTACACCAACGCCAATTCTTTTCTTTCCTATTTTTACCACTTTTTGTCGGCTGAAGCATTGAGATAGTCCCACTATTTGCATGCTTTAATGCCGTTGTTGCATGTGAATAACACCCCTATTACATGTTTCCAAGACCGTTAAGTCAATGTTTTTACTTGAAAAGACGTTTATTTTGCCAAAATCAACACATTTTTGTAGAGCATTTGCCTATTGATTTTTTCTATTTTGAAGATTTTAGATGGTCGATTTTTGGTAAAATAATAGGACAAAAACAAGAACCACCTTGACCAAGAAGACTAAAGAAGAAAAAACGCTCTAACAAAATTTTAGATAAATTTCTCACGCTCGCAAATGAAAGAATAAATTCTCATTTAACCCGATCTATCGAAATTTTGAATAAATTTCTCACGCTCGCAAATAAAAGAATAAATTCTCATTTGGCTCGCTAAATCGAAATTTTGCACTATCTTTGCAGATGATAGACTTCGCCTCAACATAGAAAGTTAACTTTCTATATCTTCGGCTCGTTCTATCATTGCAGAGTATACAATTATATTGAAATAACGACATGTCATTAAAATGTGGTATTGTAGGGTTGCCAAACGTGGGCAAGTCTACCCTATTCAACTGCTTGTCGAGTGCCAAGGCACAGGCAGCAAATTTTCCTTTTTGTACGATTGAGCCCAACGTGGGCGTGATAACGGTACCCGATGAACGGCTCACCAAATTGGCAGAGATTGTGCATCCGGGACGCATTGTGCCTGCCACATGCGAGATAGTAGATATTGCAGGATTGGTAAAGGGAGCGTCCAAAGGCGAAGGCTTGGGCAACAAATTCTTGGGAAACATACGCGAATGTGATGCGCTGATACACGTTATCCGCTGTTTCGACGATGACAACGTGGTACGCGAGGGCGGTATGGCGGTGAATCCCGTCAGTGACAAAGAGGTGATTGACACCGAATTGCAACTCAAAGACTTAGAAACCATTGAGGCACAACTATCCAAACAGCAAAAAATAGCTGCTTCGGGCAACAAGGAAGCCAAGACGCTTGTTACCGTATTAGAAGCCTACAAGGAGGTGTTGGAGCAAGGAAAGAACGCACGGACGGTGTCGTTCGACACCAAAGAGGAAGAGGAGGCAGCGCACAACCTGTTTCTGCTGACTACCAAACCCGTGCTGTATGTGTGCAATGTGGACGAGGCAAGTGCCAAAGAGGGCAACGCTTATAGTGCTCAAATAGAGAAAATAGCCCAAGAAGAGGGCGCTGAAGCCATGGTGATTGCCGCCAAGACAGAAGAGGATATTGCGTCTTTGGAGACCTACGAGGACAAGCAAATGTTTTTAGAAGAGTTGGGATTGACCGAAAGTGGCGTGAACCGCCTCATCAAAAAGGCTTATTCGCTACTCAATCTGCAAACCTTCATCACGGCTGGCGAAATGGAAGTAAAGGCTTGGACGTACCACAAAGGCTGGAAAGCGCCACAATGTGCTGGCGTCATCCATACCGATTTCGAGAAAGGTTTTATCCGGGCAGAGGTCATCAAATACGATGATTACATCAAATATGGCAGCGAAAGTGCCGTCCGTGAAGC
>ERZ1673752.2652-NODE-2652-length-19216-cov-174.332780_pt1 | contig 19216 bp, 19 predicted proteins | sample MGYA00580195_ERZ1673752 | MGnify/ENA primary metagenome ERZ1673752 (study PRJEB41218, sample SAMN15661744) | gut metagenome | host: Homo sapiens | place: Canada: London | collected 2015-08-20/2019-03-30 | study: EMG produced TPA metagenomics assembly of...
AGGGAGAATTATTTTGGCCTTATTTATCAATCGGTTAAGGACGGTAAAAAGCAGTCGGTTGACACGATGGTTTACAATCCGCCGGTGTTGGTTTCGAGCTGATCCGGCCGGGGGATTTGCCAGATGCGCTTGTTGGCGCTGATGATTTTGTCGGTGTCGAACTCCTTGAGGTAGGTTTCGATCTCCGCGGGATTGCGTCCCATGTTCTGGGCGATCAGGGGCAGGGGAACGTCGGCATGATAGAGCCGGGACGCATAGGTATGGCGGGCCGCATAGAAGGTGACTTTCCGCGTGAGGCCGATGCGCCTGGCGACCCGTTGCAGACTTCGGTTTATCACGTTATTCGCATAGGTGATCCGTTCGAACTGGTGTTCGGGGTCTTCGTCGAAGTAGATCGGGAAGACAAAATCGTTGCCCCGCACCTTTCCCGACCGTACGAACGCGGCCATGTAGGGCCATGCCACCGACCGCTCGACCAGCACCCGCGTCGGGTGTTGCGTCTTGGCACGGACGAGGTTGATCTCGTAGAACGTGGCCGTCGCCTTGTGCGCTTCGGCATATCGCAGGCCGTATGCCGTACGATCCCGGTCGTATTTCTCCTTGTCAGGAATTTCGATGCAGACCAGATCCTTCCACTTCAGCCGGGCGAGGTCGACCAGGGCGAGCCCCTGGAAGATATAGGAACAGATAAACAGGGTGAGCGAAAACTGTTCGGCGTCGATCGCAGCCTGCCTGACGGTGCCGTCCGCCCCATACCGCCGGCTGCGCCAGTAGCACCGCCGCATTGCCTTTGCATCAGGCTTCCGGCCCGTCTTATAATAATAGGTGTCGAGGTAGTAACGTACGATCGCTTCCAGCTCCCCGATTTCCAGCGCCCGTTTGGCCGTCCTGACATCGAGCCTCCGGCTGAGGCGGAACCCGTGGAACGGGCTTACGGCCAGCTGGCCGCTTTGGCAGGCGTAATTCATCAGCGCCTTGAATGCGCTGAAGAAGCGTTTGATGCTCGTATCGGCGTAGCGCGTATGGAGGTGCTGTTCGAAATCCTGCAGCCAGGCCTTATCCACGTCGAACAACTCGACCGTCCGGTTCTGGGAATACCGTCCGACAATGTGCCGCAGCGTCTGGTAACCGGCCGCCGTATTGTGTTTCTGCATGGTATCCCTGAAATAGGCGATGCGTTCTTCGAACAGGTCGTCCAGCGTTTTGCGCGACGGCGGTTTCCGCCCCGAAGCCTCGAGCAGGCTCTGCACCGAATAGGCCATGCCCTGCCGTTCGTAATCCAGCACCTTGTTTTTCAGGCGCGTCAGTTCCGATTCGATAAGGGCGTTCATATTCACCGAGAGGGGATGGCGGCCGCGCACCTCCTGTTTGGCGGCATTCCAGAGCCGTGCCGGGCAGGAAAGCCCCGTGCTTTTGTATTTGCGCCGTCCGTTATAACAGACCCGGATCATGACGGGGTGTTCGCCGTTGGCAAGGGTTTTCGAAGTATACAGGAGTGCGGTAACGGTGGCCTTTGCGGTTTTCATTTTTCCGGTTTACGCTATGGTTTACAAATAAGGGTCGGGAAAAGACCTGTCGTCCCGGTGACATACGTCCTATACGGCTGGTGTGCAACAATAAGTCCCACCCGATGCCCCGCCGGGAAAAGGCACAATAAAAATCCCTCTCCGGGAGAGGGATTCATCCTGTGGCGGCAGGCCGCATCAGCCTTTGCGCTTGTAGCGCGAGGGGCTCGTGCCGGTATGCTGCTTGAAGTATTTGCCGAAAAACGACTGGGTCGAGAAATTGAGGTGGTAAGCGATTTCCTGGATACTCATTCCCGAGTATTTCAGCAGCGCTTTGGCCTCGAGGATCACCGATTCGTCGATCCAGCGCGCCGCAGTCTTGCTGCTGACCTCCTTGACGACCGACGAAAGGTATTTCGGAGTGATGTTCAGCTGCTTGGCATAAAAACTCACGTTGCGTTCCCGCTTGTTATACTGCTGCAACAGCGACATGAATTCGTCGAAGAGGACTTCGCAGCGCCCCTGCTTGATTTCGCCGGGCTGCTCGCGCTGGTTGATCTCGGTGATGATGTAGAACGCCGTGGTGAAAAGCGTGCGGATGATCTCGTGGCGGTAACGCTCCTTGTCGCTGCGCAACATGGTCTTGATCAGTTGGAACAGCTGGCGTATCTCGTCCACGTCCTGCGGCGCAACTTCCAGCACGGGGGCTTTCCCGAAGCGCATGTAGACCGGCAGCGAGGTCGAAAGGTCGATCTGGATTTCGTTGACGAACGACTTGGAGAAGGCGAGGAAATAGGCTGCGGCGTTGGCCGAGCATTTCACCGTGCGGATGATGCTGTCGGGGTTGAAGAATACGATCGTATTGGGTTTGACACTGTAATTCTGCATGTCGATCGACACGGTCGCCTCGCCTGTCATCATGATGATGGCCGAAAAACCGTCGATCGAAGCCGGGTACTCGGCCGTCGTATTGTTCTGCGCAGAAAGCGTCGTGATTACCAGGTCGTCGGAGAGGTAGAACACATCGTTCATCTCCTTTTTGATGCGGGAGATCGAAACCTTACGCAAGCTCTCCCTTCCGTTCTCCTTTATCGCCCTTGCCGTTTTGATATTATCCGCCATATCGTCGTGGTATTTCGGACAAATGTAACATTTTTCATACGGAAATGCAACATTTTACGCGAAAAACAAAGAAAACGCAATGTCTGCGGCCGGATTCCGCGCCGCCCTTATTTCCCCTCTTCGCGGGGGCACATCACGCGCAGGCCGCCGGCGATACACTCGATATGCAGCGGGAATTCGGCACCCTTCTGGCCGTCGACGTCCGTAGGTTCGTTGAGTGTCGAGACGATATCCAGAGCCCGGGCCCGCAAGTGGCGGACTATCTTGGGGTTTCCGCCCAACAGGTAGCGTCCCATGGCCAGCGTCGAACGCAGGAAATTCTTCTTTTCGAGCATCAGGCAGTCGAACAGGCCGTCCTTGATCGACGACCGGCGCGCAAGGCGGAATCCTCCGGCGGTCTCGCCGTTGAACACCAGCACCATGAGCGAATTGAAATCGAATGCCTGGCCGTCGGCCACGATCTGGAGCGGCACGGCGTGCATCGCCCGGAACTCCTTGACCCCCTCGATGATATAGGCCAGCTTGCCGATCTTGTGCTTGCGTTCGTCGGGCGTATGCTGCGAGGTGGTGGTAAAGATGCCGAAGCTGAAAATGTTGACGAAATAGAGTCCGTTCACACAGCCGCAGTCCACCCGGTCGATGGCACCCGAGGCGATCTGCTTTGCAGCTTCGAGCGGTTTGTGCGACATGCCGAGCGCCCCTGCGAAATCGTTGGCCGTACCTGCGGGGATTACCCCCAGCGGAATATCCAGCCCCTTGTTTCTCATGGCGTTGACCACATAGTTGACCGTGCCGTCGCCGCCGGCCACGACCATCAGGTCGATCTGCTCGTTGCCGTCGAACGGGTTGGCCTCGAAATCGATCGGTTGCGGAACGATCTCGTAGCCGTAAGCCCGGAATACGGTGCAGATGCTCGCGGTACAGTGGCCGATCTTGCACTTGCCGGATTGGGTGTTGTAGAGGAAAACTGCGCTTTTCATAAGTCGGTTATTGCATGATTACCGCCTCCATGGCAGGCGAAACGTACTCTTCATAGGCGTCCGCACCGTCGGCGAGGATGAAATAGACCTTCATCTGGGGCATGGACTTCGCTGCGGCCAGCGCATCGTCGGCTCCCATCGCCAGGAACATGGTTCCCAGGGCGTCGGCCTCGGCGCAGGTCGGGGCCACGACCGTCACCGACAGCAGGCGCGAAACGGCGCTGCGTCCCGTGCGGGGGTCGATCGTGTGGGCGATCTTGTTGCCCTTGGCGTCGAGGTAGAAACGGCGGTAGTTGCCCGAGGTGGCCAGGCCGCCTTCGGTCATCCTGATACGCCGCTGGAGGTATTCGCCGTTCGACATGTTGCCGTCGAACGGGGTCTCGATGCCGATGCGCCACGGATCGCCCTGCCGGTTGACACCCTTGCAGCGGACTTCGCCGCCGATGTCGACGATGTAGTTCCGGGCACCGAACGACTCGACGAGCTGCGCGAGCAGGTCGACGATGTATCCTTTGGCTATCGAATTGAAATCCAACTGCACCCGGGGATCGTCCTTTATCAGGCGGCCGTTTTCGATGCGCACCTTTCCACGTCCCACGAACGCCAGGATCGAATCGATGTTCGGGTTCTCCTGCGCCTCTTTTCCGGCGAACCCCCACGCCTCGACGAGCGGTTTGACGGTCACGTCGTAGCGGCCGTCGCTCAGCGAGCTGATGCTGTCGGCCAGGCGGAGGTTGAAGGCGATATGGCGGTCGACGCTGTCGGTTTCGTTGCGGTTCAGACGGCTCAGCAGCGATGCCGGGTCGAAGATCGACATCGAGGCTTTGGCCTCACGGTCGAGCGCCATGACGGCGGCGTAGAGTTCCTGCGGCGAGGTGCCCTGCACGTCGGCCACCACGTGCAGCGTCGTGCCGAGCATCGTCCCGTCGACGGTCGTATAGGAAACCTTGCCGCCGCAGCCCCACAGGAAGGCCGCGCACATCGTCGCGAGGAGTGCGAAAATAAGCGTCTTTACCATAACGTAGACTTGTTTAGCCGCAAAAATAGTATTTTCCGGAGTTTTAGGCGATAAATCCGTGTAAAAAAGGTAAATAATTTTTCATTTACCATGCTTAATTGTCAATTATTTCGTAACTTTGCCGGACGCTCTGGCGTTATCCACGGTAAGGGGGATGCGTCGTAGAGTGGAATTTAAATAAACTTTCAAAAAATGGCTTATTTAACAGCTGAGAAAAAGCAGGAGCTTTTCGGCCAGTACGGCAAGTCTAACACCGACACGGGTTCGCCCGAGAGCCAGATCGCGTTGTTTTCGTACCGTATCAGCCACCTTACAGAACACCTCAAGAGCAACAAACACGACTTCGGAACCCAGCGCGCACTGCTGCGCCTGGTCGGTAAGCGCCGCGCGTTGCTGGAGTATCTGAAAGAGGTCGACATCGAGCGCTACCGCGCCATCGTCAAGACGCTCAACCTCCGCCGATAATCCGCGAGGGAGAAATGAGGGCAATTCCCAACGAGGGGTTGCCTTCATTTTCGTAAAGGACAACGATTCGAAAAACATTATAGGTTTAGATTTTTATGGAAGAAAAGAAGCTGTACAACGCAGTCCGCAAGATCATCACGCTGGCCGACGGACGCCAGATCGAGATCGAAACGGGCAAACTGGCCAAGCAGGCCGACGGCTCCGTGGTAGTCAAGATGGGAGATACGATGCTCCTGGGTACCGTGGTGGCCGCCAAGGACGCAAAACCCGACACCGATTTCATGCCCCTCCAGGTGGAGTACAAAGAGAAGTACGCCGCCTGCGGACGCTACCCCGGAGGCTTCATGAAGCGCGAAGGCAAGGCCAACGACAGCGAAGTGCTCGTCGCGCGCCTGATCGACCGAGCCCTCCGCCCCCTGTTCCCCGCAGATTACCACGCCGAGGTTTACGTAACGGTGAACCTCATCTCGGCGGATAAGGATATCCAGCCCGACGCCCTGGCGGGCCTGGCCGCTTCGGCCGCCCTCGCCGTTTCGGACATCCCCTTCGGCGGCCCCATTTCGGAGGTTCGCGTGGCTCGCATCGACGGCAACTACGTCATCAACCCCAACTATTCGGAGATGGGCAAGGTCGACCTCGACATCATGGTCGGCGGTACGATCGACAACATCCTGATGGTCGAAGGCGAGATGAAGGAGGTTTCCGAGGAGGTGATGCTCGGGGCCATCAAGTTCGCACACGAGGAGATCAAGAAGCACTGCGCCGTACAGATCGAACTCGCGAAAGAACTGGGCAAGGACGTGAAACGCACCTACTGCCATGAGGTCAACGACGAGCAGCTGCGCCAGACGATCGTCGAGGAGCTCTACGACAAGGCGTACGCCATCGCCACGAGCGGCACGATGAAGCACGAGCGCGAAGAAAAGTTCAACGCCCTCGAGGCCGAGTTCGCAGCGCGTTACAGCGAGGAGGAACTGGCGGAGAAAGCCCCGCTGATCCACAAGTATTTCCACGACGAGGTGCAGAAGAAGGCCATGCGCAACATGATCCTCAACGAGGGCAAGCGCCTCGACGGCCGCAAGACCGACGAGATCCGCCCGATCTGGTGCGAGGTGGGTTACCTGCCCGCAGCCCACGGTTCGGCGATCTTCACGCGCGGTGAAACGCAGTCGCTGACCAGCGTTACGCTCGGTACGAAACTCGACGAAAAAGTCAAGGACGAAGTGCTGGTACAGGGTACCGAGCAGTTCGTGCTGCACTATAATTTCCCGCCCTTCTCGACGGGCGAGGCCAAGGCCGCACGCGGTCTGAGCCGCCGCGAGATCGGCCACGGCCACCTGGCATGGCGCGCCCTGAAACCGATGGTTCCGCTGGGCGAAGAGAACCCCTACGCCGTACGTATCGTATCGGACATCCTGGAGTCGAACGGTTCGTCGTCGATGGCTACTGTCTGCGCCGGCACGCTGGCCCTGATGGACGCCGGTGTGAAACTCAAAAAACCCGTCTCGGGTATCGCCATGGGGCTGATTTCCGATTCGCAGAGCGGCAAGTGGGCCGTGCTGTCGGACATCCTGGGCGACGAAGACCACCTGGGCGACATGGACTTCAAGGTGACGGGTACCAAGGACGGCATCACCGCCACGCAGATGGACATCAAGGTCGACGGCCTCTCGTACGAGGTGCTGGCCGCAGCGCTGGAGCAGGCCCGCAAGGGACGCCTGCACATCCTCGGCAAGATCACCGAATGCATTGCCGAACCGCGCGAGGACTACAAGCCTTTCGTACCGCGCATCGTACAGATCACCATCCCGCAGGATATGATCGGTGCCGTGATCGGCCCCGGCGGCAAGGTCATCCAGGACATCCAGAAGACCACGGGTACGACCATCACGATCACCGAGGTCGACAATAAGGGTATCGTAGACATCTTCGGCCAGGACAAGACCGCCCTCGACGGCGCGCTGAACCGCATCAAGGCCATCGTTGCGATCCCGGAGATCGGCGAGACGTACCACGGCAAGATCCGTTCGATCGTCACCTTCGGTGCGTTCGTCGAGATCATGCCCGGCAAGGACGCCCTGCTCCACATCTCGGAAATCGACTACAAGCGCTTCGAGACCATGGAGGAGACCGGCCTGAAAGAGGGCGACGAGATCGACGTGAAGCTGATCGGAATGGATCCGAAGACCAACAAGCTCAAATTGTCGCGCAAGGTGCTGCTGCCCAAGCCCGAGGGCTATGTGGAGCGGGAACGCCGCCCGCGTGGCGACCGTCCCGAGCGCGGCGAACGCCACGAACGCCACGGACGCCCTGAACGCAAAGAAGAGTAAAACGACTGTTAATGTGATATTTTCGGGCGGAAAAGTACTGAAATTCCGCCTGAAATATTGCACAATTACCAAGAGTTTTCTATATTTGCGTTGTTCTGGCTGGGGAGTTGGAAGATGCAATACCGCGCATTCCGTACGAACCGGGCCGAAAGACAGATAAAAAGGCAAACATTTAAAATAAACACATTAAATTAACCGATTATGAAAAATCTAATGAAATTGAGCGTTGTGCTCGTAGCTGCCGCACTGGTATTCTCGAGCTGTAATTGCTTCAAGAAGATGGCCAAGAACCGGGATGACATCAACCTGACGGTTACCCCCGAGATTCTGACGCTGAACAACGGTATCGTTGCCGCTGACATCAATGTTACGTTCCCGGTTAAGTATTTCAACGCGAAAGCCGTTATCAAAGTAACTCCCGTGATCGTATTCGACGGTGGCGAGGTTGCCGGTGCCGCCAAATATCTCCAGGGTTCGAAAGTCGACGAGAACTACACGGTCATCGACAAGAAGAACGGAGGCAATTTCACGCAGCACGTAGAGTTCCCCTACGACCCCCGTATGGACAAGTGCGCCCTGCAGCTCCGCGCCGAGATCAAATGCCCGGGCGGCAAGTGCAAGGAATTCACGCTCGTGAACCTGAACACCGGCGCCATCCCGACCAAGGAGCAGGCTGCCGTGCTGGCCGGTAACGACGAGGCTGCCAAGGCCGCTCTGGCCAAGGAATTCGGCCTGACCGTAGCTTATGGTCTGAACACGCTCCAGAAAGATCTGAAATACTCCGACCTGATGGCCCCGATGGCCAACAACTACAAGAAGGTGACCACCGTCGTCGACAAGACCGATCTGCTCTATGCGATCAACTCGTCGGTCGTAACCAAGAAGAACGAGAAGAAAGCCAACCTCGACGCGTTCAAGGCTGACGTAGACGCCAAACTGCAGAACGACCGTGCCACGCAGAACATCGCCGTGAAAGGTTATGCTTCGCCCGATGGCCCCGTGAAATTCAACGACAAACTGTCGAAGTCGCGCAGCGAGTCCGGGAAGAAAGTCGTTGCCAAGCTGCTGAAGGATTCGGGCCTGGACATCGACGCTGCCGCCTACGGTGAGGACTGGGACGGTTTCAAGGAACTGGTCGAGAAGTCGAACATCAAGGACAAGAACCTCATTCTCCAGGTGCTGAGCCTCTACAACTCGCCCGCAGAGCGTGAGAGCGAAATCAAGAACATGTCTTCGGTATTCAACGAACTGAAAGAGGAGGTTCTTCCCGAACTGCGTCGCTCGCAGATCGTGAACAGCACCGACATTCAGGGCAAGACCGACGCCGAGATCATGGCTGCGTTCCGCAACGGCCAGGAGCTGACCGTAGAGGAGTACCTCTATGCTGCCGAGACGCTGGCCAACGGTGCCGAGGAGCAGGTTGCCATCCTGACCGCCGCTTCGAAGAAATACAACGACGCCCGCGTTTACAACAACCTGGGTATCGCACAGGCCAAGGCAGGCGACAAGGCTGCTGCGCTCAAATCGTTCGAGAAGGCTGCCAAGATGGATTCGTCGAGCGAAATCACCAAGAACCTCATCCTGGGCAACCTGGCCAACGGCAACACCGCCGAGGCTAAGAAGTACGCCAAGGCTGCCGACGCACAGGCCAAGGCCGCTATCGCTGCTGCCGAGGGCGACTACAAGGCTGCTGCCCAGAACCTCGACGGTTACAACGAGGCCGTGGCTCAGGTGATGAGCAACAACCTTTCTGCCGCCAAGCAGGCCATCTCCAAGGACAACTCGGCCGACGCCGACTACCTGCGTGCCGTTATCGCAGCCAAGGAGGGTGATCTGAAGACCGCAGAGGCTCAGCTGAAGAGCGCTGTTTCGAAGAACCCGAAACTGGCTCAGAAGGCTGCCAACGACATCAACCTGAAGGCGCTGAACAAATAATCGCCGTCAACCGATAAAAAGAGCCTGAACCCGGCGGTTCAGGCTCTTTTTTTGCAGGATAGCCGGTATGACGGGAAAAATTTACGGACGGGAACCGCGCGTATGAATATTTTTTCCTAATTTTGTAAAAACAGCGATTATTATGGAATACGCCAACCATCTGAACGAATATGCTCCCGCGTGGAGCGCAGCCCAGGTAGACCAGGAGGTCGCCCGCATCCGCGAAGCCGCGAAACGCAACCACAATACCGAGGTATACAAGTTGTGCTACTCGGCTATCGACCTCACGACCCTGTCGTGCAACGACTCGGTGACTTCGGTCACGGAGTTTGCCCGCAAAGCCGCCGAGTTCTACCAGAAGTATCCCCATATTCCCAATGTCGCTTCGATCTGTATCTATCCGGCATTCGTCGAGACCGTGGGGCTGGCCGTCGATGGTACTCCGATGCGCATTACGAGTGTGGGCGGCGGGTTCCCTGCAGCCCAGACCTTCCTCGAAGTGAAGGCCCTCGAAGTGGCGATGGCCGTGGAGAACGGCGCCGATGAAATCGACATCGTGCTCAATGTGGGGCGTATGCTTACGGGCGAATACGACGAGGCGGCGAACGAGGTAGAGGTGATCCGTTCCGAGATGGACGGCGACATCGTACTGAAAGTCATCATCGAGTCCGGGGCGTTGAAAACCCCCGACCTGATCCGCAAGGCATCGTTGCTGTCGATGTTCGCAGGTGCCGATTTCGTGAAGACCTCGACGGGCAAGATCGACGTCGCAGCGACTCCCGAGGCAGCGGTCGTCATGTGCCAGGCCATCCGCGATTACTATGAGAAGACCGGCCGCAAGGTCGGATTCAAGGCTGCCGGCGGAGTCCGCACGGCCGAAGACGGCGCACTTTACTATACCATCGTCGAGGAGATCCTCGGTAAGGAGTGGCTTACGACCGACCTGTTTCGTATCGGCGCATCGTCCGCCGCAAACAATATCCTTTCGGCGATCGAGGGCAGGGAGATCAAATATTTCTGATCTTCGGCAGCTCCCGGAGGTATGCAGCAGCCCGCAATGGGCTGCTGTTTTTTTTGACGAATGAATGAGCGGTACGACAGGGGAAAGATCGTGCTATACACTTTCGACTGCACGGGATGAGGTTGTTCGAACCGACAGAAACGGAGGATCCATTTTCCGCGAGTTGCCGAGGATACTGCCCCCCCCCTGTCGCCACGGTTGCTTTCTCGGAAACATCATGCGGTCGAATTCTTCCGCCTACGGCTTGCCGACATCTGCGAGGCATTCCCGATGGCCAGAACCGCCCCACCCCGAGGAACAATATCCCGGTCGCCGGTGCAGCCGGGATTATTCATGCAAACGGAGGATGTACTTTGGCTGCCCGCGGCCGGGATATGTGCAGAACTCGCAGTCGCGGCCGAAAAGGACGGACTACCTAATAAATGCGGGAAATCGCCCGATACTGCATGTGCGTGCCGGGAAAGATACGGGATGCGGCAGTCCGGACTTTGTGACGGATTTCAGGAATACGACAGGCAGCAGCCCCCGCGGGGGCTGCTGCCTGTTATGATCCCGATCCGATGTGATTTCGATCCTCCCCCGGGGAAGATATCTTCCTCGGAGATATTATCCGGAGCCGGGATCGGTGGTTTCCGGGCAGGTCTCCGGACGGGTATTTCCCGTATGCTTCCCGGACAGGTATTACCGAATCGAATCGACCACCTCGACGGTTACCGAATCCGTCACCTCGATTTCACCCGCCACGGGTGCCGCCGGCTGGCCGGTAACGACAGGTTCCGGGAAGGTCTGGTTTTCGATCTCGTCGCGCAATAACATCGACTGGAAATTGTCGCGCCGGATGGCCGCAATGACGACGATGACGATCACCGCCACGGCCACGATAATACCGATGAGTTTTTTAATCATTTTTCTGTGTATCGTTTAATATCCCGATGGCACGCACCACCACGTTGTCGACGGGATAGATGTTGGCGTAGAAGCCGTTGTCCTCCAGCGCCGTGTTGCGGCCGATATAAGCCCTCAGCTGGGCCTCGATCAGCTTGCGCGAGCGGGCGATGTCCCGGTAATCGGGCGCGACGCCTTTGCGTGCCGCATAGCGGATGAAATCCTCCACGAGGCCCTTGTCGCTGTCCAGCAACGCCTGGAGTTCGGGGATCGTCCTGACCCGGTTCAACGCTTCGCGGTGACGGTCTGCATATTCGATCGTGTAGCGGTAGAGGATGTTGCGCCCCGCCACCTCGACAAAATATTTCGTTACGTCGGTCGTATCGGCCGGCACGAAGACATCGGGCATGATACCCCCGCCGCCGTAGACCACCTTTCCGCCCGGAGTCACCCGTTTGAGCGAATCCGCGAAGTGGATGCTGTCGGCCGAGAAGAACTCGTTGTTCTTATACCGGTTCCAGATGTCCTCTTCGTAACTTTCGTCGTCGCCGATCGTATAGGGTTTCTGGATCGAACGGCCCGTAGGCGTGTAGTAACGCGCCGTGGTGAGCCGCAATGCCGATCCGTCGCTGTACGGGATCTGACGCTGGACGAGTCCCTTGCCGAACGAACGGCGACCAACAATCGTACCACGGTCGTTATCCTGCAATGCCCCGGCGAGGATTTCGCTCGACGACGCGCTTCCCTCGTCGATCAGCACCACAACGTCCATGTCCTGTGCGGCGCCCGTGCCGTCGGCGTATTCGCGGAGCTGTTTATGCTGGCGGTCTTCCGTGTAGACGATCAGCTGGTCTTTGTGCAGGAATTCGTTGGCGACCATGATGGCCTGGTCGAGATAGCCGCCCGAGTTGCCCCTCAGGTCGAAGATGAGTTTGGTGGCGCCCTGCGCACGCAACGTATCCAGCGATGCCTGCATCTCGTCGAAGGTCGTCCGTGCGAACTGTCCCAGCTTGATGTAACCGATGCCGTCGGCAATGCAGAACGCCGATTCTACGCTTTTGATCGGAATCTTGTCGCGAACGACGTCGACGCCCACCAGGTCGGTGATACCCTGGCGTCCCAGCCCGAGGTGTACGGTCGTGCCGCGCGGGCCGCGCAGTTTCTTCACCACGTTGCGCTGCGGGAGTTTCTGCCCCGCGACGAGCGTGTCATTGATCTCGATGATGCGGTCGCCCGCCTTGATGCCGGCCTTGTCGCTCGGGCCCTGCGGGATGACGTTCAGCACGATCACCGTGTCGGTCGCCATGTTGAAGACCACGCCGATGCCGTCGAATTCGCCTTCGAGCGGTTCGTTGATTTCCTGCATCTCCGATGCCGGAATATAGACCGAGTGGGGATCGAGCTCCTTGACCAGCAGCGGGATGACGTGCTCGGCAAGCGAATCCATGGCTACCGAATCGACATACTGGTTCTCGATGAGCGAAAGCGTATAGGTGAGTTTGTTGGTGGGCAGCGCCATCTGGCGGAGCATCCCTTTGATCTCCGAAGTGGTGCTGTTGCGGCCCATGTACTGCCCCAGCAGCAGCCCCAACACAACACCCGCTGCCAGCAGCAGCGGGAAGAGGACGGTGTATTTCGAGTTCTTATACATTTGCGTGTCATACGCCGGCCGGCGGCCGGACTATTTTTGCGGTTTTTCCTTGTTCTTGAACGTATACGTCAGACCGACGCTCAGCAACGTACGGGTCTGCACGTCGAGGTTCTGCGCCCGGTTGTAGTAGAGCTGGAAACTTAACGACGTGGAGAGGTATTTTGTTGCCTTGATGTCGATCGTATTTTCCCAGCGCACGATCGGGTGGATCGGCAGGCGGGGCTTGGTCTTGATGTCGCTGCCTTTCTCCACCCAGTCGTCATATGCAATCCGGTATTCGGAATAGTCGCTGATCTTGTTTTTCTGGCCGATGTCGGTGATCCAGCCGTAGAAGGAATAGAGCGTCGTGCGGTAGCGCAGGAACCCTGTCTTGCCGAACGTGCGGTCGAAATCGATCTGGATCGACGAACCGCCTTCGTATTTGGACGTCTTGTCGGGGTCTTCGATACCGTAGTTGAATCCGTTCGTTTTGCGGATCAGGTCGTTTTCGGCAAAGGTGGCATTCAGGGCGATCGGCGAGATGTTGACCACGATCGGGAATTTGGCCTTGGGGCTTTTATAGGTGATACCGAGCGAGATATCAAGGTAAGCCGGGGTCATGAACTTGCTCTTGAGGTGCTCCTCCTTTTGTTCCGTACGCGATTTATAACCGTTGACGAACTGGCTGCGGAAATTCAGGATCGAACCGTACGACCAGTTGTCGGACATCTTGAACGACGGGGCGACGGAAATCACGAATTCGTCCTGATTCTTGAACCAGATGCCTTCGCTGTCGGTGTATTCGTTGCCTTCGTCATCTTTCTGCGTCGTTTCGACCTTCATACGGTTGTAGCCGAGCTTGGCATTGAACTTGGTTTCGAGCGTGAAGAGGTTTTTCGTGAAGAGGTGGCGCAGCCCGAAAACCGCCGTCAGGGCAATGGAGTTGTCACCGCCCGAGACTGAGATCCACGGGTCGTTGTATGACGTGAGTGAACCCTGTATGCCGCCGCTGAATTCGAGGTAGTTGCGCTCCTTGCGGATTGCGGCGCGTTCGGCCTTGTAGCGGGCCAGGCTGAAATAGTCCACATCGACGGAGGTGGATTTCAGTTTGTCCTCGAAGGTCACCTTGTCCTCTTTGGCATCGACTTCGTCGATGGATATTTGTGCGAGCGCGGGACTGCCGGCCAAAAGGGCGGGAACAAGTCCGAAAAGCAGGTAAAAATATTTCATAGTGAAGCGATTATAATTACAAATTCAACATGCAAATTTATGAAATTATTTACAAAATCCTTAACTTTGTCTTAAGTTAATACAGAGACAATCATATGAAATATATCGGAGCACACGTAAGTGCTGCGGGAGGTGTGGAAAACGCGCCCGCCAATGCACACGGGATCGGGGCCACGGGCTTCGCCCTTTTCACGAAGAACCAGCGCCAGTGGGTGGCCGCGCCGCTTACCGCAGCGCAGATCGACGCCTTCCGCAAAGCCTGCGACAAGTACGGGTATACACCCGCGCAGATACTGCCCCACGACTCGTACCTGATCAACCTCGGACATCCCGAACGGGAGGCTCTGGAGAAGTCGCGCGCAGCCTTCCTCGACGAGATGCAGCGCTGCGAAGCGCTGGGGCTCGACCGGCTGAACTTCCACCCCGGCAGCCACCTGCAAAAGATTTCGCCCGAACGGTCGCTCGACCTGATCGCCGAGTCGATCAACATCGCGCTGGACAAGACCCGCGGCGTGACGGCCGTGATCGAAAACACGGCCGGACAGGGTTCGAACCTCGGGTTCGCCTTCGAACATTTGGCCTACCTGATCGAGCGGGTCGAAGACAAATCGCGCGTGGGGGTCTGCATCGACACCTGCCATGCCTTTGCCGCCGGATACGACCTGCGGACGGCGGAGGCCTGCGACAAAACCTTTGCGGAGCTGGAACGCGTGGTCGGATTCGGGTACCTGAAGGGGATGCACCTGAACGACGCCATGAAGATTCTCGGCAGCCATGTCGACCGCCACACGCCGCTGGGCGAAGGGATGATCGGCATGGAGTGTTTCCGCTACATCATGCAGGACGCGCGTTTCGACGGCATCCCGCTGATCCTCGAAACCCCCGACGAGCAGCGCTGGCCGGAGGAGATCGCCCTGCTCAAGTCATTGGCCGAAGGATAGGAGCCCACTGCCTCGGCAGACTCCGGCAGCCGGATCAGGCACGGCGATGCGGAAAATTACAGCCGGCATGCGTCGCCGTCGGAAAATAGTTGCCGCATATGTGCTGACTGCGGATAATTGCGGCCGGGAGATTCCGGCGTAACACGAAAAAAAGAGGGTTTCCGACCCTCTTTTCCGTTTGCCTGCCCGGTCTATCCCAATTCGTCGAGGCATTTGAGGATCAGCGCCGAGCTTCCGCGGATCTCCTCCTCCGAAATCGTCAGTGGCGGTGAGATGCGGAACGCCGTGTCGCAGAACAGGAACCAGTCGCTCAGGATCCCCGCCTGCTTGAACAGTTCCATGATGCGGTAGAGTTTCTGCGGCTCGCCCAACTCGACCGCCAGCAACAGTCCGCTGCGGCGGATTTCACGCACGGCGGGATGGTTGCCGAGCAGTTGTGCGTAGAGTGCGCCCTTCGCCTCGACCCCTTCGACGACCTTGTTGTCGAGCAGGTAATTCAGCGCGGCGAGTCCGGCTGCACAGCATACCGGATGTCCGCCGAAGGTGGTTATGTGCCCCAGCACGGGATTCTCCTGCAGGGTCTGCATGATCTTGGGCCGCGCCGCGAACGCACCCAGCGGCATGCCGCCCCCGAATGCCTTGGCCAGACACACGATGTCGGGTGCAACGCCGTATTTGAGCATGGCGAACAGCGCTCCCGTGCGCCCCATGCCGGTCTGTATCTCATCGAATACGAGCAGCGCCCCGACTTCGTCGCAACGGCGCCGCAGCGCCTCCAGATAGCCCGGGACAGGCGGGCGGACGCCCGCTTCGCCCTGCACGGGTTCTGCAAGGACGCATGCCGTGCGGCGCGTGATGCGCTCCAACTCCCCGAAATCGTTGAATTCGATTGCCTGCACGTCGGGCAGCAGGGGCCGGAAAGCTCCTTTCCACTCCTCGCCTTCAGGGGCCCCCATCATGCTCATCGATCCGTGGGTCGACCCGTGGTAGGCACGACGCATGGAGACCAGCTCCGTGCGTCCGGTATAGCGTTTGGCCAGCTTGAGCGCCCCTTCGACCGCTTCGGCGCCCGAATTGACGAAATAGAGACTCGACAACCCGCCCGGAAGCAGCGACGCCACCTTTGCGGCATACTCCACCTGCGGCGTTTCGACCAGTTCGCCGTAGACCATGACGTGCATGTAACGCGCGGCCTGTTCCTGTACGGCCTTCACGACGGCAGGATTGCAGTGCCCGACGTTGCTCACCGATACTCCGGCGACCAGGTCGTAATAGCGTTTTCCTTCGGGCGTATAGAAGAACGACCCTTCGGCGCGCGCCACCTCGACCAGCATCGGGGACGGCGAGGTCTGGCCGACATGGGCCAGGAATTGTTTTCTGAGGATGGTATTCATGGTCGGTTTCCGAATTTTCGGGCGAGGATTCCCCCGGCATCCTTCACGCTGGACATCATCCAGCGGTAGAGCACTTCGGCCTGCCGCGCCTCGTCCATGCGCCAGTCGCCGACCGTGAGCCGTACCCGCTCCGAGAGCATGTAGATCAGGATTGCGGCCGATGCCGAAACGTTCAGGCTTTCGACCATGCCGCACATCGGGATGCGCAGGAATTCGTCCGCCCCTGCGATGACTTCGTCGGATATTCCGGCGTGCTCGGTGCCGAAGACCAATGCGAACGGCCCGCGCGTGACGTCGAAAGTCTCGGGCGTCGCATCCTCGCGGTGGGGCGTCGTCGCCACGATGCGGTACCCGTCCCGGCGCAGTACGGCGAGCGCCTCGGCGGTAGAGCGATGGCGCTGCACGTCGACCCATTGGTCGGTGCCGCGGGCGATATCGGGATTGGGGTCGAATCTGCAGAGTGTCTCGACGGTGTGCATCTCCTGTATGCCGAAGGCTTCGCAATGGCGGATCAGCGCCGCTGCATTCTGCCCGTGGTACATGTTTTCGGCCATAACGGTCATGTAACGTGTACGCATGGCGACCGTGCGGCGAAGTACCTCATTGCGTTCGGGGGTCATGAATTCCGCAAGGCAGGCCGTACGCGCGCCATACCAGGCGGTGTCCCTATTTGCGGTATTTTTCATCTTCATCGAGGATTTTCAGGTAACTCTCGTAGCGGGCATAGGCGATTTTCCCCTCCCTGACCGCTTCGACCACGGCGCACCCCGGCTCATGGGTGTGGGTGCAGTTGTAGAAGCGGCAATCGGGTGCGGCGCGCATCATCTCCGGGAAATAGTGCCACAGCTCCGCATCGTCGATGTCGATCAGTCCGAACCCCTTGATGCCGGGCGTGTCGATCACCGCCCCACCCCCGGCCAACGGGTACATCGTCGAGAAGGTCGTGGTATGACGCCCTTTATGATGGCTGTCGGAGATCTCCCCCGTACGGATGTCGAGCGACGGGTCGATGGCATGAATGAGCGTCGATTTTCCGACGCCCGAATTTCCCGACAACAGCGTCACGCGGCCTTCGAGCAGTTCGCAGACCGCTTCGACGCCGACACCTTCCGTGGCCGAAACCTCCAGCACGCGGTATCCTGCACCTTCGTATACGGCGCGGAAGTCCGCCATGGCGGACGGATCCTGCAGATCGGCTTTCGAAAGTGCGATCGTGACGGGCACCTTGTAGGCCTCGCAGGTCACCAGGAAGCGGTCTACGAACTCCGTGGCTGTTTCCGGTACTCGCAATGTCGCCAGCAACAGTGCCTGGTCGATGTTCGCGGCAATGATATGGGATTCCTTCGACAGGTTCGAAGCCCGGCGGATCACATAGTTGCGGCGGGGGCAGATGTCGCAGATGACGTAGTCGCCCCCGTCGTCGGACTCGCAGATGACCTGGTCGCCCACCACCACCGGGTTGGTCGACCGGATGCCTTTCAGACGCAGGCGCCCGCGGATGCGGCAGCGGACGGCCTCCCCGTCGTGCAGCACCTCGTACCAACTCCCTGTGGCGCGTATCACCACGCCTGTGAACCGTTTTCCCATCGGCTATTCTTCGTCCTGCTCCCGCGCCTGCCGCGGCACCTGTTCGCCGACCCACTCCAGGAACGGGAAAATACGCTCGGAGAGGCGCATGACGGGTTTGTAACTTTTTGATTTCTCGATCGTACGGGCCCCGATCAGGGTGTAGTCCTCGTTCAGCGTATCGAACGCCGAAAACAGGACGCTCAGCAGCAGCATGTATTTCAAAACGGATACGGCGATGCCCAGTACGATATCGGCTATCCCGAACCCCGCAAAGTGGCACAACTTGCGTACCAGCCGTCCTGCGATGGCTACCAGCAGGACGACCGCCAGGAGCACCACGACGAATCCTCCGGCAGCTGAAATCGTCTCGTCAAGCTTGAGCCAGGCGCCGACTTCGGCACCGTAACGTGAAGCAACCCAGATGCCTGCGATGATTCCAGCCAACGAACATACCTGCATGACAAATCCTTGGCGCCAACCGTTCCAGACGGCTAACACCAGCATGAGGCAGACGATCAAATCGATAGTGTTCACAAATAGCTGTACCTTATTTTGTTTCGGTCGTAAATATACGATAAATTACCGAAAATGCCCAAAAAAAGAACCCTTCGGACGATAAGGCCGGGATATATAAATATAGGTATATCCCTTTTAGCGAATTACATCGCGCAGGCTCACACTCAGCGCATTACAAATGATACACATCGTTTTGACCGTAAGGTTCGTACGTCCCGCTTCGATACGGCTCAAATTGGATCTTTCCATGTCGCAACGGTATGCAAGTTCCTGTACCGTCAGACGTCGCTCCTTCCTCAACTCTCTGATCCTGGAAGAGATATAGGATATCTCCTCCTCGTAAACAACTCCCATTTCAAAAATTTGGATAAAAATTTTGTTGTGCAAATTTTTATATATATATTTGCACCATGCGTATCATATATGATACCAACAACTATGGTGTCACAACTGGAAAATTTAATGCGTCAACTAATTATAAGAATGCGTCGCTTAATACAAATAACGTGTTTGATAGCCTGAAAGGTCTACAAAATACCATAAAAAGGCATGATCTGCGAATGAAAAATAGCAAGCGTCACTCTATTGATAAAACTAAATGCGTCAACACTAAAAAACAATTCCATTTCAATTCTTCATTACTATGAAAAAAAACTTATTCAGAAAATTTCTTGC
>ERZ1673752.2655-NODE-2655-length-19199-cov-9.771887_pt1 | contig 19199 bp, 14 predicted proteins | sample MGYA00580195_ERZ1673752 | MGnify/ENA primary metagenome ERZ1673752 (study PRJEB41218, sample SAMN15661744) | gut metagenome | host: Homo sapiens | place: Canada: London | collected 2015-08-20/2019-03-30 | study: EMG produced TPA metagenomics assembly of...
TTCGGGGGCGCCATTTCGGCGGTCACGCCAAATTTACCGGCTTCGAAAGCCGCTTGCAACTTACTCATTTCAAATTACCTCTCAGGTTTATGGTTCCGGGATCTGCAGGTTCTGTTTTACAGATCACGTTGTCGAACCGAAGACCGTCTGCAGGAACTCTTCTTCGGTGACGCCACCGAAATATTCCGGCAGGTTGAACGGCTTCAGGCGTTCGGCAAAGGCCTCCGGTCGGAACTGGCAGCCGGTCAGCACGTCCGTGATCTCCTGCATGGATCGGGTCGCCATGAAATCGCCGTAGATCGTGATCTGCTGTGTCAGGCCCTGCGCGACTTCCGCGTAGATCTCCAGATTGCCGCCCGGCCAGCGCTGCTTGCAGGTCACATTATACCGCGGGGATTTTCCGTAGGTCCATTCCCACGTGTCGTACTTCTCTTCTTTCAGCTTCTGTACCTGCCGAAGCTCGTCCTCGGTCAGGCTGTCGCGCTGCACGCTGGCGCTGCTGAGCGCCTGCGTAAGATACGCCCAGAAGTCCTGCAGCGTCATGTCCTTCTTCAGGAAGGAGCGGATGTTGCCGATGCGGCTGCGGACGGATTTGCGGCCCTTGGACTGGTATTTCGCCGGGTCGACGTTCAGCGCGCCCGCGACCATATCCGGATTGGAATCAAACAGCAGTGTCCCGTGGTGCAGGATGCGCTTTTTCAGCACACGCTGCGCCGTGCCGGAGACCTTGCGGCCTTCCACGAGAATATCATTACGGCCGGAGGCTTCTGCCTGCAGGCCCAGCGCGCAGAGTGCGTCCACTACCGGCCGGGTGAACCGTTCGATCCGCAGGGACCCCTCTTCGTTATCGGTGATAAAGGAATAGTTCAGATTGCCGAGATCATGATAGACCGCACCGCCGCCCGTCGTGCGGCGCACGACATGGATGTGATGCTCGTCGACGAAGGCCTGATTGATCTCAGCCGCCGTATTCTGATTCTGTCCGACCACGATGGTGTTGTCATTCTGCCAGAGAATGAGGTAATCCCCTTCGCAGCGGTTCGCCAGCACATATTCCTCAAAGGCGAGGTTGTAGGCGGGGTCGGTCGAGCCGGTTTCCAGATAGTGAACGAATTGCTCCATAATGATAGTCTCCCTGGTTTACGCTGCGGCGGCAGACAGAGGTCTGCCGCCGCTGAATTGGTGGATAGGCTTTCTGTTACGCCTCAAACTGATAGTGCAGGACCGGATTTCTCGCTGCGCCGACCTCGTCAAGACGGCGGATAGGCGTCTTGTGCGGAGCGGTATGCAGAGCCTCGGGATCCGTGTAGGCCATGTCATAGAGCTTGCAGTAGATCTCGCAGACCTCGTCCATGAGCTGCTTGCTCTCGGTCTCGCACGGCTCGACCATGAGCGCTTCGTGGACGATCAGCGGGAAGTACATTGTGGGCGGATGGAGGTCGAAGTCAAGCATTCCCTTGGCAATGTCCAGCGCGGAAACGCCGGTCTCATTGTGCAGGCGGGTCAGGTTCATGACGAACTCGTGCATGCAGATCTCGTCATACGCCATGTCAAACTTGTCCTTCAGGCACGCCATCATGTAGTTGGCATTCAGAACAGCGTTCTTGGATGCCTCGGAGATGCCTTCTTTACCGAGCGTCAGCACGTAGGTCAGAGCCTTGATGCAGACGTCGAAGTTGCCGTAGAACATCTTGACGCGGCCGATCGACTTCTCCGGATAGTCGAAGTCAAACTTGCCATCCTTCTCCACGACCAGCGGGCCGGGCATGTACTTGCGCAGGAACTCCTTGCAGCCGACCGCACCGGCACCGGGGCCGCCGCCGCCGTGCGGCGTGGCAAACGTCTTGTGCAGGTTCGAGTGAATGCAGTCGAAGCCCATGTCGCCGGGCCGGACCACGCCCATAACAGCGTTGAGGTTCGCACCGTCATAATAGCACAAACCGCCGGCATTGTGAACTATTTTTGTGATCTCGAGAATATTCGGGTCAAACAGACCGACCGTATTCGGGTTCGTGAGCATCAGACCGGCAGTATCGGGGCCGACGGCAGCGCGCAGCGCGTCGAGATCGACGCCGCCCTTGTCGTTGGACGCGATATTCACGACCTGATAGCCGCACATAGCCGCCGTCGCGGGGTTGGTGCCGTGCGCGGAGTCAGGAACGATGATCTTCGTTCTGGCCGTATCGCCGCGGTCGGTATGATAGGCCTTGATGAGCAGCACGCCGGTGAACTCGCCGTGTGCGCCGGCTGCCGGCTGGAACGTGACGGCATCCATGCCGAACACCTCGCCCAGCTCGGAGCCGAGCGTATGCAGCGCTTCAAGCGCACCCTGTGCGCTCTCGACCGGCTGCAGCGGATGCAGCTGCGTGAAGCCGGGCAGCGCCGCCATATCCTCGTCGATCTTCGGGTTGTACTTCATCGTGCAGGAGCCAAGCGGATAGAAGCCGTCGTTCACACCGTGGATCTGCTTGCAAAGCGCCGTATAGTGACGGGTCAATTCATTTTCGCTCACCTGCGGCAGGCGGAGCGGCGCCGTGCGCTCGGTCCCGAGCTTATACTCCGGAACGTCGCAAGCCGGGAGAAGGTGCAGGCCGTGGCCCTTTGCGCCCTGTTCAAAAATCAGCTTCATGCGCCAAGCACCTCCTTTACGATCGAGACCACTTCGTCGAGCTTTTCTTTGCTGACAAGCTCCGTGACACACCACAGGATGCCGCCGTCGACCTCTGCGCCGCCGAGAATGTTCTTCTCTGCCAGTGCGTCAAGGATCTTTTTGCGGCAGTTCGGGCAGGCCGTTTCCGTTACGAACTCATGGAAGAACTCGCCGGAGAACTTCAGCTTGCAGCCGATCTTTTCCAGCTCGGACGCGAGATAATGTGCCTTGGACGTGCACAGGCGTGCACACTGCTTCATGCCGGCTTCACCCATGGCAGTCATGTAGATGCCTGCCGTGAAGGCGCACAGTGCCTGGTTGGAGCAGATGTTGGACGATGCCTTTTCACGGCGGATATGCTGCTCGCGCGCAGAGAGCGTCAGGACATAGCCGGTCTTGCCGTCGACGTCCTTCGTCTGACCGACGATACGGCCCGGCAGCTTGCGCATGAGGGCGCTCGTGGTAGCCATAAAGCCGAGGTACGGGCCGCCGAACGCAGTGTCAAGGCCAAGCGGCTGGCCGTCGCCGACGGCGATATCCGCGCCGACCTCGCGCGGCGTGGGCAGCAGCGCGCAGGCAATGGGGTTGACGCCCATGACGAACTTCGCACCGGCCGCGTGCGCGATCTCACCGAGCGCCGCGGCGTCTTCGATCTGGCCGAAGAAGTTCGGCTGCTGGAGATAGAAGCAGGCGGCGTCTGCGCCGAGGGCTGCCTTGAGGGCGTCGGCATCCGTTCTGCCGTCCTTGGCCGGGACGATGCGCAGCTCGGTATTGGACGCGAAGCAATAGGTCTTCATGACCTCGATGATCTGCGGATTCGTGGTCTCGGAGACGTAAGCGACAGTGTGCTTGCGGTCCTTGCACATGGGGATGGTCTCGGCAGCGGCGGTCGCACCGTCATAGTGGGACGCGTTCGCCACGTCCATACCGGTCAGCTCACAGATCATGGTCTGGAACTCGAAGGTCCCCTGCAGAACGCCCTGGCTGATCTCAGCCTGATACGGGGTATAGCAGGTGACAAGCTCTTCGCGGGAAGTGATGGATTTGACAACGGCGGGGATGAAGTGACGATAGCTGCCTGCGCCGCGCAGAACGGTCTTGAAGACCTTGTTCTTTTCGGCGAGATCGGACACCTTTTCGCGCACTTCCAGCTCGCTCAGACCGGCGGGCAGATCAAGGCCGTCGTGCAGGAACATCTCCTGCGGCACAGCCGCGTAGAGATCATCCAGCGACTTAACGCCGATCTTCGCCAGCATTTGCTCCCGTTCCGCCGCAGTGGTAGGAACGTAAGAGCCCATTAGTGTTCCTCCTTCGTGAAGGCTTCATAGGCCTCGGCATCCAGCAGCTCAGCAAAGCCGTTGATGTCGGTGACCTTGAACATCCATGCGCCGTACGGATCGGAGTTCAGCAGTTCCGGGGAATCGTCGAGCTCTTCGTTGACCTCGGCGATCTTGCCGCTCACGGGGCTCATGACATCGGAAACAGCCTTGACAGACTCGACGTCGCAGGCCGTCTCGCCGGCGGTAACTTCGTCGCCGACGACAGGCAGGTTGACATAGACGAGGTCGCCCAGCTCACTCTGTGCAAAATCGGAAATGCCGATCAGCGCAGTGGTGTCGTCGAGCATCTTGACCCATTCATGATCGCGGGAATACTTCAGTTCAGCAGGAAAGTTCATAACATACGTCCTCCATTCAATTTTTGTCGGTGTTTTCGAGTGTGTATACTATTATATTATAATGTATCCACCGCCGCAGGGGCGCTGCGGCGGTGAATATGCCTGACAGGGATCAGATGCCGGTCGCCTGTGCGAAGCTCTGGAGCATCGCTTCGGTTTCCGCATCGGAGAAGCAGTAGTGCATGTCGGTGTAACCAGCGCGCAGCTTGATGACCTCTTCCTTCACGTTGGTGTTGTGCAGGACGCACTCGGCGATCAGATGCGCCAGCTTGGCAAACTCGTCCTTGCCGAAGCCGAAGCGGGTCATTTCGTTCACGCCCATACGCAGTGCACCGGAAGCGGAGAAGCCCTCTTCCTCCGGAGTCGCCTGATAGTTGCAGACGATGTTGTTGGCTTCCAGACGGTCCGCGATCTCGGGGCCGTGCGCATAGCCGACCTTGACGATGACCTGATGCGTCTCGGTGTAGTCGATCGACGGATCGCCTGCGACGTCGAGGCCTTCGCTGGCAAGGCACTTTGCGAAGTGCTTCGCGTTTTCGATGACTGCCTTCTGATACTCGTCCTTGAACGCGTTCATTTCATAGGCTGCCATGAGCTGTCCGAGGAGCGTGCCGAGGTGGTGGTTGGAGACGCTGCCCGGGAAGGTACGGGTCTCGATGGTCTCCCACAGGCCCCACTTGAGGTCTTCGGGCTTGTAGTTCACACCGATGACGCCGCGCTGTGCGCCGAAGAAGGTCTTGTGGGTAGAGCCGGTGACGATCTCTGCGCCCTCTTCAAACGGCTTCTGGAAATGATCGCCGATGAGGCCGAGCACGTGCGCCATATCATACATGATGGTGGTATTGATGCCCTGCTCATTGACGAACTTGCGGATCTCGGCGACCGGCTCCTTATGCAGGACCATGGACTTGCCGAAGATGATGAACTCGGGCTTATACTGCGCGAGCAGGAGCTTGGTCTTTTCTACGTCGATCTTATAGGGGTTATCCTCGCAGACCGGGAAGTTGACGACCATCTGCTTTTCGGTGACGGGGTCGATGGCGACATAGTCGTGGAACGCGCCCATGGGCTGCGCGGAGAGGTGGCCGCCGCGGACGATGTGGTTGTTCATGACCCAGCCGAGACGCTGCGGGGTACGCTTGCGGTCAACGCGGTTCTTGAAGTCCATCATGGCGGAGAAGACCGCAGTGTTGGACATCTGGCCGGAGGTGACACGGGTCTCGACCTGCGTGGCGCCGAGGAACTTCTTCATTTCCTCGACCAGCATGGCCTCAACAGAGGCGATGAAGCCGGTGCCCTGATAATAGAAGATCTCCGCGTCGTAGAACGCCTTCTGCTTCTTATGCTCAGCGTAGCGGTTGGACGGATCGGAGGCGGAGAGCATGCGGACCGCTCTGGACTGCGTGTTCTCAGACGGGATGAGGTTGATGCACTCATTCTGACGCCAGATATGGTTCTGCTTGGCGGCGGTAAAGAGGTTCTTTACCTTCTCGGCATAGGAATCCTGGCTGGGAGCGGCAGTCTCGATCTTGACATCGGGCAGGATCGGACGGACATAGGGCGCTGCATCCTGACGGATGTGGTAGCCGACGACCTTGGCGGGCTGACGCTTGCCGCGGATATCGATCTCGATATCGAAATCCTGGCAGATGCGGCTGTCCATGTACGCGAGACCGATGGAGCGCTTGCCGGTCTCGTCGGTGAAGACGGTCTCAAGGCCCTCGCCCTTGGTCTTATAATAAGGAATCATGGTGCCGGAGGTGACATAGCCGATCTGCTTGCCTTCTGCCCATGCATCCTTGCAGTAGATCGGGAAGCCCTTACGCAGGACGCCCTTGCCCTCGAGGTAGATGGGCTGGATGCGGTACGGCAGATCCCCGATCGAGGAATAGTCGCGGTTCATGATCTTCTTGAGTGCCTCAAACTGCTTTTTGAGCGGCTCGCGGCCGATGAAATCGCCCTTTTCCGGTGCGAAGGAAACGGCGAACTTTGCAAGCGGCACAGCGTAGATCTGGATCTCGCCGCCCATCTCGCATTCGCCCATCTCATGACCGTAGAGCGGCAGGGCCGCTTCCATACGCGTGGTGTCGCGTGCGCCGAGGGCGGTGGGCTTGGCGCCCAGCTCGATGAGGCGGTCCCAGAAGTAGCGGGCGTCCTCGGAGTTGCAGTACAGCTCATAGCCGATCGGCTCGCCGGTGTAGCCGGTCTTTGCGATGCGGACGGGCTTGCCTTCCATGGTGAGCGAATTGAGGGCGTTCTTGACGTTTTCCGGCGTCAGCTGGCGGCCGCCGGCGAGCGTCATGAGGATCTTTTTGGATTCCGGGCCCTGCACGGCGATGGCTGCGTATTTGTCGGAGACGTTCGTCAGCTTGACGTCAAAGTTCTTGGCCTCAGCGATCAGGTGTGCCCAGTCCTTATCAATGTTGCCGGCGTTGATGACGAGGAAATACTTGCCTTCCTCAAAGCGATAGAGGTATGCATCGTCGATGGCGTAGCCGTTTGCATCAGGGATGATGCAGTACTGCGCCTGGTTGATATCCAGCGCGAGGACGTTGCTGGACAGGACGTGCTGCAGGAACGCGACCATGTCCCTGCCTTCGACGTCGATGCGGCCCATATGGGAAACGTCGAAGATGCCGCAGTGACGGCGGCAGTAGAGATGCTCTGCTACGATGCCTTCGGGGTACTGGATGGGCATGTCCCAGCCGCCGAAGTCGACCATGGTCGCGCCAGCGTCAAGATGTGCCTGATAAAGTACGGTTCTTTTCAGTTCGCTCATGAGTTACCTCCCTTTTTTGTTCGTGTCCCGCAGACTGTGCGTCCGGGGATAGGCTGTATGCTGATAGTTCTTATCTTCTCTGGGTTGTGCAAGGACCTCCATCCGGTCCTGCTCCTGCAGGCGGCGGTAGATCCGGATCCACGCGCATTCGTTGTCTGGGTTGACCTCGCAGCGGCCGTTTTTCTGTCCGCCGCACGGGCCATGCACCAGCGACTTTGCGCACTGCGTGACGGGACAGATACCGGCGGTCTTGTCGAGAATGCAGTCGCCGCACATCTTACATGCCTCGTGGAACACGCCCGCGCGTTCGATCTGACCGAGGAAGAGCGTGTCGTTGGCCGGGAAGACCGGGATCTTCACATTGTCCGCGACGGTCTGAACGCCGTCGCCGCAGGCCATGCCGACGATCGCCTCCGCGCCGCAGTCCCGCAGCGCTTTGAGGTCTCGTTTCACAAGCAGCATATGACAGCATTCCTCCGGTATGACCGTACCGGCGACCTCGAACCCATTTTCTTCGAGGAACTCCCGCATCTGCTCCAGCTCCTTCTCGCCGCCGGTCTGACAGGCCGTGGCGCAGTTTCCACAGCCGACCAGCGCGACGCGCCGGAACCCCTTCAGCATGGCCAGCACCGCCTCCGGCGGTTTCTTTTTCGAAATAATCATGCCATTCTCCTCTCCATATCCAGCGGCACCCGGCAGGGTCCGCATGGTTTTCCCGGGTCTGCGCAATGCTTATAAAAAAACAGAGCACGCCCTATGGCGCGCTCTGTTCATGAACCTGAAAGATTCTCCCCCGGGGATTCGGGATTGCTTCTTCGGTGCTGCCGAGGCAGCTTTCCAGAGTTCCGTCTGCGATCAGTTCCTTTACCTGAGAGTTCTTTGCGCAAGCCCCTTCGGTGGTATGCCAAGCATACGCTCTCCTGACCGCTTCATCCGGCAATATTGACTTATTTTGCCGGGTTTGTCAATCTGGCTAAAAACAGAGCCGCTTTTCGAAATCCGGTTGTCTACTTTTTCAGGATACACCGTTTTCTAGCAAAAAGCAAGCTGAAAATTTTTTTGAGGGCACATTTTATTTTTTCTTGACAAAAAGTTGATGTAGGCGTATCCTAAGATTAGAAATTGTGCACATCGTTCACGTTTTCAGCGTTTGCGCATAATTTTTTGTGCACTTTGTTATTTATATTAAAGTATATATCCAGCCGCATCACATGCAGTTTCTGCATTTTTGTGATGTGTATCCCAGCAAATCGCCAATGTGCTGTAGGCGCGCACAGAATGCATTGTCGGTTTTCCGCTTCCCCCGAATCATGTTCATTTGTCAAACAAAAAGAAGGAGAGGTTTTTATGGATTACTTGCAAATTTCCAATCTGCCGATCATGTGGCTTCTCTGCGGCGTGACTGTCTTGATTGCCGCACTGCAGGCCATCCTGTTCATCCGTACGGCGAACAAGGCTACCAAGGCCTGCAGCATTGACCCCGCAATTCCCAAGAAGGCATTCCGTGTCGGCCTGATCTCCGCGATCGGCCCGGCGCTCGGCGTTTTCATCGTCATGGTCGGCCTGATGTCCGCCATCGGCGGCCCGATGTCCTGGCTGCGTCTTTCCATCATCGGCGCTGCCGCTACGGAGCTCGCCGCGGCGACCAACGGCGCGACGGCTGCCGGCGTTACGCTGGGCGGCGACGGCTACACCCTTGAGGTTCTGGCAGTTTCGTGGTTCGCCATGGCGCTGAACGGCGCAGGCTGGCTGATCTTCACGGGCGTTGCCACTCCGGGTCTTGAAAAGCTCCGCGACAAGCTCTCCGGCGGCGACACCAAGTGGCTCGGCGCCATGTCCGCTGCCTGCTCCATTGGTATTTTCGGCTATCTGAACGCGAACTCCATCGTGACCAAGGGCCTGAACGCCGAAGGCGGCGCAGCCATCAGCACCGGCAATCTGACCGCTGTCCTTGCAGGCGCGCTCAGCATGGTTCTGATCGACAAGCTCATCGTGCCGAAGGTTCCCAAGATCGCAGAATATTCGCTCGGCATTGCAATGATCATCGGTATTGCTGCCGCAATCCTGATTGGGTAAGAGAAAGGAGAGTTTTGGTATGGACCAGAAGCAATATATGAAGGTCTGGAAAAAGAGCTGTATCAAAATCGGTACGCCGACCAACATTCTGGCGGCCGTCACAGCGTTTTTCCCTGTCATTTACCTCTGCATCCGCTATAACTGCTGGCCTAACGTCGACACAGTCCTCGCCGCATGGGGCCTGACCGTCATCGCGTTCGGCGCATTCTACGTCGTTGAGCCGATCTCCTACTATGCCTCCCTCGGCATGAGCGGCACGTACCTCAGCTTCCTGTCCGGCAACATCGGCAACATGCGCGTGCCCTGCGCAGCGCTGGCGCTGGACGTCACAGAGAGCGAGACCGGTTCCATTCAGGCGGAGGTCGTCTCCACCATGGCGATCTGCGGCTCGATCATCACGAACCTGATCGCGACCACCGCTGCTGCGATCGTCGGCACAGCGATCGTCGCGGTCCTGCCGGAAGCCATCAATGTCGGTCTGAAGACCTATGCATCCGCAGCGATCTTCGGCGCTACCTTCGGCAACTTTGCCGTCAAGAAGCCCAAGGTCGCAGTGTTCGGCCTGCTGATCCCCGTGGTCTGCAAGCTGATCGGTGTGCTCCCGGCATGGCTGATCATCGTCCTGTCCGTTTTCGGCACGGTCGCGATCGCCCGTCTGTTCTACAACAAGGAAAAGGCTGCCGCCTGATCCTCTTCACACTGACCATCGCAAAAATTTGAAAGGAGCATCTGCATATATGTTGTGGGAAGTATGTAAAGGCATGCAGGACGAGATCGTCGCCATGCGGCGCGACCTGCACCGGATCCCGGAGCTGCAGCTCGATCTGCCGGAGACCCGCGCCTACGTCGTCAAGAAGCTTGAGGAATACGGCATCCCCTATTCCCTCTCCGAAAAAGATTCCAGCATCATCGCCACGATCAACAAGGGCAAGCCCGGCAAGGTCATCGCCCTGCGTGCGGATATGGACGCTCTGCCCATCCAGGAAGCCAACGAGGTGGATTACATCTCGCAGCATCCCGGCAAAATGCACGCCTGCGGCCATGACACCCATACCTCCATGCTGCTTGCAGCCGGCAAGGTCCTGCAGGAGCACCGCGACGAGCTGAACGGTGAGATCCGTCTGCTGTTCCAGACCGCAGAAGAGCAGTCCAAGGGCGCGAAGATCATCATCGAAAACGGCGGCGTCAAGGGCGCTGACGCGGTATTCGGCACCCATATCGGCTCCATCATCAGCAAGGACATCCCCGCCGGCACCTTCATCATCACCCCCGGCGCGAGCATGGCCGCCTTCGACCGCTTCATCATCCGCATTCAGGGTGTCGGCTGCCACGGCTCCACGCCAGAAAAGGGCATCGACCCGGTCAATGTTGCCGCGCATATCGTACTCGGTCTTGAAGCGATCAACGCACGTGAGTTCAATGCCTGCGTTCCGGTCGTCGTCACCATCGGCCAGATCCACGGCGGCGCAGCCTACAACGCTATCCCGAACGAGGTCGTCATCGAAGGCACGACCCGTGCGTTCGACGTGGAAGTCCGGCAGAAGCTGGCCAGACGGATCGGCGAGATCTCGCAGGCCATGGCTGCCGCCTATGGCGCGACCGTAGAGTTCGAAATGGACTGGGGCGCTCCCCCTGTCGTCAATGACGAAGCCATGGCGAAATTCGCTGCGGACTGCGCCAAGGAGATCGTCGGTGAAGACATGGTCATCACCGAGGTCGAGCACCCCAACATGGGCGGTGAGGACTTTGCGTACTATCTGGGCGAAGTCCCCGGTGCATTCATGTTCCTCAGCTCCGCAAACCCCGCGAAGCATACCGATATTGCCCACCACAATCCCCGCTTCAACGTGGACGAGGATGTTCTGTGGGAAGGCTCGGCAGCCTTCGTCGGCATTGCGGAAAAATTCCTGAACGGCTGAGCCGTAAAACAAAACAAAGAGGTGGGATTTCATGGGCAGCAAACTGATCCTGTATATCATTGCCTACGCGCTGGGCATCTTCGCACTGTTGTATTTCTTCGTGATCCTTCCGGGCAACAAGAAAAACAAGAAGCAGCGGCAGATGCATGAAGCGCTCCAGGCGGGTGATAAGATCCATACGATCGGCGGTATCGTAGGCACCATCACCGAGCGTGACGGCGATACTGTCAAGGTGCTGGTCGACGAGAAGAATGGTACAACGATCACCATCGTGATCTATGCTGTCCAGCAGGTGATCCGCTCTGCCAAGCAGTCCGAGGTCCCATCCCCGTCTTCGCCGGAAGCGTAAGCCAGTTCAAATCGGGGGATGCAGACTCCAGCAGCTGCATCCCCCGTTCTATCAGCCGTGCTGTTGTTGATTTTGTTCAAATTCTTCACGTTCAAAGCTGATATTTTATACAAAAATTCAAATTGCAAGATATTTTTTCGTTGTTTTTTGTAGAACGCTGTAGAAATCCGGTATACTTTTCATAGAAGGTATTTCCCGGACAGGTGTTACATACCAGCAACGAAAGAATGGAGGAAGCCACTGTGGTTGACGCATATTTCAGCCGCTTTGTTCTGCCGGAGGATCTGCATTCCGCACTGCAGGCATGCCGCTCGATCGCGTATATCGAGACGCAGGAGGAGCTGGACGAGCTGGTCTTCGGCCCGACGCACTCATCCCGCTATGACGTCGTTTACAACATCGTCGGAAAAGGCAGTGTCAAGGAAGCGGAGGTCATCCGCTGCAAAAATGGTGCATCGGTCAATTTCATGGAGGACTACATGCGCCGCCGCGACCCCAACTCCATGGTCATCAGCGACGATCTGCCGACGGACAAGCCGCGCTTTCAGGAGCGCTTCGGATATCCGTTCGCGGATCTCCGGAAACAGACGATGGACTGGTTCTCGAACCAGCGCGTGATCCTGCTGCCGTTCAAGGCCGGCGATCCGTCACATGGGTATGACAGCCTGCTCGTCTGCCCGGCAAACGCCGCGTTCTTTGCGCTGGGTATGTGCATGGCGCTGCTGACGGAATGGGGCATGCGGACGCAGGGCATTGTCTGCGGCGTGATCGGTATGGTGCTGGGTCTCGTCACGCTGCTCGTCTGGCGGAAGATGGAGGACAAGGCTCCCATCAAGGTCAGCGGGAAAACGGTCGGAACGATTTTGCTCGGCGTTTTCGGTGCGCTGCTGCTGGGCGTGGGCATGAGCCTGAGCATGGTGTTCGACAAAATGCTTCTCGGTATCATGGTCGGTATTATCGGTATCGTTGTGCTGCTGATGCTCATTCCGCTGACAAAGGGACTGAAATAAACCGAAGCGCCTGTCTCCGATGGGATGGAGACAGGCGCTTTTCGTATTCAGAGCTTATTCAGCGGCCGACGGGAGGCAGGAGCCGGGCTTTGGCCTGCTGCTCGGTGTCGTCCGATTCGTCGTAGCCGTCGTAGGGTGCGGCCGGGTCCGGGCCGCGCTTATGGAACGGCGAGCAGAGCTTGTCCTTATGCGCGAAGGCAAAGGCGAAGTTATCCGTCCAGCCGGTATTGAGCGGTTTGAAGATCTGCGTGCCGCGGTACATGCGGCTCATGGCTTTTTTCTGAAATTCCGTCGCCTTTCTGGACATCTTCGTTCCTCCTTACTTTTTGACGCATTCCGTGTAGGTCAGCGGGAAGGACGCTTTCAGGACGGCGCTCTTCTGCACCTGCCAGCCACAGCTGTGCAGAAACTCGAGATACGCCTCCGTCGACCATTCGACCTGCACCGGAAAGCCGGCAAGCTTCATGAAGAACGCCTTGATCCGGCCTTGCCGCGAGTTTCCGGCGTGGGTGAAGGTCGGGGCAATGAGGATGCCGTCGGGTTTTAATACGCGGCCGATCTCCTGCAGGGCAAGCTCCGGGTGCGGAACGATATGCAGGGCGTTGGAGACGATGGCCACGTCGAACGACGCGTCGGCATACGGCAGGCAGAACATGTCCTGCACGGAAAAGTGCAGCTTGGTCGAGGTCCCGTCGCGCCGGGCCTGTTCGATCATCTCCGGCGAGGCGTCGGTCGCCTCGATATGCTTCGCCTCACTCACGATATGCCGGGCGATCAGGCCCGTGCCGGTCGCAAGCTCCAGAACCGTTTTATGCCGCACGACGGGCCGGATCAGCGCGTACATTTGCTCATAGGCCGCCGTGTCCTTGCGCATGAAGCAGTCATAGAGACCGGCGTTTCTATCCCAGAAGGTCTTTTTCACGGTGGTTCCCCCTGTTATCTGTTAGATTTGTCTAACCTGTATCTTTGAATTGGTTAATGGCATTTAACTGTACTCCTATTGTAATTGCGGCACTGCGGCTTGTCAAGTCTTCAGACGGAGCAGATGCTCCCCTACAATCAGATCTGAGAATTTTCAGCAAAAACAGACAATGCTGTTTTTGGGGGTCTGCGCAAAAAGCTCCGGGCGGGCAGCCCGGAGCTTTTTGCTTAAAGGTGTTCTTGAGGGATTCCACGTTAACTGCGGATCAGCGCTCGTACTTTGCCCAGTTGGGGTCGGTGCGCATCTTTTTCCACATCTCGTAGTTGTTGGTCTTGCGCGTGTAGTCGTGGCTGTTGGTGGCCTCCTGCACGTCCAGATAGTACCACTTGGTCGTGTCCATGTTATCGGTCCACTTGTTCATGTTGTTCAGCAGATCGCTGGGCTTCTCCGGGGCACGGTTCAGGACGCGGTTGATGAGGGCCATGGCCTCTGCGCGGGTGATGTTGCGGTTCGGACGGAAGGTGCCGTCGTTGTAGCCCTTGATCCAGCCGTTCTCATAGGCCAGACTGATCTCGCTGATGGCCCAGTGGCCGTAGATGTCGGTGAAGGACGCAAGCTTGGCTGCCTTGTGTTCATCGAAGCGGGCCGCGATGGCTGCAAATTCCGCACGGGTGATGGGATCGTTCGGGCGGAAGGTGCCGTCGGGATAGCCCTTGATGATGCCGAGGCGGGACATGGTGGAGATGGGGTTGTTGTACCACTTGTCAGCCGACACATCGGTGTAGGCGTTGTAGGTGGTGAAGTTCGCGCTGCGGACGTCGTCGCGCAGGAGGCGGAAGAAGATCGTTGCGACTTCTGCACGGGTGATCTCGCCGTTCGGATGGACCGAGCCGTCCGGATAGCCGATGACATAGGCGTAGTGGTCGTCGGTATTCAGCTGGCTGGGCGTGGACGGGATGATGACCGGCGTGGTGGAGCGGCTGTAGGTATTGTTGAAGGTGATCGGGAAGGAACGGGAGACCTTGCCGGCGTCATCGGTGTAATACACGTCGCTGATTGCAAGACCGCTTCTGCCCTCGGTGACAACGATCGTCAGGGTGTAGAGGCTGCTGTCATAGCGCATGTAACGGGTGTTGTGGTCTGTCTCGCCGATGGTGTAGGTATAGGTGCCGGCCGCGGTGAAGGTCAGCTGTTCGAAGCCGTTGAAGTCTTTTCTGCCGCCCTTGCCGGAGAGCGTCGCCGCGCCGTCGGACAGCTGCTCGCCGCGCAGCTGCTTGATGACGACCTCGAAGGTCTCTTCGGGTGCAGTGCCGTTTCTGACGATCAGATACTTCTCTGCGATGGGTTCGCCGTCAATGTCGTTCGGGTCAAAGTGGATGGCGTTGCTGACGATCTTCAGCCAGCCGTCGTTGACCTTGACGGTGATATTGCTGTAGTTCGTGGAGGTGACGGTAAAGTCGCTCCCCTTCAGGTTCATCGGATAGGTGCCGATGCTGGTGCCCGTGGCTTCGGCCTTGTGGCCGGACTTCAGGGCGACAGTGAACTGCTTGTTGGAGATCGCCTTCCCTGCTGTGTCTTCGGCTTTGTAGGTATAGCCCTCGACCTTCTGCTCGGCGCCGTTATACTTGACCGTTTTGTTATTGCCGGTGATGGTGACGGTGACCTCGTCGGTGATCGGATTGATCTTCAGCCAGCCGTCGACAACCTCGATTTTGATGTTGCTGTAGTTGTCAGAGGTAGCTTCAAAGTCGGTTTCCTTCAGGCCCATCTTGTATTCACCAGCGTTGGTGCCCTTTGCTTCGGCCTTGCTGCCGGGCTTCAGGGCGACGGTGATGGGCTTGGAGCCGATATCCGTCGTGTAGCCGGTCACGGTCCACTCGGAGCCGTTGTACGTCTCGGTGCGGGTTTCGCCGGTGATTTTGACGATGACCTCGGCCTCGGACTTTTCAATGGTCAGTTTGCCGAGTTCGGTCTTGATCTCATAGTTGGCAGTGACATCGGTACCGGAAGCATCCTCGATCTTTGCCGTGCCGGTGAATGCGCCGTTATAGACGCCGGCGTTCGTGCCCTCGGCAAGGTAGGTCAGACCGGAGAGCGTATGGCCGGTAGGCAGGGTCTTGCCGGTCTTCTCGGTGATGCCGGTGATACTCTGCTGCTGGCCGTTATACGTTACGGTCTTGCTCTCGCCGACGTAGGTCAGCGCCAGCGGGGTGATGGTCAGCTTGCCGGGGTTGGCTGCGGCGACGATGTACTTTTCGTCAGTGCTGACCTTATTGACCGGGTCGGTTGCAAACTCGACATCATATTCGCCCTTATTTGTGCCGGAGCCGGAGGCGGTGACATTTTCGAAGGTAACGCCTTCCGGTGCGCTGGTGTAGCCGGTGAGCGTCTGGGGCTGGCCGTTATAGACCTTGCTGCCTCTGTTCGCGGTCAGGGTGACGTTCTTGTAGTAGTAGAAGTTGATGACGTTCGCGCCGGTGCCGATGGTCAGGTTCGTGCTGTCACTGCTGACTGCGGTATAACCCTCAACGGCAATCGGAGATTCCGTGACAGAGGCATTGAAGGTCTGGTCGTTAACCGTCTTGGATACCGCGACTTCAACCTGCGTCTCGTTCCAGTAATAGTTGACCGTGTAGCTGAGGTCGGTGCGCTTGGTGTAGGTGACGGTCTCGGTGACGTCCTGGCTCGGCATCGTGCCGCTCACGGTAGTCGTGTTTGCGGTATAGCCGTCAATGGTCGGAGAGGGCACACTGTAGCTCTCATTGACTGCAACGTCAGCGGTGTAATCCGGCTTTGCTTCAGTGCCATCCTCGTAGACATAATGGATGGTCAGCTTGAAGGTGTCCTTGACGTAGTACACCTTGATGACGTTGGCCAATTCATCCGTGCCGATGGTCAGCGGGAAGTTTTCGGTCTTCTCCAGCTTATATCCGGTCGGGCACTTGACGGGATAGCTGTTGATGACCATGCCGAAAGGAGCAGAATCGGTTACGGTCAGGGTATCATTCTTGGTGCCGTCGATGTAGTATTCGACGGTGTAGCTGTAGGTTTTGATCTGCCAGACGGCGTAGAGGTGGTTTGCGGTAGCTGCGTCGACGTTGTCGATCACAGCGCTGTCATTTGCTTTGTATTCGACGCTGCCAGTGGCCGTCGTACTCCAGCCCCGGAACGAATAGCCCTCGCGTGTGGGCAGCTTCGACAGGTCATCATAGTCCGAGACTGTGATCAGGCCATTGTTGGCAATGTCATCAACGGTCTGGGTCGCGTCCGTGCCGAAGTTGCTGTGGTAGGTCAGGCTGACTGTACCGGTCTTGGGGCCGAAGACGGCGTAGAGGATGGTATCGTCGGTCATTTTGATGGTCGCGCCGGGTTTGTAGACCACGGTGGTGCTTTCCTCAGATGTATCCCAGCCGAGGAAGACCTTGTCCGTATCCTCGTCCTCAGGCGTGTAGTTCTTGACGACTGCGGGGGTGTCCTTGGCATAGTGGTAGTCGTCTTTGACAAGCGTCTCGTCACCGTTGACGCTGTAGGTCAGCTTATAGCCTTTCTCGCTGCCAACTCTGGCGTACAGGTTATAGTCTTCGGTGATCTTGGTATCGAAATTGAACGGGGTGCCGACCCGTAGCGTCCAGCCGTAGAACTCTTCACCGTCTCCGACGGTCGCTTCCGGCGCCTGATCTTCTGTGATCGTCGAGCCGTGCAGGATGTTCTCAATCTTTTTCAGCGGGTTTGCGGCTGTTTCATCCTGCCAGAAGGTCACGGTATGGACCGGGGCGACCCACTTGGCATGGAGGGTGATGTTCTGCGCCGGCATGGTCTTGCCGGTGAAGTCATACGCAGCGCCCTCGCCCAGCTCGTTGTCATACCAGCCGCCAAAGACGTAGCCGTCCTTGCCCGCCGGCGGGGTATCGGGTTCGTAATTTTTGTGGTTGGAGATATCCGCTTCGAACGGGACATCCTCGGTTCTTACCGGCGTGCCGCCGCTGATAAACTGGAGATGATAGGTGTTGCGGGTGTAGAAGAATTTCGCGTTGTTATAGGCATATTTTCCGCCATTTACCTTATTCGCTTTAAGCCCCACATATGTAAAGCCTGTAATCGGGTATTTATCCTCATCCGTAACAGTATAATCCGTTCCAGGACTCGTATCCGAATGATGCAGCTTGTACCGAACATTATTCCAAGTCTCGCTTCCTGTTTCGTCGGGAAGGATCTCTACATAGTAATAGGCTGTCTCACTGTCATCTCCGGTCTTGGGTCCATAGAAGCTTGCACCGCCCAGCGGCATGGTCTCGATGTTGACCTGATACGGTCCCTGCAGATTTCCACCCCAAGTAAGTTTTGAATTTGTCGACCATGTGCTGCTGCCGCTCATCGTCGGCCATTTATCACCGATGTATGCGCCATACTTGGCTTTGATACAAAAATCGGTGTATTCCTTCCAGTCTCCACCAAAAAATTTGCTTTCCCAATAGTAGAACTTCACCTCGTACTCTTCGCGCTCGTAATAGACTTTTACGATGGTGGAGCCGTCGCCCTTGATGGTCTGCTGCGTGATGGGCTGGGCAGTGAAGCCATCATAGCGGTTTGCAGTCGCGTTGGTCTGCGCACCAGTAGCGCCGGACTTCGTCTCGATGTCCTTGGTGGAGTAACCGTCATCGTTGGCGTTCTCCTGCATGTGCAGGACGGTGTATTGCACGTTGCCCTCCGCGATCCAGTTTGCGTAGACAGTGCAGGTGCCAGTGATCTCGGAGAAGTCCGCTGGCTCCATGCATCTCTCATCCAGATACCAGCCTTCGAAGGTGTAGCCGGGCTTGGTCGGATTCGTCGTCGGCTCGTCCGGGGTATCCGTGAAGAACTGCGGAGCGATGTAGCTGCCGCCGTTGGTGTCAAAGTGCAGCCAGTACCCGTCCTCCACGACGGCGTACAGGACGTAGATTTCCTGGCCGTATGTAACCGTTTCCACAGCTCTGCCGTCGGCGTCCACCCAGCCGGTCACGGCCTGCTCAGTGCCGACCGGGAAGGTCACATCAGCGGTGTTGACGCTCCCATCCTTGGGAATGGTCTTACAGCCGACAACGCGGCCGTCTTCCTTCTTGTCCATGAACAGGAGGTATTGGACATCGTCGAACTTTGCAATGACCTTGACCTCTTCTTCCTTAACGCTGGCGACCGTGCCGAAGGTGACATTGCTGCCATCCTCATAGACCCAGCCGAGGAACAACTTGCCTGCGCCGGTGGGCGCGGCAGGCTCGTTCAGCGTGTCGCCTGCTTTGACGATCTGCGTATCGACGACATTCTCGCCGACATAGAAGGTATAGGTCGCCCGAGACGTTGTATCCGGGTGGATCACCCTTGCCGGCGTCGGATTCGCCGCCGCAATTGCCGGAATCATTCCGGCAACCATTACGACAGCAAGCAGCAATGCAAGTAATCGTTTCTTCATAATTTTCCTCTCCTTGTGTGATGTTCGAATTGACTTTGTGTGTGACCAGAAGCAGTATGGATGGCACTCGTGCCGGTTTTGGCATATAACCTATGGAACCACTTCCAGTTTCCAGCAAAGTAGTGAACACTACTTTTTCTTATCCTACCACAGATGGGAAGAATATGCAAGTGTTTGAAGCATTTTTCCAGCCAGTCGTGGGATACGTGCCAATTATAACATGAGAGGGGTGTCGGAGGCAAGGGAAACGTGGGGAATGGTGTATGAAGAGGGTTGGGTTTAAGGCTGGTGGCTTTCTACAAATTTGCGGGTGCGGTCTCACTTTTTCTTTTGCTTCTCCAAAAGAAAAAGTGACAAAAAGAAAACGAGC
>ERZ1673752.2660-NODE-2660-length-19182-cov-6.830501_pt1 | contig 19182 bp, 21 predicted proteins | sample MGYA00580195_ERZ1673752 | MGnify/ENA primary metagenome ERZ1673752 (study PRJEB41218, sample SAMN15661744) | gut metagenome | host: Homo sapiens | place: Canada: London | collected 2015-08-20/2019-03-30 | study: EMG produced TPA metagenomics assembly of...
TTGGCAGTCCATTATTAAGTTTTTTATTATGTTCCCTTTGTACACCGTTGCAACCGTCTGGGAAGGTGCTGCGACAGACAGCGTGAGCATCGGCAACCCGGCAAGAAACCCAAGCTATGAGGCACCGTACGATAATCTGGCGTGGAATACCGGTGACTATAATCACAACAACGCGATTCTGATCCGCGTCTATGTTAAGGCAATTCCAAAATCAGGTGCGCTGACGGTTAATTATTTTGCTAAAGGTAGTACTGAGCCGTTCTATCATTATGGCATTAACGTAGAGGAAAAGACTGTATTTGATACTGGCTTCGCACGTGTGACGGATAAAGATGCACCGGGTGGCGCAAAGCTAATCAACAACACCGTGAAAAACTATGCTGGCGAGACGCAGACTATCCAGTCGGATCTGTCGAAGATGACCGAGATTGGTGCACAGTATCGCTATAGTAACTATACGTTCACCGAGGCGGAGCGCAGCACGGACGGAAAGACAGTCAATCTGTATTATACCTTTAATTGGAACAAGGCGTTTGTCGTAGACTTCGGCCTGCCGGTTGTGATCCGTCCTAATGACGTTAATGAAAACTTGAAAAACGCCACGCTTACAGCGGCGGAGATTACGCAAAGTACGACGTATGCTAATATTTCGGTTGATAATGATAAGAATATCACCTATACGCTGAAGCAAACAATTGACGGCGAGGATAACTTCAGCGTCCGCTATATGGGTAATATTACGACCGATACTGGAACGCAGACTGGCCAGGTGGACTATTCCATCAAAGTCATCCCCGCGACGAGTGTTTACTACGAGGACAGCTTCGCGACGTTTAACCCCGGCGCGGGCGCGGCTGCAGATGCAAAGTGGTCGATTGACAAGGATGACACTGCTGCAAAGATGGAAACCAATCAGGCTCTGTCGGCGCTGGGTGCTAAGGATATCTACGGCTACGACAAAGCCTATAAGGATTCCACCAAGCTCTCCATGGGCAGCGCACGTAAGGTGACCGTTAGCACAGACATGGCGAGCGGCTGGACGGAGAATTCCGCATGGCCCACCGCAACCTTCACCTTCAAAGGCACCGGCTTCGATGTCATCTCCCTCACCGACAACAATTCTGGCGCAATCTCCGTCAAGGTTTACTCCGTCGGAAATGACGGTACAGAGACGCAGGTGAAGGGTACGCTTGTCAACAACTACTATGGTTACACATGCAAGGACGGCAAGTGGACCGCTACTCCCTCGGGCGATAATAACGCGCTGTATCAGATTCCTGTCATTAAGATTAGCGGCTTGGATTATGGCACCTATAAGGTCGTAATCACGGCAAGCTATGCAACCTTCGCAGACAAGACTGGCGATGGGCAGTACAACTTCTGGCTCGATGCCATCCGCGTCTATGACCCCATGGGCAAGGATAACGCAACCTATGAGCAGGACAACGAGGGCTATCCGCAGTACATCAAGCTCCGCGACAGCCTTGTGGGGGAAACTGCGACTGCTAAGAATGGAAGTGTATTCATCGATGGCGCAGATAAGGCCGATATCGCGACCTACGCCAACTACGGCCCCAACAACGAGGTCTATCTGGCAAAGGGTCAGGCGATTAGCTTCAAGCTGACCGGCGCTTTGGATTCGATTGCCAGTGTACAAATTGGCGCAAAGAGCCCGGATGGGACTGATGGCGCCGCGGTGATTTCTGTGAACGGTCAGAAAGTTACGACCGCGACGGAAATGTACTATGCGATTACGGATAAGGCCAAGAGTGGCAATCAGGTTACCATTGCAAATAATGGTACAGGCATTCTGTCTCTGACAAACCTGAAGATTACCTATACGGAGTCTGGTAAGAGTGTTTCGCTGGACAAACTGTCCGCTGCTGATCAGGAGAACGCCGTTGCGCAGGTGCGCGCACTGTTTGCCGCACCGGCGGTGGAGCCGTTTAACCCCGATCGCTTCGATGCAAGCTGGAGCCGCAATGTCCGCAAGGGCGAGACGGCCAAGCTGACGGTCAAGACCTCCGAGGATGTTGAGGCCATCACCGTCAACGGCGAGACGATTGACAGCTTCACGGAGCGCCATGAGCGCACCGGCTGGGGCTGGTGGGCCAAGACGATGACCTACCGCGAGTTTATCTACACGACCACCGCCGATGTGACCAGAGATTATACGGTCTGCGCTGTGAACGCCGCGGGCGTCAGCAGCGAGGCAAAGACCGCGACCTTGACCGTCCGCCCGTCCGTCCGCGACTGGCTGCACGGCATCATCGGCAAGTGGTTCTGAGAAAGGAGTGATCGAAATCATGAAGAAAACCTATGTGAAACCCGAGGTGCATTTCGAGAGCTTCGAGCTGAGTACCAGTATTGCTACAGGTTGCAGCGCGGGCTACAATCATAACAATACAACTTTCGGCGATGCCAACCATTGCTATCTGATTTATGGAACAGATAAAGTCTTTGTGGAAAAGAACATTGGTTGTACGTTGACTGTCTTCGATGAGAAGCAATTTTGCTATCATGTTCCTTTGGCAGATACTAAAGTATTTTCATCATAAGCTAAGTTAACACCTCAAAAGTGCCCTGCCCGGTTGGGCAGGGCACTTTTCAAAGACATCAGCTCCCGCGCGGGCGTGCGCGGGCTGTGACAAAGGAGCGACAACTATGAACCAAGCGATCAAGCGCGGCGCGCGGGTGCTGGTGCTCACACTGGCGGCGGCGCTGCTGCTCGCGTGCGCGGGCTGCGGGAAGAAGGCCGCCCAGCCGGACGAATACGGTCTCGCTGCGGAGCAGTCCAAGCTCGACGGCGTCGACATCGGCAATGACCTCGAGATCGTCAGCACCGGCCGCTACGCGGGCCTGTTCGTCGAGGACGGCTCCGACAAGACCGTCTCCGACGTGTTCTGTATCCGCGTGAAGAACACCGGCAGCAGCGACGTGCAGTACGCGCACATTACCCTCTCGCGCGGGAGCGAGAGCTACGAATTCGACATCAGCACCCTGCCCGCCGGCGAGACGCTGCAGGCGCTCGAGGTGAGCGGCCAGACGATGCCCGACAAGCCCGCGGAGCTGACCGCGGCCGTGACGAGCTACGCTCCGTTCACCGAGCCGCTCTCCATGCACGAGGATCTGTTCACGGTCACGACGAGCGAGAGCAGCATCACCGTGACGAACAACTCCGGCAGCGACGCCGCGCAGGTTTATGTCTACTACAAGAACGCGAGCGGCGACCTGCTCCTCGGCGGCATCACCTACCGCGCGGGGCTGACGAACCTCGCCGCGGGCGAGAGCCGCAGCTGCTACACGAGCCACTATAGCGAGGGATCGAGCAAGCTGCTCTTTGTGACGTATGCATCGTGAACTGTACCGCTTCGGCGGCGTGACGTTCGCGGTGGAGTCGGCGGAAGGGATTGAGCGCTCGAAGATGTGCGAGCCGTTCCGCGTGGAGGACGCCGCGGCGGATCACACGATCTGCCTGACATTCAGCGACGCAATTCCCGAGCCGCCGCGGGGCGCCGCGCAGAGCGGGCCGGTCTATCGCTGGCAGGAAGGCGGCGCGCGGCACCTGCTGCAGCGCTACAGCGTGGCGGGCAAAACGCCGCAGTTCACCTGCGCCGTGACGCGCGGTGCGCGCACGGATGTGACCTTCGCCGAGAGCTATCGCGCGGGGGCGTCGGTGCGCGCCGTGCTGGAGGCGGCAGGGCTGTTCGACATCTTCGCCGACGCCGGGATGCTGGTGCTGCACAGCGCGTACATCGTGACGCGCGGGGGTGAGGGAATCCTGTTCTCCGGCCCGAGCGGCATCGGCAAGAGTACGCAGGCCGCGCTTTGGGAGCGCTTTGCCGGGGCGCGGACGGTCAACGGTGACCGCGCGCTCGTCCGGCCCGCCGAAAGAACGGTCGGCGGCGTGTTCTACGCCGGGACATCCGGCATCTGCCAGAACGTGACCGCGCCGCTGCGGGCGGTCGTCCTGCTGGGGCAGGCGGCGGAGAACCGTGTTGTCCGCGCGCGGCCGCAGGAGGCGTTCGCGCGGCTGCTGAGCCAGTGCGCCTACTACGAGTGGGACGCCGCGTCCGCCGCGCGGATGACGGAGCTGGCGGCGCAGCTCGTGACGAACGTGCCCGTCTGGCGGATGGACTGCCGGGCGGATGAGAGCGCCGTCCGGGCGCTGGAAGAAGCAATGAGGAGGGCCTGAGATGGAATACAGCAGCACGGAGCCGCGCCTGTCGGCGTATCTGCACACGCGCGCCTGCCGGGCGGGCACGCCGCTGGCGGGGAATTTTGAGCTGACGGCGCGCTGCAACTTCGACTGTAAGATGTGTTATGTCCACCTGACGGCGGAGGAGCAGCGGCGCCGCGGGCGCGAGCTGACAGCGGACGAGTGGCTCGCCATCGCCGAAGAGGCGCGCAGCCGCGGGATGCTGTTCCTGCTGCTCACGGGCGGTGAACCGCTGATCCGCGCGGATTTTCGCTATCTGCTGACGGAGCTGAAGAAAATGGGCCTGCTCGTTTCGGTGAACAGCAACGGTTCACTCATCGACCGCGACTGGCTGGAGTTTTTCCGGCATGAGCCGCCGTTTCGCTTCAACATCACGCTCTACGGAGGGAGCGACGCGGCATATGAGCGGCTCTGCGGCCGGGCGATGTTCGGGCGCGTGACGGAGAACATCCGCGCGCTGCGCGAGCTGGGCATCGGCGTGAAGCTGAATGCGTCGATGACGCCGTATAACATCGGCGATATGGAGCAGATTTATCACATCGCCGAGGAACTGGGGACGCCGATGCAGCTCGCGACGTACATGTTCCCGCCGATCCGGCGCGACGAGAGCGCCGTCGGGCACAACGACCGCTTTACGGCCTGCGAGGCGGCGGATTACAGCGTGCGCTGGGACAGGCTGCGCCTGCCCTCGGAGCAGTTCCAAGAGCGTGCGCGGGCGATGAAGCAGGGCCTGGCGCTGCCGTCGGAGGAAGAATCCTGCGAGGGGACGCCGGGCGAGGGCGTCTCGTGCCGCGCCGGGCGCAGCGCGTTCTGGATCAACTGGCAGGGCGGCATGACGCCCTGCGGCATGATGACGCAGCCGCTTGTCTCCGTGCCGGAGCTGGGCTTCGCGCGGGCTTGGGAGGAGACGAAGGCCGCGACGGCGCGGATCCGACTGCCGGGCGTGTGCGCGGGCTGCCGACTGAAAAATGCGTGTCATGCGTGCGCCGCGATGTGCGTGACGGAGACGGGGCGCTTTGACGCAAGGCCGGACTATGTCTGCGAGATGACGCACGAGACGGTTCGGCGTACAATTGAGGAGGCGGAAAATGAACATTCGTAAACAGCTGGTGAAGCGGAACATCGCCGGGGACGTGATTCTGGTCCCCGTGGGCGACGCGTCGCTCGAGATCAAGGGTCTGCTGACGCTGAACGAGACGGGCGAGCTGCTCTGGGACGCACTCCCGGAGGCGGCGGACGAGGCCGCGCTCACGGCGGTGCTGCAGGCGGAATACGACGTGGACGGCGCCACGGCGCGCCGCGACGTGGAGGACTTCCTCGCGAAGTTGCGGGAGCTGCAGGTGATCTGAATTAGGAGAAAAAGGCGGATGCCTTTTTCGGAGAAACGATTTGAACAGCAACCGCCCTCGGCCTTTGGCCGGAGGGCGGTTGTTTGTTCATATGGGATCAGGCAGAAGCGATCTCAGTCAGTTCGGCGTACTCGCTGAAAGGCGTGGCATCGAGGGAGGGTCCCAAGAAGGCCCCTTATTGTACATTATCCTGAAAAGGAGTTTTTCGTAAGTTGTATAGCTTGCGCCAGCGGATCCGCTCAGATAAACGGAATGGTCAGATAGAGGAGAAGCACGGAGAGCAGTTTTTTCATGACGGGACGGCCTTCCTTCTATGCAGGATCAATACGAACCGTATTATAGTATATAAGCTATACAATTTGCAATCACCCCTCCCCCTATCGTTATCGTTGCAATCCTTCTCCTGACTTGGTATAATGTATATGTACAAATATGCCCACCGGGGACCGGCGGCAGTGCCGCCGATCCCCTATCTGAAAAGCGGCACAGGGACTGCCTGCTGTCGGGGCGGCCGCTGCGTGGGCGGCAGGCCCTGCCCGCTTGATGCATCCTATGCGCCAAGCGGCGCGGCGGTGCGCTGCACGACGAAATGCTCACTGAGAAAGGACGCTGTTTCCCCATGATTAAAATCTCCCCCTCGATTCTCTCCGCCGATTTCGCGAATCTGGAGCGCGACATCCGGCGCATCTCCTCGGCCGACTATGTCCATGTCGATGTGATGGACGGGCTGTTCGTGCCGAACATCTCCATCGGCATCCCCGTGGTCAAGGCCATCCGCCCGACGACGGAGCTGCCGCTCGACGTGCACCTGATGATCGAGCGCCCGGTGCGCTACGTCGACCAGTTCTGCGACGCGGGAGCGGACATCGTGACCTGTCACGTCGAGGCGGACACGGAGGAGAACATCCTCGCCGCCATCGAGAAGATCCACGCCAAGGGCAAGCGCGCGGGCGTCGTCGTCAAGCCCAAGACCCCGGCGAGCGCCGTCCTGCCGTTTATCGACAAGGTTGAGATGATCCTCGTCATGACGGTAGAGCCGGGCTTCGGCGGCCAGAAGTTCATGGCCGACATGATGCCCAAGGTACAGGCCATCCGCGGCTATATTGACGCGATGAACCCGGCCTGCGAGCTGGAGGTCGACGGTGGTGTCGACCCGCAGACGGCGAAGGTCTGTGTCGCGAGCGGCGCGAATGTGCTCGTCGCCGGCTCGGCCGTCTATAAGGCGCCGGACATCCCCACGAGAATTGCTGAACTGAGAGGTTGATTCCATGGAGTATTTTCCCGCTCCGCTTGAAAAGCTGGTGGAGCAGTTTGCGCGCCTGCCGGGCGTGGGCTCGAAGTCCGCGCAGCGGCTGGCGTTCCATGTGCTGAACCTGCCGATGGAGCAGGCGCAGACGTTTGCCGACGCGATCGTCGACGCCAAGCGCAGCGTGACGCTCTGTCCCGTCTGCCGCAACCTGACGGCGGGGGGACTGTGCCCTATCTGCTCGTCGCCCAAGCGCGACGAGGGGACGATCTGCGTCGTCGCCGACCCGCGCGACGTTGTCGCCATCGAGCGCAGCCGCGAGTATAACGGGCGCTACCATGTGCTGCACGGCGTGCTCTCGCCGATGAACCACGTCGGACCGGACGATCTGGAGATCAAGCCCCTCGTCGACCGCGTGGCGGCCGGCGGCGTGCAGGAGGTCATCATGGCCACGAATCCCGATACCGAGGGAGAGGCGACGGCGCTCTATCTCGCGCGGCTTCTAAAACCCTTCGGCGTGAAGGTGACGCGCCTGGCCTACGGCATCCCCGTGGGCGGGCATCTCGAGTTCGCCGACGACGCGACGCTGATGCGCGCGCTGGAAGGGCGGCGGGAGCTATGAAAAAGAGACTGCTTGCGCTGCTGCTGGCGGCGCTGACGGCGCTCTCGCTCACCGCCTGCGGCGCGGAGGAGCAGCCCGTGACAAGCCAGATCTTCGCGATGGACACGGTGATGGACTTCGCCGTCTACGGCGAAAACGCGCAGGCCGCGCTGACCGCGGCCAGTCAGGAGATCAACGCCCTTGAGCAGCGCCTTTCGCGCACGCGCGCGGGCAGCGAAATCAGCACGCTGAACGAGACCGGCTCGGCGGAGCTCTCGGACGAGACGGTGCAGCTGCTGCAAAGCGCGCTGGCACTGAGCGATGAGACCGGCGGCGCGTTTGATATCACGATCGCCCCGCTCGTCACGGCGTGGGGCATCACGAGCGACACTCCCCGCGTTCCCTCGCAGGAGGAGATTGCCTCGCTTCTGCCGCTCGTCGGGTCGGAGCACGTCCGCATCGACGGAAACCGCGTCACGCTCGATGCGGGCTGCTCCGTGGATCTCGGCGGCATCGCCAAGGGCTATGCGTCCGACCGCGTGGCGCAGATCTTCCGCGAGCAGGGCGTGACGGGCACGGCCTCGCTCGGCGGGAACGTCTATGTCAGCGGAAAGAAGAGCGACGGCAGCGCGTGGCGCGTGGCCGTCCGTGATCCGCAGAATACGGACGATTACGCCGCCGTGCTGGCGCTGGAGGACGTGTTTGCCATCACCTCCGGCGGCTATCAGCGCAACTTCACCGCGCCGGACGGCACGGTGTATCAGCATATCCTCAATCCAAAGACCGGCTGCCCCGTGCAGAGCGATCTTTTGTCCGTGACGATCGTCTCCGACTCCGGTACGCTGGCCGATGCCTGCTCCACGGCGCTCTACGTCATGGGGGAGCAGGAAGCCGTCAATTTCTGGCGGCAGACGGGAGGCTTTGAGATGGTGCTCATCACGGCGGATGGGCGCCTGCTCTATACGCCGGGTCTTGCGGAGAAAATCACCACGCCGGAGGAGGGTCGCTATGCCGCAGCAGCCATCGACGCCTAAGCTCCGCCCCACCGGCTGGGACGCACTTGTTGTGCTGGTCGTGATTGCACTGGCGGCGGCCGCGGCGCTCTGGAGCTTTGCGCGCCCCACGGGCGGCGAGTTGACCGCCGTGGTCACGCACCGGGGGACGGAGGTCTGCCGCGTGACGCTGGCAGAGCTGCAGGAGACGAAAACCGTGCAGGTGGACGGGACATATCATCTGACGATCGAGATGACACCGGAGGGCGTCCGCGTGGCGCAGAGCGACTGCCCGGGCGGCGACTGCGTCCGCACGGGGACGATCACCCGCGCCGGGCAGAGCATTGTGTGCCTGCCCGAGCAGGTCGTGGTGCAGCTCACGGGCGCGAGCGCGGATGGCCCGGACGTTATTCTCGGATAGGAGGGCGGCGCGCATGAAGATTACCACGCGCCGGCTGGCGCTGTGCGCCGTGCTGACGGCGCTCGCCCTCGGCCTGAGCACGCTCGAAGGGATGTTTCCCGTCTCGTTGCTCATCCCGCTGCCGGGCATCAAGCTCGGCCTTGCCAATATCGTGACGGTCTACGCGCTCTATGCGCTGGGACCGGCATCCGCGCTCGCGATTCTGCTCGCGCGGTGTCTGCTCGGGGCGATGTTCGCCGGGAACGCCTCGGCGCTGCTGTTCTCGCTGATGGGCGGGGGGCTGTCGATGCTCGTGATGATCGTGCTGCGGCATCTGCCGGGACTCTCGATCTACGGGGTGTCCATCGGCGGCGCGGCGGCGCACAACATCGGCCAGATCGGCGCGGCGATGATCGTGCTGGGCGGCACGGCGGTGCTGGGGTATCTGCCGGTGCTGCTGGCGGTGTCACTTTTGACGGGCACGCTGACGGGCTTTGTCGCGGGACTGCTGTTCCGGGCGATGAAAAATGTGAAGCTATCTCGCTGAAAAGGAGAGGGAACATGGATAAAAAAGACGAAATCATCCTCCAGCAGCTGGAGACGATCCGCACCATGACCGAGCGGAATCTGCGCAGCATGGGCGGCGACTTCTGGGGTACACCGTTTGAAAACGTGACCGGCGCGCCAGAGAAGAAGCCCGCGTCCAAGGATGACGGCGGCAAGCCCGCCGCCGCGCAGCCCGCGGAGAAAAAGGCGGACGAGCCGGAGCCGCTCCCAAAGGAGAACCTCGCCGACCTGCAGGCGGAGCTCGACAGCTACATCGGCCTCGCGGACGTCAAGGAAGAGGTCAAAAACCTCATCAACATGGTCAATGTCTATAAGCTCCGCCGCGCGCATGACCTCCCCACGACGGACATGTCCCTGCACATGGTGTTCACCGGCAACCCCGGCACGGGCAAGACGATGATGGCGCGCATGATGGCGCGCATCTACCGCAGTCTCGACATCCTCTCCAAGGGCCAGCTCGTCGAGGTCGACCGCAGCGGGCTCGTCGCGGGCTATGTCGGCCAGACGGCCCTCAAGACGCAGAAGGTCATCGAAAAGGCGATGGGCGGCGTGCTGTTCATCGACGAGGCTTATGCACTGAACGGTAAGAGCGAGAACGACTTCGGCCAGGAGGCCATCGACACCATTTTGAAGGCGATGGAGGATCACCGGGACGATCTCGTCGTGATCGTCGCGGGCTACACCGACCTGATGGAAAAGTTCATCCACTCGAATCCGGGTCTGGAGAGCCGCTTCAACCGCTTCCTGCTCTTCGAGGACTATTCGCCCGACGAGATGCTCGCGATTTTCAGGATGCAGTGCAAAAAGGGCTGCTATCAGCTCGCCGAGGGGACGGAGGAGCTCGTGCGCGACTATATCAACGAGGAAAACGGCGACCCGGAGACGTTCGGCAACGCCCGCGGCGTGCGCAACTGCTTCGAGCACATTCTTGTCGCGCAGAACAACCGTCTCGCGGCGATGGAGAGCGTCACGAAGGACGATCTCATGACGATTATCCCGGACGACGTGCTGTACGCGCGGGGAAAACTGGACTGATGCATAAAGCAGTCCCCGGATTTTTGGAGGAAAGGACAAAACCATGACGGTCAACGACTACCAGCGGCAGGCGATGCGCACGCTCAACCCGGCGCTCGGGAAGAAGGACGTGCTCATCAACAGCGTGATGGGCCTGTGCGGCGAAGCGGGCGAGGCCATCGACATCGTGAAGAAATGGCTCGCGCAGGGGCATGAGCTCGACCGGGCGCACCTCGTGCGCGAGCTGGGCGACGTGGCGTGGTACCTCGCCGAGGCGGCGACGGCACTGGACGTGCCGCTCGAGGACGTGCTGCAGGCAAACCTCGACAAGCTCCAAAAGCGCTTCCCCGAGGGCTTCAACGCGTCGGCGTCCGTCCACCGGAACGAACAGGATCAATAAAAAGGCCTCCGTATATCCATTATTACAACGCCAGACGAGAATGCAATTTGCGCATGTGCAATAATTTGATGGTAATCCATGAAATATATGCTGTATAAAAAGTTCTGGGCTTGTACTCGTCAAGCCGAACGCGTCATATCACATGAAGTGGTATAAAATTATGAGGGTGGTGAATCTTTTGCTTTGCCCTATGTGGGAAACAATCCGAACAAGCGACGAAATCTTGCGGTTCATGGAAAAAATGTGCTATTTTCACGATAGCTGTATCAAAGAAATGCACTATATAAGCGGTGCATATGTTGGCGAAGGTTTTGCGATGTATCCGTTAAACGATCGAAGGGTTCTGCGCGTGGTCATACAGCGGCAATGCGCAAAAAACGCTATGATCGAGATGGAGTTTCAAGGGTTGAAGTGCTTAAAATTGGCTCCTGCCGATGAAGATTACACCTGTGAAATATTAGATTCGACCATGATAATAAAAGACGGAAATATTTACTGGTGTGACTGCGGTGATTTGTCAGAAGCGGATTTAGGCGCGTATGAGGGGACTTTGATCTGTGCCGCAGGGTTCCGGTGGCGCTCCATTGAGAACCATATGGGAGAAAAAGAATTTTACCATTCTGCCGTGTGAGAACGGATGTGTGCTCTACCGGGAAGCATCGGTGCCGGCGATATACTGGGAGGTAAAATGGATGAAAAAAGTCTGTGTGCTCTTGCTGATCGCGATGGCCGTGTTGTTGACATCGTGTACAATAGGCGGCCTTCCCATAAACAGATACGCGTATATGCGGGTAGATTACACCGCGGCTGCAAATGATCGCTTTGAGGAACTGATCGCGGCGGCTCAAAAGCAGGACGTCGCGGCGGTACAATCGTTATTTTCCCAAAATGCGCTGCGCGAAGCGCAGGATATGGAGGAAGCTGTCCGTGCGTTGTTTGATTACTATCAGGGCGAGATGATCTCCTACGATGATTGGGGCGGTGATAATCTTAAGGGAGGGATGAATACGGATGGTACAGGCCGCCGTTGGACAGCGCTGTATTCGACGTATGATGTCGAGACGACGCGGGACAAATACCGCTTTGCGATGGAATTTATGCTGCAGGATACTGCGGATGCAGACAATGTGGGAATACGATCCCTGTATGTGATCCGATTGGCGGATGACCCGGAGCCGCAGCGTGCTTACCGAGGCGACGGAGAGGATACGCCGGGGATTAATATCTATAGAGCTACATAATACGATCCATCGCGGCGATCATTTTTGCTGAACAGAAGAAGGCAGAGAGGTAAAACTCTCTGCCTTCTTTCCGTTTATACGGCGAGTGGGGCAAGTGAACCCGGATGGATTTATACTTCCGTATCGCCTGCATCCGTGCCTTTGCGTATAAATGCGTGGATATCAAAGGAAATGCGGCAGTCGAGCATCTCAAGCGTGCGCAGGCGCTCGACGCCCTCGCGCGGGGTCTTCCAGCAGTAGGGTGTCATGCCGAAGAGCGCCTGAATATCCGCGGGACAGTCAAGGTGGATCGTCTGCTCGACATGGCGGATCGTGACGTAGCGGAAGCCCTCATACGGCGTTTGCTTGACCTCGTTGGGATAGGGCTTCTCATAGAGCACCTGCTTCATCTCCCACAGGTGCATCGCCGAGGGGACGACGTAGAGGAATGCCCCGCCCGGGCGCAGCACGCGCCGGAACTCGTCGAGCGCGAGCGGGGAGAAGCAGTTGAGCAGCAGGTCGATCGACGCGTCCGCCACCGGGAGGTGGTACGACGAGGCGACGGCGAATTCCACGCGCTTTTCGCGCTTCGCCGCAAGGCGCAGGATGAACTTCGAGATGTCGATCCCCGCCATGACGGGCGACTTGCCCGCGTCCAGCAGCGCCTGATATAGCCCCGCGGTGTAGTATCCCTCGCCGCAGCCGCTGTCGAGCACGGCGGGGCGGTCACCGGTGAGCGACACGCCCAGCTCGCAGATTGCGTCCCGCAGCGGGGCGTAGTAGCCCTTGCCGAGGAAGGCGCTGCGCGCGGCGGCCATGGCCTTGTCGTCGCCGGGGGCCTTCGAGTGCTTGCGGTTGGCGGGGAGGAGGTGGGTGTACCCCTCGCGGGCGATGTCGAAGCTGTGCCCCGCGGGGCAGCGGTAGGCGCGCTCATCGCGCGTGAGCGCCGCGCCGCAGAGCGGACAGACAAAGAGGCTCGTCATGCAGGATTCGCCTCCATCGCTGCGAGGAGTTCGGCGGCAAACGCACGGGCCTGCGCGGCCTTCTCCCCGTCCATGAACGGCGCGCTGTAGCCGAGGTGGCGCGCGCTGAGCATCCCGAGCCAGCGCAGCTGCGAGTGCTTGCAGTAGCGCCGCAGGCCCTCCTCCCAGAGGTCGGCGCCGCGCTCGGGGCGGTAGCCGCAGGTCGTGACGGCGGCGACGGCGCGGCCGCGCCACAGGCTCGGCCCGCGCCCCTGATCGCCGTAGTATTTGTTCAACGCGTAGACCATCCGGTCAAGCGCCGCCTTGAGAGGGGCGGTGCAGTACCACGAGTAGATGGGGCTCGCGAGCAGGAGGAGGTCGGCGGAGAGCACGCTTTCAAAGATCGGCTGCATGTCGTCGCGCAGGACGCACGCGGGGTGCTCCCAGTCGCGCTGACAGCCGCGGCAGGCGCGGCAGGGCTGGATGTCCATGTCATAGAGCGAGAACCGCTCGACTTCCCATCCGGCCTGCGTGAGCGCGTCTGTCACAGGGCGCGTCACGGCGAGGGTGTTGCTGGCCTCGCCGCGGGGACTTGCGAAGAGAACCGTACATTTCACTGAAAATCGCCTCCTGATTTCGTGACATCGTGGATCCATTTGCCGCGGTGGACGCGCACCAGACACAGCGGCACCTTGATGACGGACTCCATCTGAATCGCCGCGGCGACAAGCCAGTAATTGCTCTGCAGCACCAGTGCGAGCAGCGCCGTGAGCGGCAGCGCCGCAAGCCACTGCGGCCCGATGTCAAACGCGGCCGACCAGAACACATCGCCGCCCGCGCGCAGAACGCCCGTCACGGCGGTGATAGAGTAGGCGTGCAGCGGGATAGAGGCAAAGCCCGTCACGGCAAGGGCCGTCGCGATGGACGCCGTCTCGCCGTAGAGCTTGAAGAGCGGGAAGATAACGGGCCGGAACAGCAGCGGCACGAGCGCGAGCGAAAACACCATCAGCACGCAGCCGACGAGCACCGTCACGCGCAGGAGCGTATAGCTCAGCTCCAGCACCTCCTCGCGGCTCTGTCCCTCGCCGATGGCCTTGCCGACCATGACGGCCGTCGCCGCGCCGAGACCGAAGCAGACGACGAGAAACAGGCGGTTGAGGTTGCCCATCACGGCGTTCGCGGCGAGAAACTCGACGGAGATCGTCGTATAGCCGAGTATAACGGTCAGCATGCTGTTGCCGAGACCCCACGCCGTCTCATTGAGGATGACGGGCGTGGAGTATTTAACGAACCGGCGCAGCATGTCCCAGCCAGGGCGGCAGAAAGCGGCGAGGTTAAGCGGGATGGTCCTGCTGCGCAGCGCGCAGACGGAGCAGACGAGGAACTCCGCGATGCGGGCGCAGAGCGTCGCGACGGCCGCGCCCTCGATCCCGAGCATGGGAAAGCCCGCCTTGCCGAAGATCAGCAGGTAGTTCAGCCCCGTGTTCAGGAGCGTCGACATGCCGAAGAGCTTCATGCCGAAGGCGGCGTTTTCCACGCTGCGCTGCGCGCTGACGTAGATGGACGAGAGCATGTTGAACACATAGGAAAAGCCGATCACGCGCAGATACGGCGCGCCGAGAACGGACAGCTCGTGCTTGTTTGAGAGCAGATCCATGATCTGCACCGGCCACGCGAAGAGGATAAGCGCGAGCAGCAGCGAGATGCCCGTCCCGATGAACGCGGCAACACCGATGGCGCGGCTGATGCTCTCCTTGTCCTGCTTGCCCCAGTACTGGCTGATGAGGATGCCGACGCCCGACTGGATGCCGAACACGATCGAAATCAGCAGAAACACTGGAACGTTCGCCGTCGTCACGGCGGCCATCTCGAGGTTTCCGAGCTGGCTGACCATGAAGGTGTCGATCAGGCCGAGGGAGAAGGTAATCAGATTCTGCAGCGCGATGGGGGCGGTGAGCCGCGCGAGATAGCGGTAAAACTCCGGCCCGCGGCGCTTGGGTTGTTTTTTCATGAATTCACCTCAAAGCATGGGAAAGCGGCTGTTTTTGTGCGCGAGGAGGGCGTCGTGGAGCGTGTCGATCTCCTCAAAGGTCGTCTCCGGGCCGAAGCTCACGCGGATGACGCCCGCGGCGGCCTTTTTGTCGAGCCCGAGGGCGCTGACGACATGGCTGGCCTTGCCCTTGTGGCAGGCGGAGCCGGCGGAGATGCAGATGCCCTGCGCGCCGAGATCGGCGACGATGTTCGCGCTGGGGTAGCCCGGCAGCGACACGGACAGAATGTGCGGCGCGTCGCCCCGGCCGATCTCGGCCACCGTCGGGATGGAGAGGAGTCTTTCGCGGCAGTAGTCGCGCACGGCGGCGAGGTGGCGGCGCTTTTCGTCCAGCCCGTCGCAGTAGAGCTCCACGGCCTTGGCGAAGCCCGCGATCTGGGCGGTTGCCTCCGTGCCGGAGCGCAGGCCGCGCTCCTGCCCGCCGCCGGGGAGGAGCGGACGCAGATTTTTCAGCCGCGGCGCGACATACAGCGCGCCGATGCCCTTCGGCCCGCCGATCTTGTGCGCCGAAAGGCTCATGAGGTCGACGCCCCAGCGCACGGGGTCACAGGGAATCTTCAGAAAACCCTGCACCGCGTCGCAGTGCAGAAGCGCCCGGCTCCCGCGCGCTTTCAGCAGCTGCGCGACCTCCTCCACGGGGAAGACGCAGCCGGTTTCGTTGTTCACGAGCATCATCGACACGAGCACCGTGTCCTCGCGCAGGGCGTCCGCCACCTGCTGCGCCGTGACGTGGCCGGTGCGGTCGGGCTTCAGATAGGTGATCTCGTAGCCCTGCTGCGCGAGCCACTTGCACGGCTCAAGAATGGCGCTGTGCTCAAGGGCGGTGGTGATGATGTGCCGCCCGACGTGGCGGCCCTGCCACACGGCGGCGGAGATGGCCCAGTTGTCCGACTCCGTGCCGCAGGAGGTGAAAAACAGCTGCTCCGGGCGGCAGCCGAGCCCTTGCGCCACGGCGGCGCGGCAGCGGTCCACCAGCGCGGCGCTCTCACGCCCGTAGGGATACTGGGCGGAGGGGTTGCCGAACTGATGGCGCAGCACGTCGTACATGGCGTCCGCCACGGCGGCGGGCACCGGCGTGGTCGCCGCGTGATCGAGATAAATCATAGAAAAGCACCTCTTTTGATGGTTGTTGATGGGGCGGGAGAATTTTGATATGGGATAGGGGGTGAAGAGGCTTGTCCATGTCTCTGACGGGTACCTTTTCCCCCGCGGGAAAAGGTACCAAAAGCGCGCCAGAAACCAAGGTTTCTGGACTTCCTTTGCGGTCGACAGGCGGAGTCTCTGTAGGACGCGGCCTAAGCTTAGAATCGTCAGCGGCGCAGGAGCAGAGACGATACTACATTTTAGGCCCCTTGCAAAATCTTGCAAACGTGTGGTAGGCACCTCAACGACCGAAAACGTACGGGCGCGCTTGGGAATCCAAAACCTTGGTTTTGACGGCGTTTTTTGCATACTTTTTGCCGCTGCTGGCAAAAAGTATGCCGCCGGAGGCAGAACCAGCTGATTCAATCACCTGTCCTGCGCAAAACGCTAAAAAACACTTACCGACTCATCAGCCCCAGCTGATAAAACGCCACGGCGCTCGCGGCGGCGACGTTCAGCGAGTCCACCCCGCGGGACATCGGGATGCGCACGGTGTAGTCGCACGCGGCGATCGTCCCGTCGGCGAGCCCGTCGCCCTCGGTCCCGAGCACGACGGCGAGCTTTTCTGCCGCGGCCAGCCGCGGATCACACAGCGTGAGCGAGTCGTCCCGCAGCGCCATCGCCGCCGTCTGAAAGCCCAGCGCGTGCAGCTGCGCGACCCAGTCGCCCTCCGGCAGGTACGTCCACGGGATGAGAAAGACGTTTCCCATGCTCACGCGGCTGGCGCGGCGGTAGAGCGGATCGCTCCCGGCGCTCGTGAGCAGGACGGCGTCCATCCCCAGCGCGGCGGCGGAGCGGAAAATCGCGCCGACGTTCGTCGGGTTCATCACGTTTTCGAGCACGGCGATGCGCCGCGCGGTGGCGCAGACCTCCTCGACGGTCGGCAGCTGCGGGCGGCGCATGGCGCAGAGCATCCCGCGCGTGAGATGAAAGCCCGTCAGCTTTGCCAGCACCTCGAGCGGGGCGGTGTAGACCGGGATGTCGCCGCAGCGGCGCAGAAGGTCGCTTGCCTTGCCCTCGATGTGCTTCGTCTCGATGAGCGCGGAGACGGGGACGCACCCGGCGTCGAGCGCGCGGCCGATGACGAGCGGGCTCTCCGCGATGAAGAGCGCCTGCGACGGGTCGGCGCGGCAGAGCAGCTGGTTTTCGGTGAGCCGCGCGTAGACATCCAGCTCCGGCGCGGAAAAGTCCGTGATTTCGATGATATTGGCCATGGCGATCCCTCTGCTGGCTTGAAAAAATTTTCCCCATATGGGGAAGCATACCCTTTATTATAACGGATCGCGCGCCGGAAGTCTACCCTCCATCCCGCCCATACGGTAAAAAGCAGGCACCTCGCTTCTCGGGAGGTGCCTGACGGGTGTATTAGTCACCCACGGTGATGTTCGGGGCGGTGATGACCTTTTTGGGAGAGCACGACGTGCCGTATTCGTTGGCGAAAACGATGTCCGGGTCGGGGATCGCGTGCGCGGGCGTCGGCGCGGGGACGGCGTCCGTGCGCGCACAGGTCTCCCGCGCGACGCGCGTGCTTTGTCGTCATGACGGGGCGGACGATGAATTTGGTGCGCGCACAGGCCTCCCGCGCGACGCGCGTGAGCTCCCCGTGTAGGAGGTCGGTGTCGCCCAGCAGGTCAAACAGCGCGTCCTCGGTGAGGACGCCGCGGCAGAGATCCGCGGGCAGCAGCCCGGCCTCGTCGGCGGCGAAGTCCTCCTGCCAGAGGGGGCTTTCGTAGTAGTCCTCCAGCGCGCGGCGGGCAGGGAGAGCGGCTTCATAGGCCGCGAGCGCGGTCTGCAGCCCTTCCGCGGCGGCGGAGAGCTCGTGCATGCGGCGCTCCATCTCCCGCACGCGACGGATGCGTTCGGTCTCAGTCATACCAGTACTCCTTTCGTGTATCGCTCAGAGCTGCAGCTGCATGGGGACATGCGGGATGCCGTCCTCGAGAAATTCCGGCCCGGTCTGGGTGAAGCCGAGGGCGGTATAGAGGGTCTTAACGTAGCTCTGCGCCTCGATGGTGATGCGCCGCGCGCCGAAATGCTTCTTCGCGGCGCCGATGGCGGCGAGGACGATCCTGCGCCCCAGCCCCTCGCGGCGGCGCACGGCGGTCACGCGCCCGATGGAGACGTCCGGAAACACCGTCCCCGGGGCGAGCACGCGTGCGTAGGCGGCGATGCCGCCCTCGTCCTGCAGCCAGATATGCCAGGCCGTCCGGTCGGCCTCGTCGACATCCTGATAGGCGCAGTTCTGCTCCACGACGAAGACCGAGACGCGCAGACGGTAGATCTCGTACAGCTCGGACGCGGTCAGCTCGGAAAAATGCTTGCAGATCAGTTCCATGCCGCACCTCACAGCTGCGTCAGCTCCACGGACGTGCCGTGTTCGCGGAGGATGCGCAGCAGATCGTCCGTCCGCATCCAGACGGTGGCGGTGTTGTCGTTCGGGTGGACGCCGATCCGCCCCGGCGGCAGCAGAAACTCCTCGTCGAGGAAGAACTGCACGCTGCGCGTCTCGTCCTGCAGCAGCCCCAGCGGCGTGACGGAGCCGGGCGTGAGGTGCAGGTATTGCTGCAGCTCTTCGGGCGAGGCGAAGCTGAGCGAGCGCGTCCCGTGCGCACGGCGGAAAGCCTTGAGGTCGACGCGCTTGTCACCGCGCACGGTGATGAGGTAGTAGCTGCGCCGCTTGTCGTCGCGCACGAAGAGGTTTTTCGCGTCGGACTCGGGGTAGGGGAGCTCGAGATCGGCGCACTCCTCCATGTTGTAGACGGCCTTGTGTTCCGTGATCTCGAACGCCGCGCCGCGGGCGCGGAGATAGTCATAGGTTTCCTGTTTGGTCATGGGTTTTGCTCCTTTGTCTGTATGCGCCCCAGCAGCGCGCGGCAGCCCCCGTCCACGTCGCGCCAGGTTGTCTCGAAATCACCGGTGTACCACGGGTCGGCGACGCTTCCGGGGCGGCTCGTGAAGTCCAGCAGGAGGTGGATTTTCCCCTCCGGGTCGCCGCCGCAGATGCGCCGGATGTTCCACA
>ERZ1673752.2661-NODE-2661-length-19179-cov-5.664192_pt1 | contig 19179 bp, 11 predicted proteins | sample MGYA00580195_ERZ1673752 | MGnify/ENA primary metagenome ERZ1673752 (study PRJEB41218, sample SAMN15661744) | gut metagenome | host: Homo sapiens | place: Canada: London | collected 2015-08-20/2019-03-30 | study: EMG produced TPA metagenomics assembly of...
GGTTTTTATGGAACAGTTTTTGGAGACATTAACGGCGTTCGTTTCAAAGATGAACGGCATTGTCTGGGGTCCGTATTTTTTAATTCCGCTTTTATGCGGTACCGGCTTGTTTTTTACGATTAAACTCGGCGGTGTTCAGGTTAGAAAGTTCGGAGCGGGTTGGCGACGGTTATTCGGCAACTTCACCCTCAAGGGGGAAAAAGCGGGAAAACACGGAATGAGTTCTTTCCAAGCCGTTGCAACGGCTATCGCCGCGCAAGTCGGAACGGGAAATCTAGTCGGTGCAATGACCGCATTGATTATGGGCGGACCGGGAGCTATTTTTTGGATGTGGCTTGCAGCTTTCGCCGGCATGGCAACAAACTTTGCCGAAGCATGTATCGCACAAGTGTACAAGACCAAAGATGAATCAGGTCAAACCGTTGGAGGTCCTGCCTATTATATTTCAGCCGGATTGGGAAATACCGGCTTTGCAAAATTTCTTGCAGGCTTTTTCGCCGTTGCTATTATTTTAGCACTCGGCTTTATGGGCAATATGGTACAGGCAAACTCGATTTCGGATGCTTTCCAAAATGCATTCAAAATTCCAACATGGGTAACCGGTATCGTGCTTGCATTGGTTGCCGGCGTAATTTTTTTAGGCGGCGTCAAACGTATTGCGTCCGTCACTGAAAAAATCGTACCGATTATGGCTATTGTCTATGTTACGGTTGGTCTTGTTGTTATTATCCTCAATGCAAAACATATTCCGGAAATGTTTGCCGTTATCTTTAAAGGCGCATTTGACCCGAGAGCAGTTTGGGGTGGAGCATTAGGTTTCGGAATCGGACGAGCTGCCCGTTACGGAATTGCCCGCGGTCTTTTTTCAAATGAAGCCGGTATGGGTTCAACGCCGCACGCTCACGCAGTTGCCGATGTCAAGCATCCCGTTGAGCAAGGGGTTTTAGGTATCGTTGCGGTTTTTATCGATACCTTTATCGTGTTGAACATTACCGTTTTCGCCGTTTTGAGTGCGGATATTGTAAAGTTTGAAGGCGGTAAACCGGTCATGACCGGAATAAAACTCGTGCAAGAAGCGTTCTCGCAGCATTTACCCGGTTCACAAATCGGCTATATTTTTATTGCGGTTTGCCTTTTGTTTTTCGCTTTTTCGACGATTATCGGTTGGTATTATTTCGGCGAAACAAATATCCGTTATTTATTCGGAACAAAAGCACTGATTCCGTATCAGCTGTTGGTTGTCACGTTCATTTTTATCGGGAGCCTTTTAAAAATCGACCTTGTATGGGAATTGTCCGACTTTTTCAACGGTATTATGGTTATACCAAACCTTATTGCGCTATTGATTTTAAGTGGTACGGTTGCCAAACTTCTCAAAGACTACAACAACGGCGTTCCGTTCGATGTTAATAAATACAAAAGATAAATAAAACAATCATTTTTCGGGGCGGGCTACCCTGCCCCGTTTTTTACATTTCACTTAGCTTTTCGGAAACACGCTCCCAATCCTCAAGAAGTTTTTCGTGACGTTTTTCCAGTGCAGCAATTTCGGCTGCAAGTTTCTTACTTTTTTCCGCATTGGAGTACACTTGCGGCAGCGAAAATGAATTTTGCGCTTCCGCAAGCTGCGTTTCCGTTTGTTCAATTTCCGCCATAATCGTTTTTTCTTCGCGTTCCAGTTTTTGCCGTTTGGCGCGTAATTCTTTTTGTTCAGCGTACGAAAGCACTTTTTTTTCGCCGCTAACGCACGAGGATTCTGTTTTTGACGAATTATTCGGGGCGGATAGCGTATCTTTTCCTGCCGGCGAGGAATTCGATACATGTTCAGCGCCCGTTGTGTATTCATAATAATCGTAAGTTCCCGGATAGTTTTTAATCACCGACGGCGCTAAAAAGTTTTCTTCCGGTGGCGGCGTCAACTCCAAAACATGCGTTGCAAGTTTTTGAATAAACCCTTTATCGTGCGAAACAAAAATAATCGTACCGCCGAAATTTTTTAAAGCATCCAAAAGGGCATCTTGCGAGTGCATATCCAAATGGTTTGTCGGTTCGTCGAGTACAAGCAGGTTATGATTTTTCAGCAAAAGTCGTAAAAGTGAGAGACGGCTTTTTTCACCGCCCGACAACACGGAAATTGATTTAAAAATATCATCACCGCGGAACAAAAAAGCCGCTAGCATATTACGCAAATTCGGTATTAAATCGAGTGGCGCTTCGTTTTCGAGTAAACCAATAACGGTTTCACTGCCGGCTAGTTTTTCCGCCGAGTCTTGCGAAAAATATCCGATGTCAACGCCCGCACCGAAAGTGAGCGTTCCTTCAAAATCGGTATCGACTCCGGTCATTATCCGCAACAACGTTGATTTTCCCGCACCGTTTTTTCCGACGAGAACGAGTCGCTCGTTTTTTTCGAGGATAAAATCAAAATCGGAAATAACTTTTTTTTCACCGAAGTGTTTTGAAATCTGCTCCAATTTTAAAACAATTTTCCCTGAATGCGGTGCTTCGGGAAATTGAAATTTGATTTTTTTGAACTGCTCGGGGATTTCAATCCGCTCCATTTTTTCAAGCCGTTTAATCCGCTCCTGCACCATTGCCGCCTTTGTCGGTTTATAGCGAAACCGGCGAATAAGGTCTTCACTTTTTTTTATTTCTTCTTGCTGTTCATGGTAGGCTTTTACGATTTTTACCAGTTCCTGTTCACGCTGAGCTTCATACTTTGAATACGTCCCCAAATATTTGGTAAGCTTTCCGTTAAAAAGCTCATACGTTTCGGTTACGCACGTGTCCAAAAAATACCGATCGTGACTGACCAGCAAAAAGCCGCCTTTGAAGTTTTTGAGATAAGTTTCGAGCCAATTGCGGGCTTCCAAATCGAGGTAGTTTGTCGGTTCGTCCAAAATTAAAATATCGGCACCTTGCAGTAAAATTTTTGCAAGAGCAATCCGCATTTGCCAGCCTCCTGAAAACTCGTCCGTCATACGGGTTAAATCGTGGCGCGCAAATCCGAGACCGGCGAGTACTTCTTTGATAAGCGACTCGCGGCGGTGCCAGCCGCTTGCTTCAAGATCTTGCTGTAACGCATAAAAGTTTTCAGAAAGACGTTTTTGCGCCGCTTGATTTGTTTCGCGCTCCAGTTCCGCACCGACACGGTCAAGTTCGGCAAGGATTTCCCGCGCTTTGGTAAATGCTTTTTCGGCTTCACCGTACAACGAAGTTCCCGAATGTACAATACCGTTTTGCGGTAAATACGAAACGAGCGTTCCTTTTTCCAGCGCAATTTCTCCGCTATCGGCACTTTGCAGTCCCGCAATAATTTTCATGAGCGTCGACTTGCCCGCTCCGTTTGTACCGGTTAAAGCCGCCTTGGTGCCGTTTGTCAAAACAAGTGTTACATCCTGCAAAATATCCCGCGCACCGAACGATAAACACACCTTTGAAAGTTGTACAAAAGCCATATACCCTACCCTCTCAAAACATTTATAGTACCGTTTTGACTGCAGTTTTACAAGAGGTTAACAGAACTTGTTTGAAACTTGCATCATAGAACAAAAGGAGACATTTTCACAGTGCTGCAACACAAAAACATTCACCGCATGCTTTTTAACTCATCTTGCGCAGAAAATTTTTCGGTTATACGGCAACAATACAGCAACAAAAAAATCACGTTTTTTGCTACTTAAATAATATAAGATTTTTTTGAAAATTATTTTATCGTATAATTTCGCCGGACACATTTAAATAGTCATACGTAATTTTCGAAAATGAATTTTAAATCTTATTCTACGCATTTAAATACTTGTAAAAAAAGTTTAAATAGTATTGACATTTTTTACAAAATTGTTATACTAGGTTAACATAATTGTTTTTAGGAGATATTTATGAACAAATATTGTAAGCTTACTTTAAGGTGCTTTTTAGCACTGTTTTTAATAAGTAGTAGTTTTTCTTGTACGCCTAGTGTAGCGTCAAAGAGTAATCAAGATCCGGGAAGTGAAAACACAAAAACACAAAAACACAAAAACACAAAAACACAGAAAAAATAAAAAATTTCACTGCAACAGATTTTATAGGTGAGATGACAGGAGAAGGAATTTACGCTTTGGATTCCAGACTGAGTTGGGTCGCATATAAAGGAGCAGCGTATTATAATGTGTTTATTGACGGTGAAAAAACAAATGATAGTAAAATTACTGAAACGAAGTTTAGAACAGCCTTCGATGGCGATGTCGAAGTTGATGATAAAATGGAGAATAGTCCAAAAGATATAAAAATAGAAGTAAAAGCGTACTCGAGCGACGATTCGGAGTTAGCTTCCGCTTCAATTATAAAAAAAATTCCTGCAAAACCGCAATTTTCTATTTTAGAAATCAATGGTAAAGAATTCAAAGAAAATATAGAAGTCGAAAACCCTGTTTCCATAAAGCTAAAAGTAAATAATGCTATAAAATTTTGGTCAAATAATGAAAAAGATAAAGCTCTCAAAAATTTAAATAACTATATAAGCTTTGAAGCCAATGGTGCGGAACTTCCGAGTACATATTCCTACGATGAAAAAGACGGTTGTATTATTGTAGAACCTCTTGGAGCTTTACGTGGAAGCAATACGTTTGCTAAAGGCTATCAATTAAAAATTAAGGCACAATTTTCAGATAAATATCAACTTTGGTACACAAACGCGGAGCAAATATTTAATTTCAAAATTGCTCAAATCGATAGTGCTGAGCAGCCCCCTCTCGAAGTAGAAAAAATTCTTCTAAATGATGATGAAAGTAAAAATCTCATGACTGAAAATGACATTGAAAATGTGAACGTAAAAAGCACTGTATCCATTATTTTTAACCAACTCATAGATATAAGTAGCTATAAAGTTCCTAATACTGAAACTAACACAAAGGGGACTGGAATATATATTACAACAAAGGAAACCGGTATAGGTAGTGATGACTCAAGATTAACGAATGCTCAATACGAAAAAATCAATGACAATGGTATTTTGAAAACAAAAATAACTTTTACAATGGCAGGAAAAACGCATCTCGTATTAGATCCGGAGCCGTTAGAAGGTTATACAAAATATTACATAGTAATTGACGATACTATAAAATCCGGTACTAATACTAAAATAAGAGCCGAAATACGCAAATCATTTACAACCGGTGAAGGAATTGAAAAGCTATATAAACTTTGTGTTCAACAAGGAAGCATAAAAGGATATACGGAAAAAGATATTAAACTTCCTGAGGGTGCGGAATTTACAATCATTGCTGACAAAGCTCCTACAGGACAAACTTTTTCAGGATGGTATGTTGGTGAATATTACGAAGATTACGGACCGAAACTAACAGAAGATCAAAAAAAGTCAAAAGAGCTCACTCTAAAAATGAGAGCACATGATACAACTTTTGCAGCAGAATATAAATAGGATTTAAACTTAATTGGGCCGTATGCCTAAGGAGACACTGATTAATTCAATCGAGAATTAATCAGTGTCCACCTTTAAAATCTATTGTTTCGCAAATGTTCAGAATCTACCTTATTATACTGAACATTGAGAAACAATAAGGAAACGCTGTTAAATGGCGTCAAGCCTTTAATCAGCGTTTCCCTAAAAACATGCGTCCCATTTTTAACTATATATCGAGGAAGAAATATACTATGAAACAGCCTTTTTTTATATTTGCAGTATTTTTATCTCTATCATTTTTCTCGTGTACGCCATCACTGGAAAATACAAACAAAGCAAACGCTCATGTTGATACCGCTTTTTTATATAACTCCACTTTATATCTCGGGCGTGAAGAGAATAAAAATGCTCCATCGTTAAAAGATGTAGATACATTTAAACTTAGAAACCCTCGTGTAGCAAATTTTAAGGCAGACGCATTCTTTGATTTTTCAGGAACGGTGAAAAACAACCTTATGTATAACTATGCTCTAGTTACGGTTACAAAAGATGGTACGGATTTAACTGCAAAATATTATCCGCGTAACGACTTTTCCTTTCGTATATGGCTTCCATTCGGAAAAGGTAATTATACCGTAAAAATATATAAGATTCTGGATATTGAGGTGCATAGAGTTGGAGAAGGAAACATAAGTGCCGTAAGCTACAATAAAGATGAGCCTTTATATGTTCTTAAGGTATATAACACTCGAGATGAGGATGGAAGGTTTTTATACCCTTCATTTTTTATTCAAAGTGATAATGATGAGATACAAGAACTTGCAAAAAAGATACAAGAAGGGAAAAAAACTGATATGGAAATTATAAAAGCAATTCATGATTATGTTTGTTATCATGTTAGATATGACTATGAAAGCATACTGTCAAATGATCCTGAAAATAAATTATATCGTAAACAAGATGCAAAGTCCGTTTTAGATTCGGGTGTAGCGGTTTGTGAGGGATATACTTCACTTACAGCGGCACTGTTACGTTCTTTGGGAATAAAAGCGAAAGCAGTTATTGGTACGCTCAAATTAAAGCCGTCAGACAAAGCTGTTATACACGCATGGCTGCATGTTATGAGTACAAAAAACAACATAACAAAATATCGCCTCTTAGACACAACAAATAACGATAACGAAGAAGTAGATAAAAATAATAATTATAAATTTATAGATGAACGTGAACCACTCGATACCTATTTTTTGCTTGATATTGAAAATAACGAAAACAATCATAAAAGCACCCATTTTCAAGGAACAGACGATAAAAACGCCGCCTTTAAAAATGATGATGGACTTTATAAAGGAACACGACCGTGGCGATAACAGAAAAAAAATTATTATCTATTAGAAGATTTTATAATTTATAAAACTCACAACGATATTTTACAAAAGATATTCGATTAGGAGTAAAAAAACAATTTGAATGATACGTTATAACACCTATAAAATAAAAAAGAACAAGCTGGAGTTGTTGCCGGCATAATTGTCGCTATTTTACGAGAAAGCAAAAGCGAAAATTTGCTTGCGAAAAATTTTCACCGGCTTGCAATTTACGGCATTATAAAAGAGTATACTGAAAAAGAAATACGGCAGATAATTTCGGGATTACTGTGCCAAATTTTTTTGAGCCGTGATGAATACCACACTTGAAAAATTACATCGCAGGGAATGCAACTTTTAAAAAGTGAAGTTTCGTTCAGTATGATTGACAAAAGTGAAAATAAAAACAAAAGCGATAAAAAGCTATCCACTTATTCTTTAAAGAAACGCCGATTAAAGGCTTGACGGTCGTTTACCGGCGTTTTCGTTAACACTCTGTATTTTCAGAGATACACAGTCTCCATTTTTATTTACAGGCTTTGTATTTTTAGACTGCTACTACAGCTGTATTTTATCTCAAATTTATAGCGGTACGCACTCCGGCTGTATGTAAAAGTACTTGAAACAGTCAAAAATATAAACTTTTCTCTTGCCTTTTCGGCTGAGTTTCAGTATTTTGTAACTATAACCTAGACTAGTTGCTTGACTAGATAGGAAAAACGAGGAACGAAAATGCAAATAAAATTGATGTCGGATCAGGTGGATGCGCTTTTAAAATGTTTCAGCGATGATCTTACGGCAACAAAAGCAAGCGAGATTGCAAACATAAATCGAAACACAGTGAACCGCTATTACGGTCTTTTTCGCCGTAAGATTCTCAAATATCATGATTTTGAACACTCAAACGGTTTGGATCTGCAGACAAAGATGGCATCACGTTTGGAAAAAGCGCGCGTGCGAAGTGAAAAAATCAAAGAAGCGTTTGAAAAAGGTCCTATATTGGGGATTTTTCAACGAGGCAGAAAAGTATTTACCGCCATTTTGGAAGACCTTTCCGAAAACAGTTTACACGCGATGATTACCGGTAACGCGGAACAGGTTTTTTCCGCTCATGACGAAAACTATAATAGGCTGCTGCTCAAAGCATGCGATCAGTATCAGGTTTTTTATGATGTGGCGGAAATCAAAAAGGAACACATTGCTTGCATTGAAAACTTTTTGCATTTTGCAAAAGAACGCTTGGCAAAGTTTAACGGCTTTTCGCGCGGTTCGTTTTTGCTGCATTTGAAAGAATGCGAATTTCGGTACAATCATCGGAATGATGATTTATTTCCATTGATTAAAAATATTTTTCAAACATTTTAGCCCAATGAATAGGCTACGAGGAGAAAACAATTTATGAACAAAACGAAAAAAAGTTGGATTACGCTTGCCGTGATTTTTGCGGCAACGGTATTTTTTACATGTATGATCCCCCATATACTGATGGATAATGAACTAAGGCACTTTTTCCCTGAAAATCATGAATCCTATCAGCGGTATAATGCTTTAACCGATACCTTCGGCGATCAATACACGATGGATATTGTTATCGAAACCAAAGAAGATACTATCCTTTATAAAGATGCGCTTGATAAAATTGCAAAAATATCCGAAGCAGCGGGAAACCTTAACTATGTCACAAAAGTTGAGTCGCTGACGACTATTGACTTTATCACCGACAATGAAGGCGAGTTGGTAACAGGCAGTTTAATTCCCGATGATTTTACGGGCTCAAGGCAAGAGTTTGAAACCTTGCGAAACAGGATTTTAGAATGGCCGAGTGCCTATATCGGTACGCTTATTTCATCCGACTTTAAAGGGGTACAAATTGTTGTCACTATATCGGACGAGGTTACCCCGCCTGAGTTGAGTACCCTTTATGCCGACACAGTCAAGCTGGTAAAAGACACGGTACAAGGCGATCGCAGCTTAACCTATCGCATTGCAGGCGATCCGGTATTGAGCGAATATGCAAAGATATACATGTATGATGATCTGAAACACTTAATTCCGCTTATTATATTGGTTGTACTGCTTTGCTTGTTCTTTTCGTTTAAAAATATGGAAGGAACGCTTCTTCCGCTGATTGCCGTGCTGATTAGTACGGTTTGGACGATCGGTATTATGGCCATTGTCGGTGAGCCGCTGACGATTGTTTCAAGCTGTATTCCGGTACTGCTGATAGCGGTCGGCTCTGCGTACGGTATTCATATCGTGAATTATTATTATCAGGGGCTGGGAAGAGAAGGATTAATTACGAACCAAGAACGGCATCAAGAACTGGTAACGCAAACTTTAAAAAATGCCAAATCGCCTGTTTTTCTTGCAGGCATTACAACCATTGCAGGTTTTGTTTCAACGATTACAAGTCCGATTAAACCGCTGAAAGCATTCGCGATTTACAGTGCGATCGGTATTGTAATTGCACTGGCGATGGCTTTCACCTTTATTCCGGCAGTGCTCATGTTAAAGCCGCTGAAGCGGGTGCAGAAACAGCAGCACAAAATGAGTTTGCGGGCAATTAAAAATAATGCACGCCGAGCAGCGCTCGGTATCGGTAAAAACGGATCGGGACTGGATAAAATATATTCGCATCTTAATCAGCAACGCACCGGTTTTATCGTGGGGCTTTTGGTGATTATCGGACTTTCGATTTGGGGTGTGTATAATTTGAACATTGAATCCGCATTTTTGGAATATTTTCCAAAAGATTCGGTTGTCAGAAAAGATGTGCAAGCAATCGATGAAAAGTATGTCGGAAGTACGGGTTTTAGCTTCGTTATTTCGGGGCAGGAAAAAGGCGATATATGCAAGCCTGAAATTTTAAAGCAAATGGATGACATGCAACATTATCTGGAAGCGAACCATCCTGATATAGGAAAAATTCTTTCGTTTACGGATTTTGTCAAGCGTATGAATCAGGTTATGAGCGTCGACCGCGCGGACACGGTCGCAAGTTCGCAGAGTTCAGGCGAAAGTGTAGGCAGCTTTTTTGATAATGAAAATTCGGGTGAAACCGGCGGGAGCTTTTTTGATGACGAGAATACCGGTGAATCGTCGGGCAGCTTTTTTGACACCGAAGATTCGGATGAAAGTGCGGGCAGTTTCTTTGATGATGAGCCGACCGCTGCCGCTGTTGTATCCGAGCCGCTTAACCGTGCGGTACACTTGGACAATATGAGTTCGGAGGATCTCATTAACTTGTTTGTTTCCGCTTATGCGCGCGGTTATTCACATTCTGCAAGCGGGGAACTGACGGTACCTGAGTTCCTGGATTCTCTTAAACGGGAGTTGAATTATCGAGGTGCAGCTTACTACGAAATTCCTTATGATATTGAAAAGTATCCGGTAAGTACCCGTGAAGAATTAAAAAATATTGTATCGCAATATCTGGTATTATATTCCGGTTCGCTTGATTCGCTTTTGGATGCAAACCTTGAACCGGCAAAGACGCGAATGCGAGTAACAATGAGAACTCATGATACCGGTAAAATGAAAGCCGTGATTGAAGATGCGGAATATTTTGCCAAAACCCACTTCCCGGAAGGCTACACACTGGAAGCCGCCGGTTTGGGTGAGCTTGAAGTTGCTATGACTTCGATGATTATTTCAAGCCAAATTTCCAGTTTGCTTTTGGCAATTGCGATTGTGTTCGGCATTTTGTCGGTGTTTTACCGTTCACCCGTTGCAGGTTTGGTTGGGGCGGTTCCGCTGTGTGTTTCGATTTTGCTGAACTTCGGTATTATGACGCTTACCGGCATAAACTTGGATATGGTTACAAGCCTTGTGGCTTCAATCGCAATCGGTATCGGTATTGACTACACCGTTCACTTTATGAATGACTACCATAATGAACGGTTGCTCAGTTCCGATTTAACGCAGGTTACCATTCAAACGCTGAAGAACTCCGGCAAGGGTATTGCAATCAATGCCTTTTCGGTCGGATTCGGATTTTTGGTACTCTGCTTTTCACAATTTGTCGTGCTCAGGTTTGTAGGGTTTTTGGTCGCAGAGGTTATGCTTACCAGTTCCGTTGCAGCCTTAACCATACTGCCTGTTGTATTAAATATTTTCAAACCTAAATTTATGGCTCAATCGCATGAAAAACTTCTTGCGAAAAAGCCGGAAGGAGAAAAAAATGAATAAATCATTATTCAAAAAATTAGGTATGCTGTTATTTGCAGCAGTATGTTCGGTTGGAGTTCTCTTTGCAGAGGACGGAAGAAGTGTTATCCAAAAATCGCTCGACGTTCCGCGCCCGAAATTTACGCACAGTGCCGTGAAAATGACGCTTACGGATGCGAAAGGCAGTACTGAGGAGCGGATGATTGAAGAATGGGCAAAAGATTCCGGCGATGACACCGGTGCTGCCGTAATTTCTTTTGTGTCCCCTGCTTCGGTAAAGGGCACGCGGTTTTTGCAGGTTATAAACAAGGACAGAGCAAACGATAAGTGGATTTATCTGCCGAGTCTCAGAACTGTCCGCCGAATTGCCGGAGCTGAAGGTTCAAAGCCTTTTATGGGAACCGATGCCAGTTACGATGATCTTGAAACACGAAAGATTGATGAAGATAAGCACACGCTGGTTGGCGATGAAACGGTGAACGGATATGACTGCTGGAAAGTTGAGTCGGTCGCGGTTGACCCGAAGTCAAGCAGCTATTCCAAGAAGATTGCATACGTTGACAAGAACACGCACATTCCGGTTAAGGCTGAAATGTACGATAAAAAAGGCGCCTTGTTGAAAGTGCTCGTCGTAGAAAAGCTCGAAAAGAAAAACAACTATTGGATTCCGACAAAGGGCAGTTTGACAAACGTTCAAACAAAGCATTCAACACAGATTGAAATTGTGCAGCTGGAACTTGATAAGCCGATTAACGACAAGTTGTTCACTCAAAATTTCTTGAGTACCGGACGGATGTAAACAAAGTAAAAGGCTAGAGGCAATAGGCAGTAGGTAAGAGGTATGAGAAGCAAGAATCTCATACTTCAAACATCAGACTTTCAACCCTACTGCCATATGCCTTAACTTATGGAAACGCTGATTAAAGGCTTGACGCCGTTTAACAGCGTTTCCTTATTCTTTCTCAATGTTCAGTATAATAAGGTAGATTCTGAACATTTACGAAACAATAGATTTTAAAGGTGGGCACTGATTAATTCTCGATTGAATTAATCAGTGCCTCCTTATGGAGAGTAATGTATGAAAAAATATAAAACGGTGATTTTTATTGCTTGTCTTTTTAGCATGGCAAGTCTTGCCGCTCAAGATTCTTTTTTTGACGGAGCGGATATGATCAGCGGCGAAAATGATGACAGCACAAAAGCGACTTCATCAAGTCTTGACATTTCGGGAAATGCTCAATTGGGCATTCGCTTTTATCCGCACAAAGATATAAAACAAGTTGCAGCAATGCCTTCTTTCGCTTTGCATTTAAAATATGCGGGAACAAACACGGAACTGGATTCACATCTTAAACTTAAGCCGCTGACGATAAAAGAGTATCCGTGGGACGTACTTGATGAGTTTACGATGCGCGCTTTTCTCGGAGATTTTGTTTTGTCGGCGGGTAAGATGAAACTCGTATGGGGAAAAGGAGACAAGCTCCACGTTCTTGACGTTTTTAACGCAAATGATTTTACCGACTTTATAATTCCCGATTACATTGATCGGCGACTGGGAGAGCCTATGGTGCATCTTGCCTACAACGCGCCGATTCCGCTGAAGCTTGAACTTGCGTGGGCACCGACGATGACACCTGACCGCGTTGCTGAAAAAGGTATGTGGGTTCCTGCACAAAGAGAGCAAATGCAACAAACGCTTATAAGTATGTTTGCGCCGTTTATCGGTCTCGTACCGCCGCAGTTTAAACCGATCGTTATGCCTATGATAGAAAATGTAAAAGGTGATTTTTTGCCGAATACGAAAGATATAAAATACGGGCAGTACGGTTTGCGCTTGACCGGTTCTGCGGGTCCGACCGATATGGGTTTTCAGTATTATTACGGGCATTATAAAACGCCATCGCTTGATGCAGAAAGCATGAAGAAAAATATTATGAAAGGTAATTTTGAACATCTACCCGATTGTGTATACTACGATCCGCTCCATATTTTCGGCATTGATTTCGGAGCGGCGGTCGCGATGTTTAATTTCCGCAGCGAGTTAGCCTATTATCTGACTTACGATTTTAAAGGCGACGATCCTGCCGTACACAATAACAGCATACAGTGGGTGTTAGGCTTTGATGTGGATATTCCGCTCAATAATCTTAACGTAAATGTGCAGAATATCGGGTCGTACATTATCGGTTTTAACAAAGTAAAGGATAATCACACTGGCGGCAAGTTCGATATGGATTGGAACACATCGGAAAAATCGACCGCCAATAAACTTGTCGTCAATATTTCGGACTCGTGGCTCAATGAACGATTGAGCGATTCGCTGACCGTGATGTGGGGCATCGAAAACAATGATGTGATTATCATGCCGAACATTAAATACAAAATAAAGGATGAGTTTTACATTGAAGGGAAAGGCGGCTACTTTTATGCGGAAAATAAAAAAAGTGAATTTCCTAACTGGAAAAATAATCACTTTATACAGTTAAGTGCGGAGTATCACTTTTAAAAAATTACATAGCTTGCAAAGCCCTTTTGGAGGCACTGATTAATTATCGATTGAATTAATCAGTGCCTCCTTATGAAAAAATCAGTAGTGTATCAAGCAACAGCGCTTTCAGTGTTCACCTTAAATCCCGATAAAAATTTCAACAAGACGTCTGATTTTTTCCAGCACCGATTCTTTTTTCTTTTCCCGCGCTCCGCCTCTCCGTGAAACAGGCGGTATCAGACGATCCAATTCATCGCCTGCATATTCGATATACCCTTTTGAAATTGCCCTTTCGATAAAACGCTTTGAATCCGCTTTTAAGTTTTCATTTTTGATTACGCTTTTGATTTCCGCGTCTTTTTCTTTTCGGGCAAATCCGTAAAACGCTTCGAGAATATCATCAGTGTCTTGCAGTGCCGAAAGATTTGTGTTATTGATAAAATTCATAATCAAAGTCTCTTTCGCGCGCGTACCGAGGCTCGATCGGATAACACGGCGGATTTCCTCTTTTAGATTTTCAAGATTCGTGCTTTCTTTTGATTTTTCTAAAATCAACGCAAGAATATAATCCAAGTTTATTTCGTCCGTTTTGAGTAAGTCAATTTGAAATTCAATATCGGAAAAATCAATGTGCATATTTTCGCTTGATGCATCTTTTTTGTACGTAAGAAACTCTTCGCGAATATCTGCATAAACGCTTTTCATATCCTGCATCATCCGCTCCGAAATTATTTTTTCAAAGCTTTCAAACTCATCAAAGTTTTTAAGAATATTTTCCGCTTGCAACAATTCACCGAACAGTTTTACAAATTCTTTTTTATCCGCATCAAGCGTGATTTCGGTCGGTTCCGGAAACTTTGAAAGCATTTCAGTACAAATATCTTTATATCCTTTCACCGCTTTTCCGGTTTCCGCATCCGTAAAACCGTTCATATATTCCGCATAACTTTTTTCCAAAATAATATTGACGCTCTTTTCATCGCCGAAAAGTTTAATTGCATCTTGCGTCGCTTTTTCCATATCGCGAAAACACACGATATTACCGAATGTTTTTACTTTGTTGTAAATTCGGTTCGTTCTCGAAAACGCTTGAATAAGTCCGTGATAGCGTAAATTTTTATCAACAAAAAGCGTGTTCAATGTCGGAGCATCAAAACCGGTTAAAAACATTCCGACAACAATGAGTAAATCAATTTCACGGTTTTTCACTTTATACGATACATCTTTATAGTAATTTTGAAATTCACTGCTTTCCGTTGAAAAGTTTGTTTTAAAATATCCGTTATAATCATTTAAAACTTTATCTAAAAATTCTTTTGCTGTTGCATCCATTGCAGACACTTCAAAATTTTCTTCGGGGATTTCTCCCGCAGCACCTTGTTCGGCGTTTGCGGCAAAGCTATAAATAGTTACAACTTTTAATCGTTTTTCTAACGGAAGATCTTGCTGCTGTTTTTCAAATGCTTCATAATACAACTTTGCCGCCTCAATACTTTGTACGGCAAGCAGTGCGTTAAAACCGTTTTGCCTTTTATGTTTCAAATCGTAACACTCATTGCGTCGCGTTTTTGCATCAAAGACTTTTAAGATATGCCGTGTTATTTCTGCAATTCGTTCAGGATGCCGGAGCATTTTCTTTTCAAGCACTTTTAATTTTTCATCGTCGCATTCTATTTCGGCATTTTTAAATTGCGGCGTAATGTTGTTATAATCAACTTTAAACTTTAAAACTTTTCCGTCACGAATGGCATCGGTAATTACATAACTGTGAAGCTGTGCACCGAACACGCCCGCCGTTGTATCGCTGCCGAGCGAGTTTTCCGGAAAAATAGGCGTGCCGGTAAAGCCGAATTGATAATACTTTTTAAATGATTTTCGAATATTTTTTTGCGCATCACCGAACTGCGAGCGGTGGCATTCATCATAAATAAGTACCACCTGCTTTTGATACACCGGATGATTTTTGTTTTTTTTCACAAACTCATTCAATTTTTGAATCGTCGTTACAATAATTCTATTATCATCTTTTTCAATATTTTCTTTGAGCTTTTTGGTATCCGTGCTCCCGTTGACACTGTCAGGCTGAAAACGCTGATACTCTTTCATCGTTTGATAATCCAAATCTTTTCTATCGACAACAAAAAACACCTTATCGATAAACGGCAACTCGGTTGCAAGACGAGCGGCTTTAAACGAAGTGAGCGTTTTCCCGGAACCGGTCGTATGCCAAATAAAACCGCCCGCTTCCGGTTTACCCCATTTTTTTGCTTCATAGCTTGATTTAATTTTCCACAAGATCCTTTCAGTTGCTGCAATTTGATAGGGACGCATAACAAGGAGCGTATTATTCACATCGAACACGCAGTATTTCGTGATAACTTCGAGCAGTACTCTTTTTTCAAAAAATGTTTTCGTAAAATCTTCCAAGTCACAAATCGCTTTGTTTTTTGCATCCGCCCACTCGCAGGTAAATTCATAATTGTTTTTATCTTGTATCGTTGTGTTTGCAAAATACCGCGTAAAGGTACCGTTTGAAATAACAAAGATCTGCACATATTTGTATAAAGAGTTTTCGCTGTTAAAACTTTCTTTGCTGTATCGGTGAATTTGATTAAACGCTTCCGTTAAATTAACTCCGCGTTTTTTTAATTCAATATGGACAAGCGGTAAACCGTTTACCAATATCGTTACATCATATCGATTAGGGTGCCGGCCCTCCTGCCGCACTTGATTGGTAACTTGTAAAAAATTATGGTGAATATTTTGTTTATCGATAATTTTAATATTTTTCAAATGTCCATCGTCAAAGGTAAAATCATAGATATGATTTTCTTGTACTTTGCGCGTTTTTTCCGTTCTGCCTTCATTCGGAGCATCAAGATATTCACGCAAAAATCGCTGCCACTCGCTAGGCGAAAAAGATACGCCGTTTAACTTTTCGATTTGCGTTTTTACATTTGCATATAAATCATCGTTTGACTTTACTACAAGACGCTCATAACCTTGTGAAACTAAACTTGCAATCATTTGTCGTTCAAGTTCCGCTTCGCTTTGATAGGATGTTTCCCGCACACAGCTTTCTTTTTCAAAACGCGCTAAGATAATGCCGTTTGTCATTTCGGCAATGGTTGATTTATTGTACCGTATATTTTCTGACATAATATGCCTCCTCTATTTTGGAAAGTCTAAGAGTTTTTCCCGATAATACTCATACTGTTTTTGTCGCTGCGCTATTTCTTTCGGCAAACCCTCAGAAATACTATTTACTAACATATGCAATGCATCAAGTTTTTTTGCTATATTTTTTTGCAGATTTTTATCAATCAAAGGGACTTTTAAAGAACCGATTATTTCAGAATTTAAATTGCTTACAGATGATGTATTAATCTTTTTTTCCCAATAATCTTTAACCATTGATGTACTCAAATAATGATATAAAAAGTCTGAATTTAAATAATCGTCAAAATTACTTATAGAAGCCCAACCATCATGAATTGCTCCGTCAATTTCAAGAATGTAAGGTCGTCCATAACTCATAGAATTTGACATTATAAAATCGCCTTTTTTTAATACCTTCGATTTTTTTGCACCATCAACACTTATTATCTGCTTCGTGCTTGTAACATATTTTGAATTTGCATTTATATCGCCAATTTTAATCCAAGGTATTCCATCTATATTATCTGTTATATATTTTGATATCGGTCGTGGCGATGCACCTCTATTTATCTCCGAAACTTCTCCTAACATTTTCCACTCAACTTCAAATAGCTTTACTCCAACAATATCCGCCGCTTCTTTCAATACAACAAAATAAGCATCAGGTATTATTTTTTCTCTCTCTCTCTCTGCAAATGCCGTGCCAAAATTCAAAAGCTTCTCCCGATAATATGCATACTGTTTTTGTCGCAGCTCTCTTTCTTTCGGCAAAAGTCCGCTCACTTGATGCGCCATCGCTTGAAACGCATCAAGTATTTCAACAACCTTGTTTTGAATTTCAATTGACGGTAAAGCAACTTTAATGTTCTTTAAATTGTAATTATATAATCTGTTTATTGTTCCGCCTGTCGATGGATTCCAATTAATTGTTTGATATAAATAAAATAAATATTTATTTAGAACAATCTCTTCATTATGAGAAATCCAAACTATATTACTATCTTGAAAATAAGCATCCTTGCCATCAAAAATTACTGTTCTTCCAATTGTTCCGCTTGCTGAAATTAAAACCTCGCCCTTTTTTGGATAGTTGTACTTTTCCTTATATTCATTAAATAATTTTTGAGTAATAAATGAATCTGCTGTTTTCCCAAAAGTGCCTATCTTATAAAATGGAACTTCACCGTGCGATGAAGTCTGTTCTTTTAAAATTCTTTTGCACATTTGAATTTCTCCTATTTCACCAAGTGTAATTATGTTTACTAAATACTCTTGCATAATATAGGGGTTTTCAGACAACTTATTCAAATACTCTTCACTTAAAAGCATATCCCGATAATATTCGTACTGTTTTTGTCGCAAAGTAAGCTCTGTACCAATCCCCGCAATAAGCTCCGTAGTAAGCGCCGTAAAAGTATCTAAAATCTTTACGATTTTTTCCTGTGTTTTAATGGATGGGATTGGAATTTCTAAATCTAAAATCTTATACATATCTGGATGTTTAATGCCAGAACCTCTATAAAAACTTGCTATTAAATCTAATTTATTTAACAAAGTATAATATAAAAACTTATTATTTAATTTATCAGTATCTAAAGAAGTTGCTATTCTGTTATCGCCGGTAATAAATTTTCCTTTATAATATTGAACAATTGGATTTCCACCCCACGGTATACAAACAATTTCGCCTTCACTAATATTATCCTTTACGCTTTCTTCAGAAGCATAAAGTTCTGTTTTATTAGTTGTTAAGATTTTGATAGTTCCTTTTTCTGATGACAATTCTTTAAGCTGATTAGATAGATAATAATGATATTTTTTTATTTTATGTTGCTTAAATTTTTCAATTCCATTAAATTTTTTGTCCCACGCTGTAATTTCCCACAGCTTTTTCCATTCCACTTTTTCATTTTTTAGGAGCGCTTCTATTTTACTCATCTCTCGTACCTTCATGCGTTATGGTAAAAAGCTTTTTACGCAAAGCAGTTATTAGCGATTCATCTTCAATCTTGCTCATTCCGAAAGTCTTTTTCCCTGCATCTTTTATTGATGAACCTATGTGATAAACGCATTTCGCATCAAGGATTAAAAATCTATCGTGAAAATCAGATGTATGCTTAAAAGTAAGTTTCGGATACTGTGCGTTAAATTTCTCTATGTCGTTATCGCTCGGCTTTTTCTTTTCCGCTCCGACAATAATGATATGTACGCCATCGTTTTTCTTGCACAATAAATTCAAAGTATCAAGGTTTACATAATTATCTATGAGGATAATTTCTTTTTTTGCCTTTTTAATTAAGTCGACTATAAACTTAAATGCATCATAAATCTGTCCGTTAAAGAAAATATTTTGTTTTACTTCCGCCTGACTTGAAAGGTAATTAAAAATCTCTTCCAACTTTTTATCAGTTACCAGTTGTTTCAGTTCTACTCTATCCAATCGTGAAAAAAGCTCACGGTTTGACAGTAAAAATTTACGCATTTCAATAAAGCTGTCCATAATTTTAATGCTTACTTCCACCGCAATATCGCCTTCAAGGAGGCACTGATTAATTCAATCGAGAATTAATCAGTGCCCACCTTTAAAATCT
>ERZ1673752.2663-NODE-2663-length-19159-cov-10.443781_pt1 | contig 19159 bp, 15 predicted proteins | sample MGYA00580195_ERZ1673752 | MGnify/ENA primary metagenome ERZ1673752 (study PRJEB41218, sample SAMN15661744) | gut metagenome | host: Homo sapiens | place: Canada: London | collected 2015-08-20/2019-03-30 | study: EMG produced TPA metagenomics assembly of...
CGGTTACTTCCGGGCAGGGGCAGTCCATGATTTTAGAGGACGCGATTGTGGTGGGGCGCCGTCCTGATGCGGCTACTTCCACCTATCCGCAAGCCCAAACTATGACCGTGCCCAGTCCTGCTAAACAGATTTCCCGTACCCACTGCCTGCTTTATATTGATGTAAATGGTATGCCCTCTTTGAAAGACTTAGAGTCAGTAAATGGCACCCGTTTGCGTCGCGGCGGACAAATCTACCCGATTGAACCGGCGCAGCCAGTGCAGCTGCAAGCAGGCGATATTGTCGATCTGGGGGAGGGGCAATACCTTTCTATCGGCACCGCGCCTGCCGGCTATTAAACCGGTTTAGATACTGGTTAGAAAATTATAAGCACTAAAGATTTGCTACTCGCGCCCAGGTAAAATGCCGGGGCGCGAGTTTTTTACCTTCAGGTTCTGAGAGTCTTATTGGGGTTACTAAGAGTTAACACGGGCAGTAGCGTCCCGGTAGCAACCCATTTAGCTATTAGTTAATCCCGAGGGCGCGGCGGGCAATGTTCCGGGCATCCCCACTATCTTGTGCCGTTAAAATCTCTTGGGCGGCGCGTTCGCATTGCTCTTTGCTAACCTGTCCCAATTGGGAACCCACCGCGGGGATCGCCGAAGCCGCCATCGATAGGGAAGTGACCCCCATCCCTAGGAGTACGCACGCCAAAATAGGGTCAGCTGCCGCCTCCCCGCATACCCCTACCGGTTTTTGCAGGCGTACCCCGGCGGCGGCTACTCGAGAAATCAAGGTTAAAACTGCTGGTTGCCAGGGATCAGTGTAGGTTGCCAGATTAGCGTTCATCCGATCAGCAGCCATCACATACTGGCTAAGGTCATTGGTGCCGATAGAAACGAAATCAACTTCCGCTAGGAACTGGTCAATCATGATCGCGACTGCTGGAACTTCCACCATAATTCCGGCAGTAAGTCCCCGCTTTCGAATTAGCTTTGCCACCCACTTTGCCTCTGACAGGGTAGAGACCATCGGCACCATTACCCAGTTTTTTCCTTGATGAGCCCGTGATGCCTGTGCGATTGCATCTAATTGGCGAGTAAAGAGGTCTTCGTCGATCCCGGTAGTGCGCAGTCCCCGCACTCCCAGAGCAGGGTTAGGTTCCTCCTCTAAAGTGGCCCAAGAAATAGGCTTATCCGATCCGGCATCCAAGGTGCGGGTAACTACTTTATGATCCGGGAAAGCCGCAAACACCTGCGAATACTTCTCTGCCTGCTGCGCGCAAGTAGGTTCTTTCGTTGAATCCAGGAAACATAGCTCGGTGCGGAAAAGTCCTACTCCCTGTGCGTAGGCATTAGCAGCTTTCTGTGCTCCGGGACCGTCTTGTACATTGGCGAGCAGTTCTACTTCCTCTCCGCTGGCGAGGCGTGCCGGGCCTTGCCAGTTGCGGATAGCGGCGCGTGAGTGTAGGTCAGCGGCAACTTTTGGGCGGGCTTCCTCCGGATTGGCACCGGTAGTAATCGATCCCAGGGAGGCATCTACAAATACTTTCTCTCCCGGGGGAATCTGGTGGAGCCTGCGCACTGCCACGATACAGGGTATCCCCAGTTGGCGGGCAATAATCGAAGTATGAGAGGTGGGGCCGCCCTGTTCGGTAACTAAAGCCAAGATTTTTTCCGGATTAAGTCCCGCGGCGTCAGCAGGTGCAAGATCATCGGCGAAAAGTACCGAGGGCTCGCCAAGATGGGGTATTCCCGGCTCGGGTTCACCCAATAGTTCTGCTACTACCCGCATGCAGAGATCGTTCAGGTCAGTGGTACGTTCTGCCATCAATCTGCCGGCTTTTTCAAACATGGCGCAAAACATGTCGGTGGTGGTGATCACGGCGCTTACGGCGGGGGTGCCTTTATTAATTGACTGAACCACCATCTTCTTGAACCCGGGATCGCGGGAGAGTTCGGCTTGAGCTGCTAAAATATCCGAGGCAGTGCCTACCGTGGATTCTGCACGCGTCAGCAGGCGTTCGGAGACTGTTTGAGCAGCTTGAAGGTAGCGATCGACCTCAGCTTTACGTTCAGCTAACGGGAGTTTAGTGGCAGGTAATTTGGGGATCTCAAAATGGCTTACCCAGGCGACTGGCCCGTAGGCTAGACCATTTACTACCGGAGTTCCATAAATTGTTTCTGCTGTGGACAACTTCTCTCCTCGCCGAGGCCCCATAACGATCACAGTGTTACACGTCTCGATGCATTAAACAAGATATATATCGAAACTGCTACAGCAATGTGGGAACAGCCCATCAAGGCCCAATAACTAAAAAGCGGCAATAATACTTAACTGTTGCGGGAACTATTAAATAGAATGACCGCAAGCGAGCAGTAATGCTGGGGGCAAACTTGGCGAGAATCAGATGGTTGTGGGGAGGCAAAAATACCTATTCTTGGTGCGGTTGCCTGCGCGAAAGCAGGAACCCAGCCGCCCACCCTGGCAGACATTAATCCCGGAGAAGTTAGAATTAGCGAGCTTAGCCTTTAAAGTTGCCTAGCTAAATAGGAGAACCATGGAAGACGAGAGGTTAATCATCCCAGAGTTGGCGAGTCTAGACGATCCCCTGGGAAGCGATAAAAACAGCGTAATTAGAGCGCTGGCAGCTAAAATTGCTGCTAGTGGACGCGCTGAGGAGAGTAGCTTGGTCGCTGATCTTTTGACTCGGGAAGCTAAGTCTGCGACCGGAATGCCCGGTGGAATTGCGATTCCGCACTGCCGCTGCCAAGCGGTGAACACGGTATCTCTCGCCTTTGCTCGGTTAAAAGAGCCGGTAGCTTTTGGAGCAAAAGATGGCCCGGCCGATTTGATCTTTATGATTGCCGCAGGCGAAGGGCAAGGAAAAGATCATTTGAAACTACTGCAAAAGTTGGCGCACAAACTGGTAGATAAAGATTTCCTTTCCGCATTGCGGTCTGTGGATTCTGCGGAAAAGGCAGCGCAAATAATAATGGCGGCAGTAGCACCGTCCGCCCCTCCGGTAGCTACCGCCGCTCGGCGCGAACAAGTAGCAGCAGCTAAAGCTACACAAGTGCAGGCTGCTCCGGCTGCCGCGACTGCCGCAACTTCTCCATCTTCAATAGAATCGGTTACCCCGGTGCCGCAAGAAAAGAAAACCGTTGACCAGGATGAATATCTGGTGGCGGTGACTTCTTGTCCCACGGGGATTGCTCACACTTATATGGCGGCAGATGCGCTGATCGATAAAGGCAAAGAACTAGGGATTAGAGTGCATGTAGAGGCACAAGGATCGGGACATCTTAACCAGCTAGATCCCGCCCTCATAGCCGGAGCGGCAGGAGCAATTTTCGCGCATGACGTGAGCGTGCAGGCTCCGGAGCGCTTTTCCCAGCTGCCACTAGTAGATGTGGGGGTTAAAGCAGCTATTAATGATCCCGAAAGGTTAATTCGGGAAGCGATGGCGAAAAATAAAGCTCGACAGGGCGCGCCCGTATCTGCGACGCTCCCGGCGAGGAAAGCCCGAAACCCGCATTGGGGAGGGCGAATCCAAAAGGCAGTAATGGCAGGGGTTTCCTACATGATTCCCTTCGTGGCTGCTGGCGGTCTGTTGATTGCTTTGGGATTCTTGCTAGGAGGCTACGATGTTTCCGACCCGGCACAAGACATTTCCTTAAATTTCTCTTTGTGGAACTTGCCAGATTCTGGCCCCTTCGGGGAAGGACAAATGCATACCAACCGCTCCGGTATTGCGTTATACCTGGGGGCTCTGCTGGTCTTTCTAGGCCAAACTGGAATGAGTTTCCTGGTGCCGGCACTTTCGGGATATATCGCTTTCGGATTGGCAGGCCGTCCCGGGATCGCTCCCGGCTTCATTGGCGGGGCGATTTCCATAGCGGTAGGAGCCGGTTTCATCGGAGGGCTGGTAACTGGAATCCTGGCCGGAATTATTGCTAACTGGCTATCTGCTGTGGAGTGTCCGCGTTGGTTAGCGGGGCTAATGCCGGTGGCAATTATTCCGTTAATAACTACGCTACTAACGGGGCTGATAATGCTCCTACTGCTGGGAGGTCCGCTGGCAGCTTTGATGAGGGGACTACAGCATTGGCTGAACTCTTTGGCCGGATCCTCCGCGATTATTCTCGGAATAGTAATCGGTCTAATGATGTGCTTCGATCTGGGCGGCCCGGTAAATAAGGCCGCCTACCTGGTAGCAACTGCTGGGTTGTCTCAAGGAACTGATGGAGCGTATCAGTTTATGGCGGCAGCGATGTTGGCCGGAATGGTGCCGCCCTTAGCTATGGCGCTTTCCTCTACGGTAAGGCCGAAACTATATTCACCGGCAGAACAACATAGCGGTAAAGCTGCCTGGCTGCTCGGTCTCTCTTTCATTTCCGAGGGCGCGATCCCCTTTGCCGCTACTGACCCGCTGCGAGTAATACCCTCGATGATGGTAGGCGGGGCAGTAACTGGTGCCCTGGCCATGGCGCTAGGAGTAGGTTGTCGCGCTCCCCATGGGGGAATCTTTGTGCTATTTGCCTACACCAATATATTGGGAGCGATTATCGCCCTGGTAGCGGGGGTGGCAGTGGGAGCCGCGGCTATCACCTTCGCCAAGGTGAATCGCAAAAAACCGGCAGCAGCTAAAGTCAGCAATTAAGCGGCAGGTAGATTAAGGAAAGCAGAAATAATGGCTTCAATGACGGTAAAAGTGGGATCGCCGGTGGGATTACATGTGCGTCCGGCCGCGATTATCGCAGACAAAGCTGGCGAATTTGCTGAAGAAATCACTATTGCAACCTCTGGGGATGCCCCCGTGTCTGCCACTTCGATGATGTTAATCATGACCTTAGGTGCTGAATACGGAGCAGAAGTTACTGTGGAAAGCGAAAACCCGCAGGCAGTCGCGGCGATTGCCGAGTTAGTCGCCAAGGATCTGGACGCCGCCTAACCTCAGTCGTTTAGCAGATTCGATTTAACGGTTAGTATTTCACCAGAAGTAACTGGCGATAGCGATAATCCCGGTAAGGTTTAAGTCGCAACCAGCCGCGCGATAACCTAGAGGAGACATCTGTACCTGGGAGGAAATACCATGCGTCCGAAAACCGCCTTTATTATCGTTTCGCAATCGCAAACCTTGGCGCGCGGAGTATGCGAAGTGGTAGCCACGCTAGCTCCAGAGGTTATGGTTGAACCCTGCGGGTGCCACGATGAAGGCTTGGGCACGGCCTCGCAAATCGTGACTACCCAGGTGTCGGCGGTGATGGAAAAAATGTCAGAGCAGGACGCAATTGTATTGATGGCAGATTTTGGAGCCGCCCGTCTGGCCTGCCAGCAAGTAATCACCGATCTAGGGGAGCGATCCTTGCGGCTAGGACGCGGCCCGCTGATAGAAGGAACCGCCGCGGGAGCAGTAGCTGCCGCTCAAGGCGCTGACCTAGCAGAAGTCTTGCGCTCTATCAGGGCTGCTGCCCAATTCTTCCCCGACGAGGACGCGGCCGATATCATGCCGCCTGCTCCCGCTGTAGACCCGCTCGCTCCGCGGATTGTGGTGTACGGCGGCACCGAGCCGCTTTCAGCGCGTCCGGCTGCGCGACTAGCGAGGATCGCTACCGGATTTGATGCTGAGGTGACCATTAATGATGTAGATGCGGGCAGCGTTCTGGCCTTAATGGGACTAAAAGTAGAACCGGGAGACGAACTGCGGATTGCTGCCGAGGGAGCGGAATCTCGCCGGGCTCTTGACGCGGTAGAAGCAGAACTCAATGCCCCTAACGCGCCTGAGCCTAAGGACATAGCTACCGACCAGAGGGCAAAAGCGCAAGTAGTAAGGCAGCCCGGCGAAGCGCTCGATCCCACAGCATCTGCAGAGCTGATAAAAAGAATTGGAGTCGGGCCATTGCCGGTATCCTTAGAAAAGTAAACCCCGCAGAAAGCATCGGGAAAGAAGAAAGGCAGCGGCAATGAACGAACTGAAGCTAGATCCGAATAAGGAATATACCTTGATACTGGTTAAGCCGGATGGCTATCATCGCGGATTGGTCGGAAAAATTTTGGCGCGCATTGAGCAAAAAGGTTACGCCATCGTAGCGCTGCGGGTGGCAGAGGCCACCGATGATCAGTTGCAGGATCACTATGTAGAACATCGTGGTAAGCATTTCTTCGAATCCATGGTTGATTTTATGCAGAGTGGAAAAATCGTAGCCGCCGTTATCGAAGGTACCCGGGTAGTGGAAGGGGTGCGTTCCCTAGTGGGATCCACTAACCCCACAGAGGCTGCCCCCGGGACTATTCGCGGAGATTTTGGACGTGACTACGACAGCGGACATATTCAGAACCTGGTACATGCAGCAGATTCTCCCGCCTCCGCTGCTCGCGAGATCAAAATATGGTTCCCGGAAGCCGCTAAATAGCTGGAGCAGATAGATGTATGTAAAGTCGTTGACGCTGCGCGGATTTAAATCTTTCGCCAGCGCCACCACTTTGCAGTTCACTCCGGGAATCATCTGTGTAGTCGGTCCCAACGGTTCCGGTAAATCCAATATTGTCGATGCCCTCGCCTGGGTGATGGGCGAGCAAGGTGCCAAGAATCTGCGTGGCGGATCCATGGCGGATGTTATTTTTGCGGGCACCAGTTCCCGCGCATCCCTCGGGCGGGCAGAAGTAGCACTCACCATTGATAACACCAATGGGGAACTGCCGATTGATTATTCAGAAGTTACTATTTCCCGCACCTTGTTTCGTCAGGGCGGCTCGGAGTACGCGATTAACGGAACTGCCTGCCGGCTGTTAGATATCCAAGAGCTGCTATCGGATACCGGTATGGGACGCAGTATGCACGTGATTATCGGGCAGGGCAAACTCGACCAGGTGCTATCGGCGGATCCCTCTCAGCGGCGGGCTTTGATTGAAGAGGCCGCGGGGGTACTCAAACACCAGCGGCGTAAAGAACGGGCATTGCGCAAACTTGAGGGTTTGGAAGACAAGCTTTCCCGGCTTTCCGATCTGACGCAAGAGATTCAAAAACAACTGGGGCCATTAGCTCGGCAAGCTAAAACTGCCCGGCGAGCGGCGGTTTTACAGGCGCAGGCGCGCGACGCCGGGTGTCGGATCCTGGCTGATGACCTACAGCAGCTGCGCTCGCAACTTGCTCGCTACCAGAAAAGCGAGCAAACTCTGACGCTGCAGCGCGAAGAACTAGCTGGGAACCTAGCAAAACAGCGCGAAAAACTAGAACAACTAAACGCCGATGCGCAGCAAAGTGATTTAGCGGGGAGAGCCGCTAACCTTTGGCAGCAACTCACGACCCTCACCGAACGCCTACGGGCATTGGGGGCGCTAGCTGAGGAACGAGCCGCTTCCCTGTCAAAACCAGAACCGGTTCCCTCTGGACCTAGCGTGGCAGAGCGACAAAAACATTTAGCGCGGTTGCAAAGCGAATTGGCCGCTAAGGATGAGGAAGCTTTGGCGCGGCGCAAACAGGGTGATGCGGCGCAGGCAGTGCGGGAAGAAACTACCCGAAAAGTAGGGGAGCTAACCCGCATCACTCAGGAATTGCGGCAGGAAGCGCAGCAGAAAACCCAAAAGAGTGCCCGCCTGGAACGAGAATTAGAAACCGCTAAAGCGCGATTCGAGGCGGCGGAATCGCGGCTGAAAAGAGCGGAAAACGCGGCTGAGGCGGCGCGGGAAAAACTCTCGGCGGCGCGGGCAGAACAAGCGGCCCACCGCGAGGAAACAGTTGTTGAAGGGGCAGATGCGGCTAGCCGATATCGCGAGTTGGCGCAGGCAGAAGAAGCGGTGCGCAGCCAATTAGAAAAAGCGCGTGACCAACTGCGGGAAAGCGAAGCTAAAGCGGTGGCGGCAGCCGAAAGTGAAACTAGCCTTCGCCAAGTCTTGACGGCCTCTTCTAGCCAAGCGCAAAATGCGTTCGCCCAGGCGGCTAAGCCGCAAGGTGAACTAGCCTCGTTGATTAATGTTACCGACCGCTGGGAAAAGGCAATAGCGGCCTTACTGGGAACAAGCGGCGCCGCTCTCGTAGTGGAGGCTTCTCAAGTAGACGCCGGATTGGGAGCCCTCAAAGACAGCACCGGGATTGTTAGCTGGGTACTAGGTGGTGGTGAGAGCCAAGAGCGGATCCCTGTTGGCCAGGGGCAAAGCGCGGAAATAACGGGCGTGATACCCGCCATGGCGGCAGTGGAAGCGCCGCGCGCCCTGCATCCGGCCTTAAAAGTAATCCTGGCAGATAGCTATTTGGCACCGGATTTAGCGGCGGCACGCGCCCTGGTGGTAAAGCTCCCTCAGGCGCGGGTGGGGATAGCAGATGGCACGGTTATTAGTAAGTATTTAGGGAGCACCGGCAGTGGCGGGGTGAACCGCATCCAGGTCGAGCGCCAGCTCCGCTTAGCGCGTCAGGCCGCGGCAGATGCCCGCGAACAAACAGAGGAAGCCCGCGCAAAGGTACAGGCGAGCACCCAAGAGCTTTCCCAAGCGGCGGCAGCTAGCGCCCAGGCATTGAAAACCTTACGGGCTGCTGATGCTCAGGCAGCTGCACAAGCCCAAAAACGGGCGCTTCGGGAAGCGGCAGTCAGGGGAGCGGAGAGCGAAGCCCAACGATCTGCCAGTGAAGTAGACCAAGCGCAGGCGGATGTGGACACCTGCGCTCACCAGGTTGCGGTTGCCGAAAAAGCCTGCAGTGACTTTGCTGGTAGTGAAGATTTAGCTCCTTTACAAGCAGCCGAACAGGCTTTAGAACAGGCTCGCGCCGCAGATTTGACGGCACGGGAAAAAGAGGCAGAATCCCATTTGGCTTTGGTGGCCGCCACTCAGATCACCACTAATTTGCGCGAACGCTTCCAGGGAGAAGTTAAATCTTTGGAGCGTTTCCAGTTGCGCCTGGCTGCCACCAAGCAGCGGGAAATCAAACACGCCCAAGATGCGCAAAGGATGTTGCAGGTAGCCTCTTGGTGTGAGATTTTTGCCCGCCAGGGAGCGCAGGTAGCGCAAGTTGCGAAAACTTGGCGGGAGAGCGCCGATGCTGCCCGCGAAGCATCTTCACAGGCAGCGCAGCAGTTGCGTCGCGAAATTGATCGCTTGAATGGAGAATTATCGGAGTTAAACGATCTTTCCCGCCGCGATGAGGTGGCAGCGGCAGAGTATCGAGTGCGGGCCGAACAACTAACCCAGCAAGCCCAAGAACGCTATGCCCTTTCTGAGGAAGAATTGATTGCTAGCTTCGGTCCGCAACAGCTGGTTCCCGACCCTGATTTGCTGGCGCGTAAAGCAGCCAATGCGCAAGAAACAGCCGCCACTGCCCCAGAAGTAGAGGAAGCGGAGCAAGGAGATAATGAGGGCGAGGAGGCGCCAAATACCGACACCGAGCAGGGGGAGACGGAGCAAGACCGCGAAAGTTGCAGCGAGCAAGATGAGGGACTTTGGCGTCCCTATGATCGCGCTGAGCAGAGTGCGCTGCTAGAAAAAGCTAATCGCGCCATCGCGCGGTTGGGCAAAGTAAATCCTTTGGCTCTGGAAGAACACAGCGCCCTCGAAAAACGTTTCGAGTTCTTAATGGGGCAGCTCAAAGATCTGCGTACCTCCAAAGCTGACCTGCTAGTAGTAGTACGGGAAGTTGATAACCGGGTAAAAGAAGCATTTGAACAGGCATTCACCGATATTTCCCGAGAGTTTACGGAGGTATTTGCACGGCTGTTCCCCGGGGGAACCGGTTCGCTAAAACTAACTGATAGTAGCGATATGCTCACTACCGGAGTAGAGGTTAACGCCCGACCGGCCGGAAAGAATGTGCAGCGCCTGTCGCTCCTGTCTGGTGGGGAGCGTTCCCTGGCGGCACTGGCATTTTTAATCGCGATTTTCAAAGCCCGCCCTTCGCCCTTCTATATCTTGGATGAGGTAGAAGCCGCCCTCGATGATCTGAATCTATCGCGGATGTTGGAACTGTTTAAACAGTTGCGAGAAGTTAGCCAAATGATCATCATTACGCACCAAAAACGGACGATGGAAGTGGCGGATGTGCTCTATGGGGTTACTATGCGCGATGGGGTTTCCCGGGTGATTTCCCAGCGGGTAGCTCCGGTAGATAGCTAAGATCACACCCAATTCTGGTAACAGTTTGGTATCGGTCAAGAGCTGAGATCGGTAAATTCTTTAACTCTGGGCATAATAGAAACGTGACTGAACCGTTGATCTTGCTATTCGTAGGCATTGGCATCGCTGTGTTGATCGGGGTGCTGGTGGTAGCGGTAATGGTTCGTACCCGTCGTCCCGGTGGGGGGATTCGTAATTGGATACGCGAGTCCGTGGACTCCTGGCAAGAAAATGACTATCGCTCCCGGGGTGAACATAACGGGGAGCGGGTTCGCCTAGATACTTTATTAGCCGAGGCTTCCCCCGGTGATTCGGCAAATCCTCTCGCCGAAGTCGAGAGTTTACGCAGTGTCGCCGGGCAAATGTGGGAAGAAGAAGTGGGCGCGATTCGCGCGCGGCGCGCAGAAAAGGAAGCCGCGCGGGCAAATGGAGCGGCGAACTTACCGGCAGCTGATGAGGTTCCTGCCGGGCAGCTCCCTCCCACTTTCACTCCTGCGCGGCGGCGTCGCCTCCCTAAAAATGTAGAGGTTTCGGTTACGAAAGATCCCGAAGACGCCACCAGTTATCTTCCGGTAGTTCCTAGCGGGAAATCAGTAATCTCACCCGTTGTGACTAGCCAGAAAGCGGAGTCAGCGACAGATAATCAAGCTTTGGAGAGCGCAAATTCGCAGCAGGATAATTCGGAGCAGGAAAGCTCCGGGTCTGCCAAACCTATACGTCGCTGGGCACGCAAGTTCACTCCGGATCCCGCGGAAAGTGATACTCACGAGGACGAAAATGATCTGCCCCCAGAGGAGACCTTCCAGGTAGATAAAGTTTCTTGGCAGCGAGTACACGCAGAATAAATACCAATCTACCTGCCTAAATAACAGGCTTAGGCTTTAGAATCCAAGCTAATATGACCTGAGCGCTCCAATAGGTGACAATAGGGATATGGATTTTCTATTTTCACCCCTCGGGATTGTGGTTGTAGTTCTGGTTCTGGCATTAGTGGGAACTGGCGGCGCGCTGGCAGCGCGCTCGGCGAAAGCCAAAAAGCAGGTAGAGGCCTCCAAAGCCAAACAACTGGAAGCTGCTGCGAGTGAAACAGGTGAGAAGGAAGCAGTAACCGCCACCGAAGAGCCGGAAACTGAAGTAGCTGACCAGGTTGAAGAACCTACAGTTATCGCTGAAGATAGTGCGCAAACGCTTGCTGAAGAGGACGTGTCCACGGAAGCTGCAGAAGCAGCGGTACCGGTGACGGAAGAGGAGGAGGAAGCTCAGCCGGCCACGCAGGAAGAAGAAAGCGCTGAAGCCGTACTTGAAACCCCCGAACCCGCCCAAGGGCGGATGCAGCGACTGCGTTCCCGCCTAGCGAAATCTGGTTCCTTCGGAAAAATGCTGCTCGGGGTACTCGGTCGTGGAGACCTGAGCGCCGAAGATTGGGAAGAAATAGAAGATACCCTGCTAATGGCGGATTTGGGGATTGCCGCTACCGATGAACTGATGGAAGATCTACGCACCCAGGCGAAAGTGCTGGGAACTTCCGATCCGGAGAAGATCCGGGAGATTCTGCGCGCAAAACTGATTGAACTGGTAAACCCGGATCTAGATCGCAGCCTAAATCTAGAGCAGGCCGATGGCACCAAGCCGGGGATCGTTCTCGCCGTAGGCGTAAATGGCACTGGGAAAACCACTACCGTGGGCAAGATTGCCCGCATTTTGGTGGCGGAAAACAAGTCAGTTGTGCTGGGAGCAGCCGACACTTTCCGGGCGGCCGCCGCTGACCAGCTAGAAACCTGGGGAAACCGGGTCGGGGTAGAAGTGGTGCGCTCCGATAAAGAGGGTGCCGACCCCGCCTCCGTAGCTTTTGACGCGGTCAAATACGGAAAAGAAAATGACCTGGATGTGGTGCTGGTAGATACTGCCGGACGTCTGCAAAACAAAGCCGGCTTGATGGACGAGTTAGGCAAGGTCAAACGGGTAATCGAAAAGAGCGCCCCCGTCACCGAAACTCTGCTGGTCCTAGATGCCACTACCGGGCAAAACGGTATGCAACAGGCGAAAGTGTTCTCCGAAGTGGTAGATGTCAGCGGGATTGTGCTTACCAAGCTCGATGGAACGGCTCGGGGCGGAATCGTAGTTAGCGTACAGCGTGAACTAAACGTGCCGGTCAAGCTGGTGGGGCTGGGAGAAGGGCCAGATGATTTAGCGCCTTTCGTGCCCGAGGACTTCGTAGACGCGCTGCTGAAGTAAACTAGACGGCGAAACTATCTCCAGGAGGAAACCACTTTGTTCAATAGCCTGTCTGATCGCCTAGCCGATTCCTTTAAGCGTCTGCGCTCTAAAGGCTTGCTGACCGAGGCGGACGTTGACGCTACCGTCTCCGAGATTCGGCGCGCCCTCTTAGAGGCTGACGTAGCGCTACCGGTAGTCCGCCAGTTCACCAAAACGGTGCGGCAAAAAGCCTACGGGGCAGCGCGTTCGAAAGCGCTCAATCCCGGCCAGCAGGTAGTCAAGATTGTTCACGAGGAACTGGTGGAAGTTCTGGGGGGCGAGACCCGGCAGCTCCATTATGCGAAGCGCGGCCCCTCCGTGTTTATGCTGGCCGGTCTACAAGGTGCCGGTAAAACCACCCTCGCGGGGAAGCTCGGCAAGTGGCTGCGCGAAGAAGAAGGCAAACGCGTCCTCCTAGCTGCCTGTGACCTCCAGCGTCCCGGTGCGGTTACCCAGCTAAGTATCGTCGCCGAAAAGGCCGGAGTCGATATTCACGCTCCCGAATCCGGGGACGGACAAGGCGATCCGGTCGAGGTAGCGCGCTCAGGATTAAACCTGGCGATTACCGAAGGCTATGACGTAATTATTGTCGATACTGCGGGACGCCTGGGCGTTGACGAGGAAATGATGCGTCAGGCGCGTGATATCCGTGACGCCATTAACCCTCACGAAATCCTCTTCGTATTGGACTCAATGGTGGGGCAGGACGCGGTGCAAACCTCGATTGCCTTCCGTGACGGGGTGGGCTTTACCGGGGTAGTGCTCTCTAAACTTGATGGTGACGCTCGCGGCGGGGCGGCGCTATCGGTGCGCGGAGTAACCGGGCAACCGATTCTTTTTGCCTCTACCGGCGAAAACTTGGGTGATTTCGAGCGTTTCCATGCCGAAAGAATGGCCGGCCGTATCCTCGATATGGGCGATATGCTCACCCTGATTGAGCAAGCGCAAAAAACTTATGACCAAAAAGAGGCCGAGGCGCTGGCTCGCAAGATGCAAAAAGGCCAGTTCACCCTGACTGACTTTATGGCGCAGCTGCAACAGCTCCGCAAGATGGGTTCGATGAAGAAACTGATGGGAATGCTGCCCGGCATGAATCAGTACCGCGACCAATTGGATGCCTTCGATGAGAAAAGCATCGACCGGATCGAAGCCATCGTAAACTCTATGACCCCGGCAGAACGCGACGATTTGTCCCTGCTGAACGGTTCGCGGCGTGCCCGGATTGCGCGCGGTTCTGGCACCACCGTAACCGAGATTAACGGCCTGGTGGAGCGGTTTACGCAGGCTTCGAAAATGATGAAACGCATGTCCAATGGGGGTGGTATTCCCGGAATGCCAGCTATGCCCGGGATGCCGGGTGGCCGCGGAGGAGCTACCAAGAAGCAGCGGAAGGCAGGCAAGAAGAATCGCCGCAAGTTCGGTAACCCGGCGAAGCAAAAACAGTGGGAATCCCAGCAAGCTGCAAAAGGGGAGGCGCCGGCGCCCGCTGCCGGCAGCGCTTTCGGAATCGGTGCGACGCAACCAGCCACCCCGGCCGCTGCTCCCACCTTGGATGACTTACCCGATGACTTGAAACGGATGTTGGGTCAGCGATGAAGTTGCTGAGCGGGAACTTTTATTACCGCGAGCAAGCTAGCAAGGCTCCCCGCTGGGTGCGCGGGCAGTTATCGATCACCGAGGACGGACACTTCGGCACTTTTCGAGAAGATTCCAGCGTCGGTGGCGACTATTTTCTACCAGGGTTTTGCGATGTGCATTGCCATATCGGGTTCGCGGCGGTAGGGCAGTTAGCTACCCCGCAAGAAGCGTTAGCGCAGGCGCAGGCGGATCGAGACTGCGGAATTTTAGCCATTCGCGACTGCGGAAACCTGGAATACGCCCCCGGGATTTTAGGGAATCCTAAGCTACCTCCAATTATTCGCTGCGGACGCCATATCGCCCGTCCAAAACGCTATATGCGTCTGCTGCCGCTAGAGGTTGAAAACCTGAGTGATTTACCGCAGGTGATGGCTGTCCAAGCGCAGCAAAGTGACGGCTGGGTAAAAATTGTGGCCGACTGGATTGACCGCTCAAATGGAGTGGAATCGGACTTAGATCCCCTGTGGCCAACCGAAATTTTGAAAGAAGGGATTGCGGCTGCCCATCAGACGGGAGCGCGGGTAACGGCGCACGCATTTTCCCATAAAGCGATCGCGGGATTGCTGGAAGCGGGGATCGACTGTATCGAACATGGCAGTGGGATCGATAGTGACCAGGCTCAAGAGTGCGCGCGCCGCGGGATTCCCGTCACCCCAACTTTGCTGCAAGTGGAGCTGTTTAACCAGTTCGCAGCGCAGGCGGGTAAGAAATATCCGGTATATGCGGCCACGATGCAGCAAATGTGGGAGCAGTGGCGCGAACATTTTGCAATGCTCCATCAAAGCGGAGTGCAATTGCTGCCCGGTACCGATTCTGGCGGGTATCAACCACATGGAGAGTTGGGGCGGGAGCTGAGGCTGTGGGAACGCGGCGGGATCGAGACCTGCGAGATTATTGATTTTGCTACCTGGCGAGCCCGCGACTATCTGGGGATTGGCGCTCTAGAGCCGGGAGCGCGCGCCGACTACCTGCGCTATTCTTCTGATCCGACTAGTGAGACGGCACGGGCAACTAAACCCGAAAAAGTGGCATTACTCGGGCAAGAGTTTTCTTCTGCAGCTGCGGTTAGATAGGACTAATAGCCCAAAAAGGGTAATAATGGAAGCTATGAGCACTTCGGGAATGAGCCTTGACCACGCATTGATGATAATTGCGGGGGAGGCCGCACAGCAGGTGGGGGTTTACCTGCGCAAAGCTTTTCGTGCCCCTCTGGAAGTGTTCTTAAAAGCTGGTATTCATGATCCGGTCACTATCCATGACCGCTACGTAGAAGCCAGGCTGCAATATCTGCTGGGCAGTTCGGTTCCCGCTTCCCGGATCTTGGGAGAGGAAACCGGTGAGCACGTCCTCGATAAAGAAAAAGTGGCTGCCGCTGGAGCAATAACGTTAGAGCAGATACAGCGCGCTAGCCTGGAACAATCGCGTCGCCAGGGGACTAAGCAGATTTTGACCGACGAATTTGCCTGGGAACAAGCCCAGCCCTCCCAGCGTCAAGAGGCAGTGGGCACCGCAGAACTCGCGCAAGCGGAAGCGACGGTAAAAAATCTGGGGTCTCGGGTGCGCTGGATAGTGGATCCCATCGATGGCACCGCCAACTTCGCCGCCGGGATACCCTATTTCAACACTTCAATCGGGGTAGAACTAGACGGGAAACCAGTGGCCGGGGTGATTTATGTACCTTATACTCGCGAGCTTTTTATCGCCGATGCGCATAAAGCAACCCTCTACGAGGGAGAGCGAGCCACCCCGATGTGCGCAAAGAGTGCCCGGGTTGAAAATGAAGGAATCATTACCGGATATTTCCCCTTCCGCGATAAAGATCCCCAGCGAGTAGAAAAATCTTGGCAATTGGCCGGCAAGCTGGCTAACGCGTACGCGACAGTACATTCTCCCGGTGCCGGAGCCTTGGATCTGGCGCATGTGGCGGCGGGACATACTGCGGTGGCTTTTGGAACTGCGATGCGTCCCTGGGATGTGGCTGCCGGGATCCATCTAGTGCGGGTAGCTGGGGGACAAGTACATACCTATGAAACTACCCGTAACCGGGAAGATCCGGAGCATTTGCGGGGCGCCTTTGTGGCCAGTGCCCGCGATCTTGATCCCCTCACGGCTCGGTTGGCGGTAGAACAGTTCCTGTGTTCTTTTAAATGAGAAGGTCGCGGCGGCGCTGAGGATTAGGCGCGAGGGAAACAAAAACTACGGTCTTTCTACTAGGTTTTCTGCCTCCCAAATCAAAACAGGTGTGAAACTGCTCAAAGATGCCTAATCGCCGGCTTTTAAAGTGGAAACTATCAGCTAAATTCTGGCAGAATAGCTAGTTGTATCGGGCCAAGACACCCCCTCTCTGTGTGGCGGCCTTGTCTCGAGAGCTTGATCCAGGCCGAATCCCACCGGCTAGGGCGGGCACTCAACAGTCAATAGAACAGGAGAAACCACAAAAGTGGCAGTTCGTATTCGTTTAAAGCGTGTTGGTAAGATTCACTACCCGGTGTACCGGGTGGTAGTGGTGGATAGCCGCAAGAAGCGTGACGGTCGCGTAATTGAAGAGGTTGGACAGTACAACCCCAACGAAGAACCGTCCTTTATTCAGGTCAAGTCTGACCGTATTCAGTACTGGCTGGGCGTAGGGGCACAGCCCTCGGACGCAGTCCGCCGATTGCTGGTGCTCTCGGGTGATATTGCCCGTTTCAACGGTAAAGAAAACGTGGAAAGCTGGATTAAGACCAAAGAAACTCTCACCGCCGACCAGGCTCGCGAAAAGAACGTGAAGGCCGCCGCGGACGAGGCGCAAAAACGCAAAGCCAAGGTCAGCGAAGAAAAAGCTAAGGCTGAGGCAGAAGCGGCAGCTAAAGAAGCCGAGGAAGCTAAAGCACAAGAAGCGGCAGAAACCGCAGAAGCTGCTCCCGAGAGTGAGGAAGCCTAAACATGTTGGCGGATGCGCTAGAACATCTAGTTAGTGGAATTGTCGATCACCCGGACGATGTGCGGGTGGATGAACGCAATATGCGGCGCGGCAAACTGCTAGAAGTGCGGGTTAATCCGCAAGATCTCGGACGGGTAATCGGCCGGGGAGGTCGCACCGCGCGGGCACTGCGCAAAGTTATGGGCGCGCTGTCCACTCGCGGTCCGGTTCGGGTTGATGTGGTCGACACGGATCGTCGTTCGCGCCGGTAGAGACAGTTTTTAAAGGCGAGCCCCATGAAGATTCATGGGGCTCGCGCTTTATCTGCAGGTATATTCAGAGATGTATCTAAGGGAGAAAACATGGAAATGGTAAAAGTTGGGCAGGTAGGTCCGGCGCGCGGCCTTAAAGGAGAGGTACTCGTACGTCCCTTTACCGACTATCCCGCCGAACGTTTCCAAGCGGGGGCAACTCTTACTACCGCTGCCGGGGAAGAATGGACAGTGGCTTCCTATCGGGAAATAAAAAATCGCTGCTGCCTAACTTTTTCCCATATCACTACCCGGGAGGGCGCCGAGGATATCCGAGGTACCGAACTATTTGCTCCCGAAATCTCTCGCGAAGGGGAATACTCGCCGGCGCAGCTATCCGGGCTAACAGTTATCAGTGCCGAGGGCGAAACCTTGGGGGAGTGCACCGGGCTGGAAATCGGGGGATTCCAAGATCGCCTGCAGGTAAGTACTGCCGCCGGCCAGACAGTGGAAGTGCCCTTTGTAAAAGCCTTAGTAACCGGAATTGACCTGGAAAATCGGGTAATTACCGTGGATGCCCCCGCGGGACTGTTTTAAGGCAGCGGAAAGGCGCCCAGATGCGGATAGACATTATTTCGATTTTTCCCCAGTTCTTTGATTGCTTAGATGTTTCCCTCATGGGCAAAGCCCGCTTTAGCGGGATTTTGCAAACCCACCTTTGGGACTTGCGAGACCAGGCCGAAGACGTACATCGCAGCGTGGACCGCGCCCCCGCGGGCGGGGGCGCGGGGATGGTAATGAAACCCGATGTGTGGGGCAAAGCCATTGACCAAGTAATTGACCAGGCAGGTGCCGCTAAAACGGTGTTGGCGATTCCTACTCCTGCGGGAATTCCGCTCACCCAACGGCAGGTGCGGGACTTGGCAGCAAACACCGAGCATCTGGTGGTGGCCTGCGGGCGTTATGAAGGTATCGACCAGCGAGTCAGCCAGTACTATCAACAGTTGCCGGGCGTAAAGGTGCTACCTTTTTCTCTGGGTGACTATGTGCTAAACGGCGGGGAAGTAGCCGCCGTTGCCCTGGTAGAAGCCACCTGCCGCCTCCTGGATGGCTTTGTGGGTAACCCCAGTTCCTTGGTGGAAGAATCCTATGAACTGTCGGGCTTGTTAGAGTATCCTGCCTATACGCAGCCGGCTACTTGGCGCGGCCTGGATATTCCTGCGGTTTTGCTTAGCGGGGATCACCAGAAAGTTAAAAATTGGCGCCGTCAACAGTCCCTAATGTTAACTGCCCAGCGGCGTCCCGATTTAATCTGGGAGTTAACTCCCGACGCCCTCGAAAAATCTGATCGCGAAATCCTGGCTGCTCAGGGATTCCTGCCTGCCCCCTATCTCAAGCGGGTACGGTTTCGCCGGGCGCAGCCGGGAGAGGCGGCTACCTGTTCAGCTATAGCTTCCCGCTTATTCCCGCAGGCTTGCCCGGATTATTTACCCGCAGATGCCATTAGCCGCTTTGTAGAAGAAGAACTAAGTGAGCCGGCTTTTAAAGCCTATCTAGCTGATCCGGGAACGGTGATTATCTTGGCGGAAGTGGCTCTCTCTCGCGCGCAAGAGGAAACCCCTTGGGAAGCTGCCGGCTACACCCTAACCCGGGTGGGAGACCCCGGCTTTGTGCCTCCGGGAAAAAACCTGGTGAAAGCAGTAGGTGACAACTGTGCCTACCTGTCTAAATGCTATCTGGATCAGCGTTGGCACGGTTCGGGGCTGGCAGGCGCGATGCTCGAAGTAACCCATGCGCATCTACAAACACACTTCCCGCATTTAACCAAGATTGGGTTAGGGACTAACCAGTCAAACCGGCGGGCCTTAAAGTTTTACCGCCACCACGGATACCGCAAATGCGGGCGCCGCACCTTCCTAGTGGGAGGAATCGAAAACCGAGATGTGATAGCGGTTAGGGATTTCACAACCCGCAAAGTTCCGTCTTGGGCGCAAAACGTGGCACAATAAGCAAGGTTGCATAAGTAGGC
>ERZ1673752.2664-NODE-2664-length-19154-cov-37.346196_pt1 | contig 19154 bp, 18 predicted proteins | sample MGYA00580195_ERZ1673752 | MGnify/ENA primary metagenome ERZ1673752 (study PRJEB41218, sample SAMN15661744) | gut metagenome | host: Homo sapiens | place: Canada: London | collected 2015-08-20/2019-03-30 | study: EMG produced TPA metagenomics assembly of...
TTCTGCGCCCCTCTTCGATATGGTCTCCGTCGGGTGCCGGTGGCGGGGTGCCATGTGGCGGCTTCGGGGGCTTGCGCCCTCCGCCTGACGTGCCGGGCTTCGGGGGCTTCCTGCCGGCATCGGTGAGCTTGCCCTCTTTGGAGAAATTATCCCGCACCCAGTAGGGGGCGGTTCCTTTCTTGATTGACCTGTCCAGGCGGGGCTGGTTGTCGGTGACCCACTGCTTGAAGTTTGGTGGCACGTCCCACACCTCTCCAGCCCCTGGGTCATCGTCAAAGATCGCAAGACAAACACAGCGGCACTGAGGGTGCCACTTGGTGAACTTGAACCACTTCGGATACTTCCCCGCCAGTTCGTCGCATATGTCGGTAAAAAAGAGGTGACCGTTGCAGGTGTGGTTGTTGGAGAGCCTGACCTCGTACCCGATGACAAAGTCCAGCCGCTGCCACCGCTCAAAGTCCGCTTCCGCATAAGGCAGGCAGTCCCTCTATCTGCCCGGTATTGAGGACGAGCTTCTTCAGCTCGATTTCTGTGTGGATTGGTTCCATTGTCTTTATCTTTGTGGGTGTTATATAATCACGTAATTCAATGGGCATGAGAGCAAAGTGTACGAAAGAAGAAAAGGAAATTGCTGACGCTTATGCGAAAGAATGGCTTTGGGATTTCGCAGTCTGCGTTGGCAGGTACCGTGGATGCCCCGTTTTTTACGCCAGTTTGCTCGTTCCTGCTTCTCTCGTCCCTCCTTGCGTCGGTCTCCCGCTGTACTTTTATATTACAGATGACGGTGAAGTAGTGAAATTACCCCGGCAGGTCTGGTCTAAACTCTAACGTTTATCCGTGGCGGTGTGATAAAGTACCCTTTTGGCGACCTAGTCTCTATCTGTCGCACCATCTGCTCTGCCGTCCGCCACACTCGCCCGGATATGGTGAACCCCTTGCGGTCTTCGGTGGTATATAGGGTCTATGACAAAAAGTCGGATCCCGCACCTGATGAAGTGCGAGATCCGACTATTTGGGATCTATAGGGTCGCCTATTACTTAAGGCTTCCCACCATATCCTCCGGGCGGACCCACTCGTCAAACTCCTCGGCAGTGAGGAAGCCGGACTTCACAGCCTCCTCGCGGAGTGTGGTCCCATTGTGGAATGCAGCCTTGGAGATCTTAGCCGCCTTCTCGTACCCAATGTGGGTATTGAGCGCCGTGACCAGCATCAGAGAGTTATTGAGCAGGGTATTGATGCGCTCCCTATTGGGCTCAATGCCGGCAACGCAGTGCTCCTCCAGTGAGAGGCAGGCGTCGCCGAGCAGCTGAGCGGACTGGAGGAAGTTGGCAGCCATGACCGGCTTGAAGACATTCAGCTCGTAGTTACCACTTGCACCGGCCATCGTGATCGTGGTCTGATTGCCAAAGACCTGCACGCAGACCATCGTCATCGCCTCACACTGGGTAGGATTGACCTTACCGGGCATGATCGAGGAGCCCGGCTCATTCTCCGGCAGGTGGATCTCACCGATGCCGCAGCGGGGACCGGAGCCGAGGAGACGGATGTCATTGGCGATCTTAAAGAGAGAGGCCGCAAGACCATTGAGTGCCCCATGAGCCGCCACCACGGCATCGTGAGCGGCAAGGGACTCAAACTTATTGGGCGCTGTCACAAAGGGCTCCCCGGTAAAGTCTGCGATGTACTTAGCCACCAGCTCAGCGTAGCCCTTGGGCGTATTGAGTCCGGTGCCGACGGCCGTCCCGCCAAGCGCCAGCTCAGCGAGGTGCGGCAGGGTCGCCTCGATCGCCTTGATCGCATAGCCCAGCTGTGCAGCGTAGCCTGAGAACTCCTGCCCGAGCGTCAGAGGGGTAGCATCCTGCAGGTGGGTCCTGCCGATCTTGACGATGTCCTTGAAGTCCTCAGCCTTCTTCTCCAAGCTCTTCTGGAGCTTCTTCACCGCTGGGAGGGTATGCTGTATCACCTTAGTGTAGGCGGCGATGCTCATCGCGGTGGGGAAGGTGTCGTTGCTGGACTGAGACTTATTGACATCGTCATTGGGGTGGATCAGGCTCGGATCGCCCAGCTTGCCACCATTGAGGACGTGGCAGCGATTGGCAACCACCTCATTGACATTCATATTGGACTGCGTGCCGCTACCGGTCTGCCAGATGACAAGAGGGAACTGATCATCCAGCTTGCCCTCAATGATCTCGTCGCACGCCTGAGCGATGAGATCACGCTTCTCCTGAGGGAGGACCCCCAGCTCGCAATTGGCATAAGCGGCCGCCTTCTTCAGATACCCAAAGGCGGTGATGATCTCGTGCGGCATAGAGGCAGCGGGACCGATCCGGAAGTTATTGCGACTGCGCTCCGTCTGGGCAGCCCAGTACTTATCAGCGGGGACCTTCACCTCGCCCATGGTATCATGCTCGATACGATACTCCATAATTGGCTTGACTATTTACTATTAGCGTTGTACTTACCTAACTTTCTTCCAAAGTTACCCAAAATCGAGTCTTTCGCAAAGAAGTCCCACCATCCTTGCTCCACCGGTCAGACTACACTCGTAATTGTGAGCGGAGAGTGGCTCGTGATGTGGGGAATTTCTTTTACCGATATTAGGCGCGCCTAATATCGGTATTAGTGACGCCTAATATCGGTAAAAGAATTCAGCCAGTCCAATGGGCGAAATGGGAGCAACGATGAGTAAAAAAATGTACCTTTGCAGTGACGGTGATCCGATGGACACTCGCTCATCGGAGTAAGAGGGAAACAGGTGCAAGTCCTGTGCAGACCCGCTGCTGTAAGTCTCCAACCGATCGGCTCGAAGTGATGCCACTGTGGTCCTCCTCGGAGGAGTATGGGAAGGCGACGAGCCGAGAGACAAGCCAGAAAACCTGCCGTCACGTGCATTTTGTATCGCTCCCGAGGACTGGAGCGGTGCCACTGAAAGGATGTAGTCCATCTGTATTTTCCAATTTTTGACTCGCTATCAGCGACTATTATCCCAAGTGTGGTCTAGTAATTCATACTGAGTGATGACGACCCTCTGTGAAGCGGATCGAGTCCATGCACTTTTAGGAGAGACGGTCACCGACATCCGACGGTGGCGGTCTCTCCTTTTTTTGTACCTTTCGGTCAATTGAGAATGTTGCACGAAGTGCCATTCTCGCACATTTGTTTCAAATGTGCTGAGACTTTGCACGAAGGATGAGATGCAAGGCGCTGAGGATGAGACCGAAAGGAGCGTACTCACGTACGTGACCGAGACCGAATTCCGAAAGCAACGCAGCAGATCGCCTTCGTGCAACAGTCTCCAATTAGTTTTACTGACTCACTTTATTCATAGCGATGAGAAACTACATTATCCTTGCGCTATCCATCCTTGCGCTCACTTGCCAAGCCCAGATCGCCGACACTTGGCATGGGACCTTGCAAGTCACCCCGACCTACAGTCTGCCGCTTGTGCTCCACATAACGGAGGGACCCGATGGCTACTCCGCCACCTTAGACAGCCCGGAGCAGGGGGCACAAGGGATTCCGGTGGATCAGGTCAGCTTTAGCCCCGATAGCCGGACGCTCAGCTGGCAGAGCCGCACCATCGGCGCCGACTATAGCGGTCAGCTCGAGGGTGATACGATACGGGGAGACTTCTCTCAGCAGGGGTTTACCACTCGACTGGATCTAATACGAGGTGAGTACCGGAAGAAGGAGCCCAAGGACGACCTCCCCTACCTCTCCACCGAGCTTACCATCCCCTCGGGAGAGGTGACCCTCGCTGCCACCCTGACGGAGCCAAGTGAGCAGAAGAGCTCTACTGCAGTAGTCCTGGTGGCGGGCAGCGGACCTAATGACAGGGACGAGAAGCTGGGACCGCACAAGCCCCTCCGCGACATAGCCGACCACCTCACCCGACAGGGCATTACCGTGCTGAGGTATGACAAGCGAGGTGTGGGCGAGTCTACAGGGACCTTTGGAGTCTCTATGCTGAGTGACTTCGTGGCAGATGCCAAGTCGGCACTTGAGTACCTCCGAGGGTCGGGACGCTACTCGAGGGTGGGTCTCATAGGTCACAGCGAGGGAGGACTGATAGCCGAGAGGATCGCAGCAGAGAGTCCGGCAGAGGTCGACTTCATCGTGCTGCTTGCCGCCCCGGGGACCTCAGGTGTGGAGATCATCACGTACCAGAATGTAGTAATGATGGCGAGCCTGATCTCCCCCGAGGCAAAGGAAGACTTCGCCAAGGTTACCGGTGAGACCTTCAGGGATCTCGCCTACCACTCCACCACCCGAGCAGAGGACTCTACGCTGATGCGGGGCTACTTTGAGAGGGTGCTACCCTTGGTCCGCGAGGAGCAGCGAGCCGGCACGAGAGCGATGGTCCTCAGCGACAGGTACTTCAGCTCGATGCTTGATGCGACCTCCACACCATACTATAAGGAGTTCCTCAGGAGCGATCCCTCCGCCCTCCTTCCGCGGATCACCTGCCCGATACTGGCTCTCAACGGGAGTAAGGATATGCAGGTGGAGGCGTCAGGCAATCTCAGCGCAATTAAGCGCCTTGCGACGGCATCCTCCGGTGTGAGGACAGAAGAGATCGCGGGACTCAATCATCTTTTCCTACCCTGCAGCACCGGTCTCCCGGGCGAGTACGTCCACCTCAAGCCGGGCTTCTCGAGCGAGGCTCTGGAGATGATGACGGAGTGGATCAAGGAGGGAGAATTGGGCAGGTAATGCCTTTTGGGTAAATTTGCACTATCAGTGATAGTTATCAGTAAGTAATCCTCTATATGTTTTCCGGAATAGTCGAGACAACGGCAAAGGTGCTCCGCGTGGATCACCCTCACGATAGTACCAATGTGGACCTCACCCTGACTGTCCCCTTCTGGGACGAGCTGGCGATAGACCAGAGCGTGGCGCACAATGGAGTCTGCCTGACGGTTGTCTCAGTCCATCCCGAGGAGAAGAGCTACACAGTCACCGCTGTGCAGGAGACCCTTGAGCGCTCCAACCTCGGTGACCTCAAGCCCGGTGATCGGGTCAATGTGGAGCGGAGTATGAGGAGTGATGGCCGCCTCGATGGGCATATCGTCCAAGGACATGTCGATACCACTGCCGAGTGCATCGGGCTGGAGGATGTGGGGGGAAGCACCTACTACACCTTCCGCTACAGTGTCACTGACGAGATGGCAGCTCGTGGCTACACCACTGTGGAGAAGGGCTCTGTCTGCATCAATGGCGTCAGCCTCACCGTGGTGGACTCCGAGAGAGACACCTTCAAGGTCGCCATCATTCCCTACACTAAGGAGATCACCAACTTTGGTGACCTGTCGGAGGGGAAGCGGGTCAATCTCGAGTTTGACATCATCGGCAAGTACCTCGCCAAGCTTATCACCTTCCGCCAGTAACCCTCCCTCCCATGGACCCCGACAGCAACCCTCTCAGCGAGCTGATCCAGTCGCGCCAGAGTACTCGTAAGTATCTTGATAAGCCGGTACCACGTGAGGCGATTGAGCGCATACTTGATCTGACACACTTGGCACCATCTGCCACCAATTCGCAACCCTGGCGCTTCATCGTCGTTGATGATCCGGAGCTCAAGGTCGCTGTCGCGAAGTGCCTCACCTCCCCCCTACTCCCATCGATGAACACCTTCGCCAAGGAGGCGCCGGCGCTCATCGTCGTAGTCGAGGAGGCAGCCAATGTGGCGGCAAAAGTGGGAAACCTCCTCAAGAAACAGCATTTCTCCCGGATCGACATCGGTATCGCCGTGGGTTACCTCACGCTGGCAGCACGCAGCGAGGGGCTTGATACCTGCGTCATAGGCTGGCTGGATAATAAGAAGATCCAGGACATCCTCCGGATACCTCGGGAGAAGACGGTCCAGCTGATGGTATCGCTCGGTTACTCCGACGACCCCATGCGACCCAAGACCAGGAAGAAGATGGACAAGATCCGCTCCTATAATACGTACTAACCTCATCCCTCTGTAGCAACATCACTTATGGCTCAGAAACCAAGCATACCCAAGGGCACTCGCGACTTCTCCCCCGAGGAGATGGCGAAGCGCAATTACATACTCAATACGATCATCAGCACCTACCGGCTCTATGGCTATCGCGAGATACAGACACCGGCGATGGAGAACCTCTCCACCCTACTCGGGAAGTATGGCGACGAGGGGGATCGGCTGATCTTCCGTATCCTCAACTCGGGCGACAGTCTCAAGGACTTCGACCGTCAGGAGCTGCTGACGATCGATCCGGCTGACTTTGCCTCTCGAGCCTGCGACCGTGGACTGCGGTATGACCTGACGGTCCCCTTTGCTCGGTATGTGGTGCAGCACCGTAATGAGATCACCCTCCCCTTCAAGCGGTATCAGATACAGCCGGTATGGCGTGCTGATCGCCCCCAGAAGGGTCGGTACCGCGAGTTTTACCAGTGCGATGCCGACGTGATCGGCTCCGACTCCCTCCTGCATGAGGTGGAGCTGACACAGATCATCGACACCGTCTTCGCCAAGCTGGGCGTGCGGGTCGTGATTCTCCTCAATAATAGGAAGCTCCTCACGGCCATCAGCGAGCAGCTGGGGATCGAGAACATCATCGACCTGACCGTCTCCATCGACAAGCTGGAGAAGATCGGCTGGGAGGGTGTCGAGGAGGAGCTGCGTGGCAAGGGCATCAGCGAGGAGGCGATCAGCCGCCTAAAGCCGATCCTCGGTATATCGGGAAGCAATGAAGAGAAGCTGGAGAAGCTCGCTGACCTCTTCCGCGAGAGCGAGGTGGGTCGCAAGGGGGTGGAGGAGCTGACCTACATCCTCGACAAGCTACGCCACTGTCGCCTGCAGAATGAGGTTCGGCTGGACCTCTCTTTAGCACGAGGCTTGGACTACTACACCGGGACTATCTTTGAGGTGAAAGCGCTTGACACGCCTATGGGGAGCATCACCGGTGGAGGTCGGTATGACAATCTCACAGGAGTATTTGGGCAGAGCGGCATGAGCGGTGTGGGGATCTCCTTCGGTGCTGAGCGGATCTTTGATGTGCTGGAGGCGCTGGATCTCTACCCCGAGTCAACCCACTCGGGGACGCAGCTGCTCTTCATCAACTTTGGGGAGAAAGCTCTGGACTACATCCTTCCCCTACTCGGTGAGCTTCGCAGTAAGGGGATCACGGCGGAGGTCTATCCGGACGATGCGAAGATGAAGAAGCAGATGTCCTACGCCAATGCGCTCTCGATCCCTTATGTCGCTTTCATCGGCGATGACGAGATCGCGCAGCACACCATCAGCGTCAAGGACATGGAGTCGGGTGAGCAGCAGAGCTATACCACCGAGGAGCTGATCGCTCTCCTCCGGTCATGAGCCATGGGTGACAGCGATACATACTGCAGGGTAGAGCTGCAAGGCAACGTGGGGCATGACCCGCTGATCCGCTACCTGGATGAGAGGACCTGTATGGCATCATTCAGCGTGGCGACAGACAGCCTCCTCCCCGACACTCCGGGCGGAGCGGTGACAGACTGGCATGATGTCGTCTGCTACCGGGAGCCCGCCCACTATGTGGAGACTCACGTCCGTAAGGGGTATAAGGTGCGTGTCGTGGGCAGACTGACCTACAAGAGGTACCGAAGTGGCGAGGATAAATACAATCGCAAGACGATGATCATCGCCGAGCAGGTCGCTCTCATCTCTAAGCCTCAGCCCAAGAAGTCAGTGACCCCTCAGGAGGAGTCGATCACTTCGCCTTACGCAGACTATAGAGAGACGCTCAGTAAGGATGCGGAGTCTGGTCTCCCTTTTTGATATCCCCGATGATAGACAGCATAGCATTTTTTATCCTTGGAAGGCATCGAATACATCAGTAGCGGGCTGCTACAGGGCGTGGGCGTGATCCCCCTAGGGCCGGAGGGCATCGTGACGCTGGTCATTACTCTGGTACTGATCGCAGTCTGCCTCTACTACAGTGGCTTCTGCTCCTCATCGGAGGTGGCCTACTTCGCCCTCACCCCATCGCAGCTGGAGGAGCTGAAGTCCTCTAAGGAGGAGCGGGACAAGAAGGTGATCTATCTGCTGGAGCATGGGGAGTATATGCTCAGCACGATATTGATCTCCAATAACTTTGTTAATACAGCGATCGTGATGCTGAGTGACTCGGTCGTCAATCAGACGCTGGACTTCACCCATGCACGTACGCTCGGCTTCGTACTGCAGGTGGTGGTCATCACTTTCGCAATCCTGCTGGTGGGCGAGATTATCCCGAAGGTCTCCACGCAGATGGATCCACTCAGGGTGGCACGTCGTAATGTCACGACGCTCTTCACCTTCTATGGCGCCCTCAAGGGGATCAATAAGGCTCTCGTCCGTATGGGCGAAGTGATCGGCAAGTCCCTGACAAAGAATAAGTCTGAGCTCGACCGAGAGGACCTCAGCAAGGCCATCGAACTGACAACGGAGGACAGCGAGGAGCAGGGGGTGCTGAATGAGATCCTGCTCTTCCAGCGCAAGACAGTCTCCGAGGTGATGACACCAAGGATCGATATGGCGGCGCTGGAGCTCTCAACGCCCTATGCGGAGGTACTCTCCTTCGTGGAGGAGTGTGGCTACTCGCGCATACCGGTCTACGACAAGCGGATCGACTCGATCAAGGGGATCCTGTACGCCAAGGACCTCCTGCAGCATCTCGGCGAGGCACCCGACTTCCGCTGGGAGGGACTGCTGAGAGAGGTACTCTACACACCCGAGGACGTGAAGGTAAGCCATATGCTGGAGGTCTTCCGTAAGGAGCGTCGCCATATGGCGATCGTGGTGGACGAGTATGGTGGTACAAGTGGTCTGGTGACGATGGAGGATCTATTAGAGGAGATCGTTGGGGACATCGAGGACGAGTACGATGAGGACGAGCAGCTCTATAGGGAGCTTCCCGACGGGTCCTTTGTCTTCGATGGCAAGATCAGCATCCTTGACTTCCTCCGCATCGTCAAGGTGGAGGACTACGATGCCATCTTAAAGGTTTCGGACGAGGCGGAGACACTGGCGGGACTACTGCTGGAGGTGAAGGGGGACTTTCCCCAGGTCAATGAGGTGATCACTATTGACGGGCATCAATTCAAGGTACTCTCCATCACCAACAGACGCATCAGCAAGATCCTCTTCATCCCCGACCCGGCGAAGGCTCAGGATGACGAGGTGAGGGAGCAAGAGACAGAGGAGAGGCCATGACAAACCGGTCCTCTGTGGTGGTGATCCCCCGCACCGACTCAAGTGAGGATACCCACCTGACGCTGAAGCGTGGACTCCGGCGGCTCTTTACCGACGAGGAGCTGCCGCATGTGGCTCATTACTCAGACGGAGCGCCCTACTTCCCCAATCGTCCCGACCTCCTCTACTCCTCCTCCGACTGTCACTGCAGCGTCGCCCTCCAGGTGGCTCCCTCGGGACTACTACCGGTAGGCATCGATGTGGAGGATAAGGCGGATCAGGCAGCGAGGATCCTCCCACGCTACACCACGGAGGCAGATCGCCGGGCAATGGCGCACTACCCACAGATAAGCCCACTCGAGCTATGGAGTGCCAAGGAGGCAATCTTCAAGGCCTTCAGTCGCTACGTGCGGGACTTCCAGACGGACATCACCCTCCTCTCACCGGGACACTTCGCTGTCAATCGCCTCGATGAGGTATCGGTGTCCTATAGGTCTGGGAGCGAGCTAAGCACTCTCTCCGAGAGCCACCACACTTATCCGGACTCGCTCGTCCTCGCCTTTATCACCGTCCCGGAGGTGGAGGAGCGGCTGATCGTCCTCTGAGGATATGTAAAAAGTGGTACCTTTGTTACCCGAATATACTTTCAATAAAATCGCCAAAGAATATGGCTAAGAAAATCAAGGCAATCACGCCCCGGTCAGAGAATTACTCCCAGTGGTACAATGACATCGTACTGAAGGCTGACCTGGCGGAGAATGCTGCCGTCCGCGGCTGTATGGTCATCAAGCCATACGGCTTCGCTATCTGGGAGCGGATGAAGGAGCTTCTCGATAAGTCATTCAAGGAGACCGGTGTCAGCAACGCCTACTTCCCCCTTCTGATCCCTAAGTCCTTTCTCAGTCGTGAGGCGGAGCATGTCAAGGGCTTCGCCAAGGAGTGCGCTGTGGTGACCCACTATCGGCTCAAGGCGACAGAGGACGAGTCTGCTGTCATCGTCGACCCCGAGGCTAAGCTCGATGAGGAGTTGATCATCCGCCCCACCTCGGAGACGGTGATCTGGAATACGTACAAGAATTGGATCCACTCCTGGCGCGACCTCCCTCTGCTCTGCAATCAGTGGTGCAACGTCATGCGCTGGGAGATGCGCACCCGTCTCTTCCTCCGCACGAGCGAGTTCCTCTGGCAGGAGGGTCATACAGCCCATGCCACTGAGGAGGAGGCTCAGGAGCGAGCTCGGCAGATGCTCAGAGTGTATGCCGACTTTGCTGAGAAGAAGATGGCCATGCCGGTCATCCGTGGTGTAAAGACGCCCACTGAGCGCTTTGCCGGTGCCATCGACACCTACACCATTGAGGCGATGATGCAGGATGGGAAAGCACTACAGAGCGGTACGTCACACTTCTTGGGGCAAAACTTTGCCAAGGCCTTTGACGTCACCTTTGCCGATAAGGATGGTGAGGAGAAGCTGGTCTGGGCCACCTCATGGGGCGTATCGACTCGCCTGATGGGCGCACTGATCATGACCCACTCTGACGACAACGGGCTGGTGCTGCCGCCTGCTTTGGCTCCTATTGACGTAGTGATCGTCCCGATCTACAAGAGTGATGAGGAGCGTGCTCAGATCACCGAGCTGGTGGAGCCGCTCATCAAGGAGCTTCGCGATCACGACATCAAGGTGAAGTACGATGATGCGGACAACAAAAAGCCGGGGTGGAAGTTCTCTGAGTACGAGATGAAGGGCGTACCGGTTCGCCTTGCCCTCGGACCCCGCGACGTCGAGGAGGGCACGATAGAGGTGATGCGCCGAGATACGCTGGAGAAGGAGACCGTCCCCTACGAGGGCATCGGCAAGCGGGTCGAGGATCTGCTGGATCAGATCCAGGAGAATCTCTACAAGCGTGCTCTTGACTTCCGCACCGCACACACCTACAGCTGCGACGACTGGGACGACTTCTGCGAGAAGGTCGAGGCCGGTGGCTTCGTGATGGCACACTGGGACGGTACCGCAGAGACGGAGGAGCGGATCAAGGATCTGACCAAGGCGACGATCCGATGCATCCCACTCGGTCAGCCGGACGAGCCGGGTAAGGACATCCTGACCGGCAAGCCATCCGAGCGTCGAGTACTCTTTGCCTGCTCCTATTGATAAGGCTCGATGAGCCAAGCAGGACTACTTATCCTTATCGCCGTGGTGCTGGTCTGCCTGCTCCTCGGCGATACTCTTTTGAGACGTGCCGGGTACCGCAATCACATCGTCAATAGGAAGCCTACTGTACCTATGTCATCACCTTCCATCCCCTACGCTGAGCTACTGAAGCAACTCCAGCCTCCCACGGTGCCCGCCGAGGAACTGGAGAGATTGACCGCTGAGAAGCAAGGGCTCTACCCACGCTACCTGATCCTCGACCTGCAGACCACAGGACTCTCGATCCGGAAGGGAGAGGAAGACCGCATCGTGCAGGCGGCTTGGCTGGGCTTAGACGACCAATACCGTGAGCTCTGTCACGGTGTGGTGCTGGTGGAGCAAAGCAATGCCGGCAGCGACGAGGCGAGGAGGGTACACCACTTGGACACCCACACACTCCGGATCATGGGGAAGAGCGAGGAGGAGCTCCTTGAGTTGCTCCTTCCGCTCATCAAGAGATCCACCGTCCTCGTCTGTCACAACGTCCGCTTCGACCTAAGCATCCTCCTCGGAGCGATACGGCGGCTGCACCCGACAGCTGAGTTTTGGCTCAAGCACAAGGAGGCGATCTGCACCATGGTGCTGAGCACTGCCCTCGACCCTCACTGGCGACACCACTACCGATCACTCACGTCACTCACCAATGAGTACACAGGGATCAGCCCTGCAGATATGGATGCCTTCGACATTACCGGCTGGCGCAATGTCTGCCTAACTCGGATCTGTCTTGCACAGCTACGTCTCCGCTACCCTGACGAGACGGAGCCGGGGGACCTGCCCATAGTAGAGGACTACCTTGACCGGCGAGTGGGACCTTAGTCCGCTATGACATTTTTGCGATAATGGATCGCAGAATTGTCTGTGTATTAGAAAAAAGGTATATTTGTACAGAAGATAGGGGAGGTAATCCCCCTATCGCTAACACTAACCGTAGACACAAAGTACACAAGGAAGAGTTATGAGTAACAATAATTCCGGAATAAAGTTTATGCTGGGTCTCTTCGTAGGCTCAGCCATCGGAGCAGCCATCGCATACCTCTCTGACGAGAGCCGTCGCAACCAGCTCATTGATGATATGTCAGATACCGCCGACAAGGTGAAGAGCAACGTGAAGGACGCTTACTACGAGGGTCGTATCCGTGCACGTAAGGCCGGACGTGATCTCTCTCACTACGTCGATGACCTCAAGGGCGATGCAGAGGACATCTACTCTACAGTGAAGGACTCCGCTTCCCAGCTGGGTAATAAGGCTAAGGATACCGCTCAGAAGGTCGCTGACCTGACTGAGGAGGAGCTTGAGGACCTCAAGGCAGAGGCCAAAGAGCAGAAAGACAGACTCGCCGAGGAGGCCAAGAAAAAGGTCAACAAGGACTAACCCCCCCCTTTGGCGCACTCAGAGCCACTTATCTACAGATGGGATTGCCGAAGCATCCTCGCAAGGATCCTTCGCAGTCCCATCTGTCTTTATCCCACGAGAGTATCACCTTACCTATTGAGGTACAGACATGGCTAAGACAATCAAGCAAATCATCGATGAAGTAAAGGCAGAGGCCCTCTCCTTCGTGGGCGCCAAGCGCGAACTCGTGAAGCTCGAGGCAATTGAGAAAGGCGTTCCTGCCGGCATCAAAGGGGTGTACTACCTTATCATGGCTGTCGTCGGGCTGACGGCACTCCTATTTCTTCAAGTGGTCATCGCACTGCTTTTTGCCATGATCTTTGCTTCCGACCTACTGGGCGCCTACGATACAGTCTCCGCTCTGGCAGCAGGCTTCGGGTGCTTGGTGGGGCTACTGTTGCTCATCGAGCTCATCCTCCTTCTCCTTAAGAAGCCGATCACCAGCTCACTTGAGGAGAAGATCATCTCCGCTCAGCTGGACAAGCTGGAGGATATGGAGGAGAAAGAGGCAGGAGAGGCTCGGCGTGAGACCGCCACTGTGACCATGGTCGCTGACGTGACTGATGTCCATGGCGAGTCGGTGATCCCCGGCACAGAGTCGCCTGACCACCCGGTCGTGGAGGTTCACCAGTTTACGGACGAGGACGACCTGCAGGGCAACTAACCATCAATCCCTCTGAGAGAGGACACTACTATGAGCACAAAAGCATATAAGCCAGACTATAAGAGCCGGCTGGAGGCGCAGAAGCACCGCTTAGAGAGTCGATCGGAGGAGAGCAAGATGCGGATCCTCAATAATGTCGACTACCTCCGCACCGATGGTGCCGAGGTAATCAAGGGAGAGGCACTGAGAGCCCTCTCAGACAAGAGTCCGGTAGCGGCAAAGCTGGTCGGAAACGTGCTGGGGATCAAGGCCCCCTCTGACAGAGCCCGCACCCATATAGTCAGGATGGATCACGATCAGGATGGCGCGATGAGGAAGTACTCTCGTGTCTCCAGACTCCTACGAGACACCCAGTCGGGTGAGGACACCGGTAAGCCCTCCATAGTAAGCAGACTGCAGGACTCCTCATGGAGCTCACTTATGCAAGACGTGGTGATACCTGCCGGATTAGCCGTCGGTAGCAGTCTCCTACTCGCCGGGACCCTTCGCGGATTCGGTAGTGGTCTCCGTGGCTTGACTAAAGGACTTATCAAAGGAATCGGAAAAGGTCTTTTCAAACTCTAAAAACGGATGGGATACCGATTTTTTTAATTATATTTGTCCATCGAAAGATTGATGATTGCGGATCATACCGCGGTCTCTATAACAGTGACACCAGTAACTGATTTTACATAACAGACAATCACTATGATCAAAGTAGCTATCAACGGCTTTGGCCGTATCGGTCGCTGTGCATTCCGCGCAGCTCAGAAGCACAACAACATCCAGATCGTTGCCATCAATGACCTCTTGGACGTCGACTACCTCGCTTATATGCTGAAGTACGACACCATGCACGGTAAGTTTGAGGGTGAGGTGGACTGCGATAAGGAGAAGAACCTCCTGATCGTCAATGGAAATAAGATCCGCTGCACCCAGGAGACCGATGCTGCTAATTGCAAGTGGGACGAGGTCGGCGCCGAGTACGTACTCGAGTGCACCGGCTTCTACCTCACCAAGGAGAAGAGCGAGGCTCACCTCAGAGGTGGTGCCAAGTATGTCATCATGAGCGCCCCCTCCAAGGACGACACTCCTATGTTCGTCATGGGTGTTAATAACAACACCTACAAGAAGGGCACCCAGATCGTCTCCAACGCCAGCTGCACCACCAACTGCCTCGCACCCCTCGCTAAGGTGCTGCACGACAACTTTGGCATCAAGGATGGTCTCATGACTACCGTACACTCCACCACCGCTACCCAGAAGACCGTTGATGGTCCCTCCAAGAAGGATTGGCGCGGTGGTCGTGCTGCCGCCGGCAACATCATCCCCTCCTCTACCGGTGCCGCTAAGGCTGTTGGTAAGGTGATCCCCTCTCTCAATGGTAAGCTGACCGGTATGTCTCTCCGCGTGCCTACTCTGGACGTCTCTGTCGTTGACCTGACCGTCAACCTCGAGAAGCCCGCCAGCTATGAGGAGATCTGCAAGGCAATGAAGAAGGCCAGCGAGGGCGAGATGAAGGGCATCCTCGCCTACACTGATGAGGCTGTTGTTTCTTCCGACTTCCTCGGCGACACCCACACCTCTATCTTTGACGCCACCGCAGGTATTGCTCTCACCGACACCTTCGTAAAGGTACTCTCTTGGTACGACAACGAGATCGGCTACTCCAATAAGCTCATCGAGCTCTGCGAGTACATGGCTAAGACAAATGCCTAAGTAACCGCACTCCACAGACTACTCCCCCACTCGGTGGAGTAGAGCTAAAAAGGGCTGTGCTGACCAGTGTCAGCACAGCCCTTTTTCTTTATCCAAAACCGACAGTGAAAATCCCTGCTAAGTTACGGTCTCAAGGAGCGAGCGTATCGTAGCACTGAGATTCGCCCGAGCCACCTCCGGTCTCATCGCCACATCCGGCGGAGTACCGGGGGGATTGATGCAGGCGATGCGATCGAAGCCGGCAGCCAGCAGCTTATCCCTCGCCCCGACCAGACCGGCCACGAGCCATGTAGGCACTCCGGCGGATCGGGCACGCCTCATAATGCCGTAGGGCAACTTCCCCATCAGCGTCTGCTCATCGGCACTCCCCTCACCGGTGATCACACAGTCGGCACCGCAGATGAGGTCATCAAAGTGTAGGTACTCTAGGAGCAGATCGATCCCTGACTGGCACTCCGCTCCGAGGAATTGCATAAAGGCATAGCCCAGTCCGCCCGCAGCTCCTGCACCCGGCTCACCACTTCGATCGTAGCCAAGGTGGTCCGCTGCTTGAGATGCCAGCTCTCGCATCCTACCCTCAATTACCGACACCATCGTCGGGGTCGCACCCTTTTGTGGAGCAAAGACGCAGGCCGCACCACGTGGACCATAGAGTGGGTTAGTGACATCACTCGCCAAGATGAAGTGACAGTCGGAGAGAGCCTCCCCAAGCGCCTCTCGCTCCACACCGAGAGCGTCAACCAGCGCCTGCAGCATACCCACACCGCCATCGCAGGTAGCAGTGCCCCCCAGCCCCACGATAAATTGCCGGTAACCGCGATGATAGGCATCAGCTACCAACTGGCCCACTCCATACGAGGAGGCCACGAGCGGATTACGTCGATGAGGGGGGACAAGGTGGAGACCCACTGCCTGGGCTGACTCTATGAGCGCCACCCGCTCCATCGTGACGCCGTAGGAAGCCGTGATCAAGCTCCCCAGCGGATCCCTCACCCGGAGAGATACACGCTCTCCGCCCATCACTGCCAAGAAAGCGTCCAGCATCCCCTCCCCTCCATCTGAGACCGGTACGGAGACCACCTCCGCCAGAGGATCAGCACGGCAGATCGTCTCCGAGACAACCGCCTCCGCCTCCAGCGAAGTAAGGCACCCCTTGAAGGAGTCTATGACCAATAGATAGCTTCTCATTGCGATCACAATATAGCGAGAATGTCTTGCCCTAGGAAAACCCGGATCCCCATACCGATGATGACGGGATATGAGGTACAAATACTATTCAGCTCTATATGTAGAGGCGGGAATGAAGCACCATAGCGGGTGACCGCTTCATAGTCCTAAAGCCCCGGGGCAAGTGTCGCACAACCCCTACTAATCCGCATACACCGTGATGCAGTTACCGTCTATGAAAGTACGACTATTGCGGGGTAGAACAATAAGAAAACGACGTGCTTCTCATTCGCTTAGGATACTCATAAGAGTTTGGGACCCGACACGTACTCACCAACATCTGTCTTCGCCACCTCGTGCTTCTACTGATGCTATAGCGAACAGGCATCCTTGGATTATTATCAAATGCTTCACCTCTGTAGCACTAGACCAGACGCACAACAAATCTTCCGAGGCTACAATACCACGAAAGATTTGTTCTAGACGATATGCTACTTGTTACAAGGATTCTCCTCTTTGGCCTTGTACAGATTTTATGTCTGCACTCAGTTTCCTCCGCTTTCCAGCCAAGAAAAAGAAGAGTATCCCAAGTAGAGCGATTAGTCCGGCACCCTCATACGTACCGGAATACATGGAAAGTATAACAGACGCAGCAAGAAAAATTCCTACGATTGATTCGAAAACGACCAAAAGAAGGTTCCTTCTCTTTTCCGAAAGTGCCGCTTTTCTTTCTCCGGGGTTAACACTCATATTTACCACTGTCTTTCATCTCTTGCAATGTTCATTTACTGCCTCAAGGATACGTGTTTTTCTTATTGTATGCAAATTCACCCACCTACCTCAATTCCGCATGAAAGTTGATGCGGTGAGAAAAGTGGCGTCAGGACACTTTTTTGAGGACTTATGGTGGTAAGTTTAGCTCATAGTTCCGTTTTTTTGGTCTTCAGACCGGGTGTATTGTGCGAAAAAAACGCTGTGTATGAGCTTTTACCCTTGTTTTTCATCCCTTTAGGGTGCTTAGGGTACGGGGTGGCCGGAGCAGATCGTTGCCGTACTGCTCCTTCAGGTGAAAACGTCTTTGCTTCAGACTCGTACTTTTCGTCTTCGTACATATTGAAGTAAGACATCAGGTGGGGAGTAAAGGTCGAGGTACCAGCCGGATTTTTCCCTGACCCACCGGACGGGACAGGTTACAAAGTTGTATATGAATGCCTTGAGCCTTGACATCCGAGGTAGAGAGGTGATCCTCGAGAACCCCTCCACAAATGCGGTATAGAGGTTGCGAAGAATGGCCATTAGGATCATAAAGACTGTATTGGACTTCATTTCAGAGGAGGGGAGGCGAGACCAATTGAAGTTGTTTTTGAGCTGATCAAAATTGCGCTCTACGGCACCTCTGGCGTTGTAGGTCTTGATCACCTCTTTGTCACTGAGATCCTTAGCATTAGTCAGTATGACAAAGCACTTGTACTGCTTCTTCTCGAATAGTGTCTCCTCGTAGCTTGAGTCGATCTGCCGATAGAGGACAATCTCATAGCCTTTCTCACTGAAGCCGGGAAAATTGTCGAAGACCACTCGTCTCGACTCCAGTCTTCTCCCTCCCTCCAGCCTGACGGGATGCCATCCGGCGGTGGATTCATTGGCCAGGCTCCTGTAGTAGTCCGTATTGGCGGCTCTGATAAACACCCGGCTTGCGTGCTTGGAGACCTCCTTGAGGATCTCTTTTGTGTAGCTGCCGCAGTCCATGACGGCATTTCGCACCCTCAGACCATGCTTCTCAAGCAACTCGAAAGCACGCTTGAGCGTGTCTGCCTGTCGGTAAGTGGGCGGGGCGTTTCCATCCCTGTTCTCGATGTAGAAGGGGTGTCCGTTGACGAAAGCCACACCGGGGAAGTAGCCCCGGCACTCCTCAAAGGTGTACTTCGCATCCTGCTTCTCTGTCTTTATCAGCACGTTATCATAGTCAAAATCTACCCACTCTCCGTCCTTTCTCAGGTCAAAGCACCTCAATACTGACTGCATCAGCAGGTTGTTGAGTTTACTATTGATATTGAAGTTGTAGGATATTTGGGAGGCGGGGTGGGAGAAGTCACTATTCTCTGTGGACAGCTCTTCGAGGTACCTCAGAGTGGTATCCGAAGAGGGAATCCTTGACTTGCCCGGGATCCGGCGGATCTCGGAGCGGCATCTATTCACGTCCTCAATGCAGGATCCCCCGCAGAGGACGCTGTACATAAGTGCACCCAGGATATCCGAGTGGCGGTAAACGACCCCCTGGCGCTCACGAGCCCCGAGGACGCTGTCAAGCGATTTTGCGATGGACGCAAAGAGCGGATCAGAGAAGAAGAAATTCAATCCCCCAAACGATTGTATGGGGTATCCACTTTTTACTCGTATATTTGCTATGTAACCCATAAGTGTATCAGTGTTTTATGGTATATAAAGATACACGAATTACACCTAAGGGGGCAATGAATTCAGCGGAATTCATTGCCCCTTTTTCACCCCTTATCTTTTTCTTGCGGAATTAAGGTGCGATTTCTCACCCTTCATTTTTGCCCCGATCGCAGCCCTCGGAATCTAGGGATTACGAGAGGAATGAACTAGTTGGAAGTATTAATAATCATTCATCTCGCAGTTCTATCGTGTCATAAATAACAAGAAGGCCGATCGGAAAGTACCTATTTTTAGGTATTGTGTGTTCTGGAACACTTTACGAATTTTGCTCACAGAAGTAGGATAAAGCACTTATTATGCAGACGACAAAGGAACATACACGCAGACTATTGCAAGATACAGCCCGAGAAGCGTTTCTGAGGAAAGGCTTCAAGGCGGTGTCTATGCGTGAGATTTCCA
>ERZ1673752.2666-NODE-2666-length-19150-cov-5.660539_pt1 | contig 19150 bp, 17 predicted proteins | sample MGYA00580195_ERZ1673752 | MGnify/ENA primary metagenome ERZ1673752 (study PRJEB41218, sample SAMN15661744) | gut metagenome | host: Homo sapiens | place: Canada: London | collected 2015-08-20/2019-03-30 | study: EMG produced TPA metagenomics assembly of...
GGACTACAACGCCATCATGGAGACAGCCTACCTGCTGCGTTCCCCGGCCAATGCCGCCCGGTTGCGGGAAGCATTGCACGCCGCTGACGCGGGCAAGACGGTACAGCATGACCTTGAGGACTGACCATGCTGCTGACCTGGACGCCCCAAGCGTGGGAAGATTATCTGTACTGGCAGGCTACCGACAAACGGACAGTGAAGCGCATCAATGAGCTGCTGCGTGATGCGCTCCGCAATCCGTTTGAAGGCCTTGGCAAGCCGGAGCCGCTCCGCTTTGACCTTGCGGGATGCTGGTCCCGCCGCATCAATCAGGAGGACCGCCTTGTGTATCGCCTTGACGAGCAGGGGGCGGCCCTGATCGTCCTCCAGTGCCGCTACCACTACTGAAGGTTTCGCCTTTGTCCCCCCTGTATTGACCAGCTCTTTTGTCTGTGAGAAGCGGCTCTTCGGGGCCGCCTTCCTTTTTTTCCATCCCCCCATTGCTCCCTCCCGTCCGACATGGTAGCCTCTCCAAAATCTCAGGAGGCACCATGTACCAACACTTCCGCAAACTCACCTCTGCCCTTTTGACCGCTGCCCTACTTCTTACCTCTCTAGGTATGGGGAGTGCCTCTGCTGCCGGTAATGAAACAATCGACAGTTTTTCCAAAGCCAAAAAATACTGGAACGCCAAGTCTATTTTGATCATCGCGTGACGCTTTACTGCGGAGCCCCATTTGATGAGAAGAAAAACATCGACTTGCCCGATGGCTTTTTCACAGAAAAGCACCAGAAGAGTGCCTCCAAAGTCGAGTGGGAACATGCCGTACCGGCTGAAAACTTTGGGCGAGTCTTCGAAGAATGGCGTGAAGGCCATCCCCAGTGCGTAAGCAAGGGCAAACCATTCAAGGGGCGGGCGGGCGCGGAAAAGGTCAATGCCGACTACCGCCACATGCAGGCAGACATGTACAACCTGTTCCCCGCCATCGGCGCCGTGAATGCTGTCCGTGGCAATATGCAATATTCTGAGCTGCCTAGCGCCCAGTCGTTTTTTGGCACCTGTGAAGCCAAGGTGGGCGGAAATCGCTTTGAGCCCCCAGCCCGTGCTAAGGGGCAGGTAGCCCGTACGGCCCTTTACATGGCAGAGAGCTATGACAAGTACCGCCTCAGCCGCCAGCAAGAGCAGCTCTTCAACGCATGGAACAAGATATACCCCGTGGATCAGTGGGAATGTACCCGCGCCAAGCGCATCGAAAAACTCCAGGGCAACGAAAACCGATTCGTCAAGGAACCTTGCCAGCAGGCTGGGCTTTGGTAAAAAAGGTGAAGAGAAACTTTACGAAGGCTGGCGCCCTACTGGCAGGAATCGTTAATGTCCAGCACGGCTGTTGCTCGTGGCATGGTGGCGTATCCAGGCAGTGTTATCAGGGAGCGTTGTATGCAATGACAGGACGCTGAGTCCGTCATGTCGATGCAAGTCATCTCAAGTAGAATTGCAGCATCTGTTAGGCTAATCCATCAAAAATAACTCTATCTAGGCTTTGATGGTATTGCCATTGAAAATTCTTTCACCGTGGGGAAGGGGAATGAATAAAAAAAGAGATAATTTGAGTAGTAAATTTATTTCTTCATTAATAGTAATATTTTCATACTTTATAATGTTATTTGCAGCAACATCAATAGTCAGTAATGAATTTTATGATTACATTGTATACACTATAGAAAACAGATTATATCAATTAATTATATTAATTATTGGATTTCTTGCGTTTACTATTGGCATGTTAAATGCTCTTAGACTAAATAAGAAACAATTTAAGAACTATACCCCTGATAAAAACAATGACATACATGCAGAAAATATAGATCAACAGATTGATTCTGACATTGAAAATATAATAGTTGAGCATACTTTACAAATTACTTCAGGTAGTGATGTCAGCAATGCTAACAACGATAAATTTTCCTCACGTGTACATATTATTTTGCAAAGAATTGAGTTGTATAAAGTCTATTTAATGGATAAATACCACTATTTTGTTTCTGTTGGCCGTTCTTTCTTTATAGCAGGAATAGCCGTTTATTTTTTATGTGTGCTAGCATTTCAAATTTTTATTCATATATCTCCTGAAAATGAAATATTTAAAATATATGGCATGGCATCATGTGCAATCATATTTATTTCTATAGAATTTATAGGACTATGGTATCTGAATCAGTCAAAAATATATAGCAATAAAATAATGTCTATGATAAATATAGAACTACATATCAACAAATGTGAATTGATATACAATTTAAATATGTCAGAAAATATTATTCATGATTTACTTCGTATGGAACTATCAAATACAGACATAAAACTTGAAACATATAATCAAAAAGCGGAGACGTATCCATACAAAATATTTTTTGACACGCTACGTGACATAATAAAAAAAAGTAATAAATAACATATTAGATACTTTTTTATATCTACTGTATCAGCCATTTCGCTCTAGTTTAGATTATCAGGTATCTTAGAAGACTAGGCATAGCCTCAAGTGAGGTATGAATATTAAAAAGTAGATAAATGCTAGCCACCCTAGAGGCAGCCTTGTCATAAACAGGCACATATCAAGGTAACACACAATTCTGACAAAACTACTGGGGCACAACTTTTTCAATATCGTTAGCTGTATATTGCGGGCTTTGGCCTACATGAAGCCGCCGCCCCTGCGGATGATATGGCTAGGCGTCAGATCAAGGCCGCCCAAGTGGAAATAGGTCTGGTTGAAGTCATCCTTCATCTTGCACTCCGTACGCCGCAGAGTGCCGGGACTCATCCATTCCCTCATGTGGTAGAAGAACATGTAGTCCAGGGCAGAACGTGTGTACCAGAGATTAGCGAACGGCAGGTTGCCGGTCACGAAACGTAGGGCGTCTTCCCCGGCGTTGCCGAATTCTCCACGCACGAGCTGGCCCGAGATGGGCATTACCTTGGATAGCTCCGAGAAACCTGGACCAGCCAGTGCGGCGATGGCCTGTCCGCCAAAGCGGTCAGCCTGCCCAAACATGAAGTCTCCCATGATGCCCAGCCCTCCGCCCTGCAGGAGCGCCGCGATCCATGTTTCCCTCTTGTCCAAGCTGCGCGGTTCGCGCCCCTTGGTGATATCTTTGGCCGCCCCAGACAGGTAGCCAAACAGGATCGATGCCACGGCAAACTGCATGAGGCCCCACGGATCACCGATGACGGGGCGAGTCATGTCGGCGGAGGCCCGCTGCCAGCGGGATTCCATGAGGATACGCTGGCCATAGGTGAATGGGAAAGCCTTGAACTGCAGGATAGTGCGCAACAACTCTCCCGTCACGGTACCAGGACGCGTGCCGTGGTACATAAGGGCACGGGTCTTGGCGTCGGGCTCCAGGATGGCGTATCCGGTCTCATCACTGAGGAAGCCCATCACGTCTTCCATGAGCTGCCGCCGCTGCCGGTCAAGAGCATTCTGCCGCATGGCCTGCCATGTAGCATCGTCAGGGGCTTTATGCCCATTCCGGTCATAGACGCTTTTGTCCCGCAGATGCTCAGGCAGGAAGGGCTCCAGCTGGGCGTCGGACAGATTCAAGGCTTTTTCGGGCAGTATGTAGTCCGTGCCTTCCACAGTGGTCAGCATTTCCCGCAGCAGAGGCCAGCGCGATTCCAGTCCGTTGCGCCGCAGGGTGACGGCAAAGTCAGGATTTACGTCAGCGAAGTTTTTTTTCGCAGCGTCGGCCAGTATGCCGGAGAGCGTGAAGGCGTAACCGCTACGGTGTCCTTCCGTCCAAGCCTCCAGACCGGAGAGGCGGAAGAAAGTATCCATCCAGCGGCTCATCTTGCCGGGCAGGCCGTCCTGGATATCGAATCGGTTATAGATGGAGCCCAGCATCCCCTGCGTATACAGGCCGATGCCCCGGCCATACTCGATACGATCGGCGCTGGAGAATCTCTCCAGATTGAAGCGAAAAGCGCCTCGCCAACGCTCAAGGAAGTTCTAGCCGTTGTGCCGCAGAGCCATGGCTTTCACGGGAATGTCCGCGAAAGAAGACAGTACGGCTCCGCCCAGCTTGGCCATACTGATGATGCCGCGGGCGCAGGCGAAGATCCGGGCCGCCGTCAGGTTGCCGGGCGTGCCCATTTCACCGGACAGGGCCTTGTACCAATTGGCGACTTTGCCGTCACCTCGCATCGTCCAGAGGTCGGCCACCTTTTTTGCGTCCTTGTCGGCCAGAGCATGCTTGAGACGCTGGGCTTCGCCGTCGATAAGGCTGGTCAGCATGGCTTCTGGGTTGGGGCCAAAGGTCTGCATCAGAGCCAGTTTGTTGGCACTGCCCTGCAATCTATTCAAAACAGCGGTCACGATGGTGCCCTGCCCAAACTCCTTGTGGTAGGCCACGGCACTTTCCGCATCCCTGAAATGCAAGACACGCTCTTTAGCGAGACTGTTGGCCAGATTGCGCGGGCGCAGCGGACCGGAAGGTCTCTCTTCCGATTTGGACGGGATGCCAGTGGTGATGCCCATATAGACGTTGGACAGGAACGCGGAACGCTGTTCCGGTGTGGAATCCGGCAGGGTGCGTTCCCAGTCGATCTTGCCGATGATGGCATCGTGCCATTGTTGCAGCCCTGCTTTCAGGATCTTTGCCTCGTCGTGGGACTGGGGGGCATAGTTATCCAGCTTGCCGATGTCCGCCCCGACCTCGTTGAGCCGCTGCCGGAACTCCTCAAGGTAGCGCGAGAAGATGTCGGCGCAGGTGCGCATGTCCTTGTTGCCGGTGCTGCCTGGCTCGATCATCTCTCGCATCACGCCTTCGCCGAAGGTCCGATCCTTGTTGAGCAGGGGCACCATGCCGGTAGCGTCCAGTTCTTTTGCAAGGCTCCCGCTCCACAGGGCCTTGATGGCTCCACGTTTGCGACTGACGCTCTCGCGGCTGCCTGAGAACCGCTCATTGCTGCCCACCAGCAAGGCTTCCAATGCATCGGTGAAGCTATAGCCCTGGGCCTGCACGTCCGTGATAAATTGCTCCACCTGCGCCCGTTTTACGATGGCGATGGCCGCCTGCCTGCGTGCCACCCTGGCGGCACGAAGGTCAAAGGGTTTTCCGTCGCCCAGGCCAGTGTCTTCCAGCGTCTGCCGCAGCTCAAAGAGGCTGCGTGTCCGCCTGTCCTTCGGGATGTCTATTGCCCTTGCCCGGTCAATGGTCAGGGCCTCGGAAAGCAGACGGGCCACATCATCAGCGTCGGCATCGGCACGGAGCAGGCCGGAATCGAACAGCGCCCGGCCCACGCTGGCAGACACCACCAGTTCATCGCCATCCAGTGGTGCTCCCCGTTCGGTCAGCAGGGCATTGAGTTCCGTTGTCCGTTCCGGGGACATGGTACCGAAGGTGACAGAGCTGTAGTTGCCGCTGTCGAGCAGTGCCCGAATCTGGTTGTTCCGTGCTCGCTGCATGGCCGGGCCCAACTGCAGTTCCTCCACCCAGCGGCCTACATCCAGATCCTCGCCGTCTCGCATGGCGATCATGGTGCGGTCGAGCAAACGGCCGGCACTCATGCGGTCAAGACCGGCCAAAGAACCGCGAACCAGTCGGGAGGCCTCCCGACTGTGGGGCATGTCAGCCATGACGGAGATAGCCTGTTCCGCGCTCCTGCCTGCGGCGTAACTGTCCATGCCCGCATCGGTCAGAACGCTTTGCAGTGCCGCTCGCTCCCCTTCCAGCGCCGCCACACGCCGGTTGTGCAGCAGGCCGCCTGCCGCGCCAAGTCCACCACCCAGCAAGGCACCGAAGGTCACATCCAGGGCGAGGTCGCCGAAGTCTACATCATCGCCACGGCGGACCGCCTCGGGCATGAGGATAGCGTCGGCCGCCAGCGTGGAGACAGCTCCTTCCCGGGCTGCGAGGAAGGCCCGTCGGCCAAGGCTGGCGCCACGGGCCGCAGCCCCGCCAAAAGGGATGAGGTTCACCGGATCAGGCATGTTTGCCAGTAGAGCCGCGCCAAAGCCCACGGCCGTGCGAAAAGCACCCTGCCCGTCACGCTGCAGCAGTTCAGCCTCAATCTGTCGCCTGTCGTAGGTCTCGGCCAGTATCTGCGCCCGCTGGGGCGTCATGTCCGACGTCCACTGGATCTTGCCCTTGCGGTCAAAGCCCTGGGCCTTGAACTCCTCCGGTGTCATGGCTTTGGGATTAACGCTGGGCATACCCACCATGCCGCCCACCCACCAGTCTTCATTGGCAGTCCCGGCGGCCTCTTCAGCTTCACGGATGCGTGTATCCTCGGCGATGATGCCCGCAGTGGTGCGCTCGAAGGCGTGACGCATGGCCATGCCGGCAAAGTCGCCCATGTCGGCCTGGAACCCCATCTGGGCCACGCCGCGCATGAAGTCCGTGTCGTTGGTGCGGTCAGGCGTCCACGGAGCGGAAAGGATGGCTGGATCGCTCATGTCCTCATCTCCTACGGGATGTAGTTGTCGGCTTGTTCCAGACGGGCGCGAGTCTGCTTCACGTCCTCAAGGGTGAAGGTAAAGTCCTTGCCGCCCACGCCCCTGTAAATCGAGCCTGTGGTACCATCCAGCACAACGAAGCCCTTACCGTCTGGGGAATTGACCACCATGCCCACTTGCCGCAGACGGGCCACTTCGCGGTCGCGTAGGATCTTGTCTGTCCCGGCATTACCGGTGGACATTATATTGGCGCCGACGACCTCCGGCAGACGCTCAAGGAATGCCATCTGCACATCCTCACTGGTGATGCCCAAGCCGTAGGAAGCGGGTAAGATGATGGAGACATTGTCATCATCAAGGACGCTACGACCGAAAGACAGAATCGCTGTCACCTTGTCCGGGTCACGCCCGGCCCGCAGCAGTTTTTCCGCTGTCTCGCGGTACTGCGTCGCGGTCTTCCACGCTTCGGGGCTTTGCAGCATGCTAGCCCGGCGTAGCATGGCCCGATACATTTCGCTGCCGTCAAGGACAGCCTGGAGGGCGCTTTTGTCCTCCAGTTTGGGCAGCTCCTTGGCGTCCATGGCCGAGACGGCGAAGACCTCCCGCGCGTTGAGGGCATTGCGGGGATCGTCGCCTATGGACAGGGCCGCGTCGATCTCCGGCGTGGACAGGCCCATCTCGGACAACACATGGGGCGACAGGTCGCCGTATGCCCTACTGATCTCCGTGACCATGCTGAAGCGGGCCTCTGCCGGAGCAGACTGCCACTTCTGGGCCATATCCGCTGCCTCCACCTTGGTCAGGACGCGCTGAGCAACTACCGGGATACCGTTACGCTGCTGGTAGGCGATACGGGCCTGGGCCCTATCTCCCGGCGTCGACTCACTGGGCAGCAGACCTTGCCTGTCAAGATTCTCCTGCGCTGCCTGCGCCGGATCTTTTTTCAGGCCTGAAAGACGGGCGCTGTAGACTCTGGTCATGGCTTCCAGCTCGCCAGCTTTGGCTTTGTGTTCCTTGATGGACAGAGATGGAGCCTTGCCGTCTTTGGGGGCCAGCTCCCTCTGCAACTGACCGATACGAGCCGCCACATCCGGGAACGAAGCGTTACTGGCAAAATCCGCAGCAGCTTGGTTGCGCTGCCAGAAGTCCGCTGCCGTCTCCAGTTCTGCGGCTTCAGTCCCCTTACCGATGGCACGGAGCTGGCTTGCCATGCGGATCAAGGGCTTCACATCCCCCATAAACTGCGCCGCATAGACAGCATCCTTCTGCTTATCCAGTATCTCACGGGCTTGCTTGTTGACGTTGGCTTCCTGCCGATTGCGTTCTGCTGTGATCATGCGCATGTAGGCCAGGCGATCAGCAGGGTCGAGCCCTTGGATGCCGCTACCAGTGCCACCAGAGCCGGCCCCCCTGCCCTGCAGCCTGCCCATGACGGACGGGACATAGTCCAGGCTCTCTTTGGGCCTTGCTTGGCCTCCAAGGCCTTTTCCAGTCTTAAAGTATTCGTCTACGTTGGCCGGGCCCCAATTATACGCCATAAGTGCGCGTTCCACGTTCCCGCCGTAACGTTGCAGCATTTGCTTCAGGTAGCGCGTACCTCCACGCACGTTGGCTTCCGGGTCATTCGGGTCGACCCCCAGTTCCTTTGCCGTTCCCGGCATAAGCTGCATGAGCCCTGTGGCACCGGACCTGGATACCACATCCTGCCTGCCACCGCTCTCCTGCATGATGACGGCCGCGATTAGATCAGGGGCGACCCCTTCTTCCCGGGCAACCTTCTCCACTATGGCATCCACGTCTGCGGACAAGGCGACTTTGCCACTGGAAGCCGTTCCCCCAGAGCCCATGCCGAGCATGGATTCCGCCGCATCCCAGTTGCCAGAAGAGATGGCTCCATCCATGCGGGCCTGTGCCAATTTACGGTCGACCGCTATCTTGCGGGCACGGTTGTCTTCCCCAAGGAACATGGCGTCAATCTGATCGTGCAGGCCCTGTCGCTGGAACTCGGCATAGTCTGTGTTGGACCAGTTAGAGGCTACTGCCTGCTCTGCTGTGGCCACGGAGGAGTCGAAGACGGATTTGTCCCACGTTGCCCTCTCCTGCCGGGCGTAAGCCACACCCTGCTCACTGAAATGCAGCATCGCTCCGGCGGCCCGCTCTTTGAAGGTATCCGCGAACCGCCCGGAAAAGCCGCCCTCCTGCAGGTATTTTTGCGCCGTCTTCCGAGCGAAATCAGCAAAGTGTTGACCGGCGCCCAGAGCATCCTGCCCCTTGTTTTCGGCCATGTAACGGTCGCGCTCCGCATTGAGCTCCTGCTGCATCCCCAGCAAGGACTGACTGACGCGCGTGGTCTCGTCCTTGACGTATTCCTGGATGGCGATACCGGTGAGCTGCTTCCCCGCCGCCAGCACGTCCGCCCAAAGGCTGTCCTGCGCCGTGCCGCGCACGTCCCGGATGACACCGCGCGGCGCGCCGGGGTCTATGGGGCCCGCCTGGATGCGCCGGGGGCCGGAGCCGTAGGTCTGTACCCTGATGGCCATGTCTCCCCCTATTTCCACACCGTGCCGCGAGCCTTCTTCGAAAACTCCAGCGCGTCTTTGACCGGCTCATTGAACAGGTCACCAAAGAAACCACTTTCGCCCCCAAAGCCTCCCGCCGTGGCGTAGGCGCCGATGCCGCTGGTCAGGCCGGAAAGACCGGCCGTCAGCAGGGTGCTGCCCAGCCCCTTCACCGAATTTCCATACCAGCTGGCGGCCGCGTCGTAGTTGGCGGCGTTGGTCAGGCTGGCTTTGACGTTCTCGTCCGTCTCCCACTGGTTGACGGCCTTCTGGTAGCGGTTCAGGCCCACGTCCCCGGCATAGCGGGATGCATTGCCGGAAAGCACGTCCATGGCGCTGCCGCTGCTCATGTCCACGCCCAGGGCACCAAAGCTGGCCACGTTCCCGGCCTGCAGGTCGGCATATTGCCGTGTCAGGGCGTTACGCTCGCGGTCAAGGTTCTCGGCCTCGATACGGCCTTTCTCCGCCGTGACCTTGGCCTGGTTGCGTGCGGCCTGGGCCTGGGCCTCGGCCATCTTCTTGTTGTACTGGGCCTGCCGGTTCTGCTGGCTGGTACTGGCGATGCTGCTCAGTGCCGACAGGCCGCCCATGGTCAGGGCCAGGGTCATGGCTCCCATCAGAACGTCCCTCCTCCGGTATAGGGAGAAATCTCCAGGGTGGTGACCAGCGCCAGGATGGTCAGGGGCGTGGCGCTCTGCACCTGGAACACCAGGGGAGAGGCCGCCGACCAGCCGGCGCAGGTATCGAGGTCAAGATCGGTTCCTTCGCTGAAGAGCGGTGCCAGCCCACGATCTCCTGTTCCTTCATGTAGGTGAGCCCGGCCAGCGTGCCGTCGGAAAGGACGCTCCAGAGCACGGCATAGGGCTCCTGCTGCCAGCTCCAGGCCACCACGTCCACGTCCCTGAGCATGTGCCGGGCCAGGATGTTCAGGTCCTGCCCCAGGTATTTGTCGGCGCTGTAGTTGTAGGCGAACTCCCGTATGGCCCCGGCGCCGCGCTGCACATAGAGTACGCTCCCTCCCACGGAGAGGGCCGCCACGGCATCGCTGCCGCCGTTGGTGGTCTGGAGCTGGAAGGACGCCGTGGCCGGGGTCAGGGCCACGCCCTCGGAAGGCTCCAGCGTCCATTCGCTGCCTTCCGTGCCAAAGGCCAGGGCGCTGCGGTCAGGTTGCAGCCAGACGATGCGGCTGGCCTGGGTGGCGGCCAGCGTGACCTCGATGGCGTCGTCGTCCTTGGGCGGCGTGGACTTGGCCATGCTCTCGAACTCGCCGGAACGAGAGAGCCAGATGGTGATGGGGCGGCTGTTGCTGGCGGCAAAGCCCAGGAGCTGCTGGTGGAAGAAGACCTGCGAGGGATAGTTGCCCTCGCCCTCGAAGGGGTCCTCGTACTCCGGGGGCGTGTCTTCGGTGTCCGCACCGATGTTCTTGTCGTCGATGTGGGTCTCGTCCGCGCCCCCCTTGCCGATGTAGCCGAAGACCCCCATCTTTTTCTTGTACACCCGGTAGCCCGTGGCACCCTCCACGGCCTCCCAGCTGATGCGGATGTGGAAATCCACGCTGTTGAGGGCCTGGGCCGAGATGCTGGCCGGTTCGGAGGGCGAGGATTCCTGCCCCTTGTCGTCGATGGCCGTGACGCAATAGGTGTAGTCCGTCTTCTTGTCCCCCTCCGGGGTGCCCACCGTGGAGAGCGCGGGCTTCTTGGGCGTGGCGATGGCGGGCATGAAGGTCAGCTCGGACCAGCGCCAGTCATCGTCGGCATGGCGTGCGAGCTTGCGCGGCGTATAACCAGGATGCGCGAAATAGATGACGTCCGCCGACTGGGCATAACGCACCGCCCGCAGGTCGGCGGCGGCGAAGGGGGACTCGAAGATCTTGGAGGAGCCCTCCTCGTCCTCCACCTTGGCCCTGTCCAGTGCCTGCTCGAACATCTGCAGGTAGCCTTCCGCCTGCGCGCCGCCCTGGGAGATGTAGGGTGCCATCTCGAAGGCCACGCGCCAGGCCAGCATGTCGGCGAACAGCTCGGGGAAAGTCGTCACGAGGCCGCTCACATAGGTCAGCAGCACCCCGTCCGCATCGGTCTCCAGCCTGTCCCCCACGATCTCGAAACAGACATCAGGGCCCGGTCGTGCCGTGAATGGGTCAGGACGTGCCGCCCCCACCACGCGCACACTGTCGGACGGCAGGGCGAAGGCGAACGGCCACGGCCCCTGCGCGGCCTCTGCCGACAGGACAAGACGCTGGCGACGCAGGGCGAACGACCACGGGTACAGCGACAGGCACAGGGTACGGCATTTGTCATAGACGGCCCCTGCACCTGCATGGCGGGCGTATCCTGAAAGCCGGCATTGCCCATCCGGGCGCCCACCCGGACAAGGGCCGTATTGAGGACGGACGTTTTATTCTGCATGGCGATGTTCCCTTGTGCGCGACAGGACATCCGGCCCTGAGACCGGTGATGCCCTGCCTGCGAGCAGCAAAATATAAAGTTTTACTTTAAGTTTTTACGCGAGCGACGGCAGCATCCATGCAGGATCAGATCGTTCCTGCCTCTTCCCACTGCCACAGGCCTTCCGTGCCCGGCACCCAGACGCAGGCGGGCATGTCGGCCTTGGCCAGCCAGAGCTTGCCGTCATAGCTGTAGTAGCTGTCCTTCGTGACATCCATGCCGTAGAGGAAGGCATAGGGATGCTCCTTACTGCCATCCGGCTCGTCGCCAGTCTCCGGGTCCACGGACAGCGGACGGTACACGGCCAGCATCCCGGTGGCATCCGGGGGCTGGTTCTCGATGGTGGTCACTTCCTGCATCACCTCATAGACGATGCCCTTGTGGGCCAGGCGGTAGCCCTTGGCGTAAGTCTGGCCGGCGGCCCACTCCGTGAACAGCCCGGCCCTGGCGAAGGTGGCGAACTCGGCGGCGGCGAAGGCGCCTGTCTGCACCATGTCCGCCTGCATCCGGGCCATGAGGATGCTTCGCGACTGCGCCTGAGCTTCGGCCACGGCCTGCGCGGCCAGCTCTTCTTCCGTGGGCGGGCGATTGGCCTCTTCTTCCCGGCGAGCCTTCTCCTCTTCCCACAGGGCCACGAAGGGGGCCACGCGCTCGGCATAATCGTCGGCGGCAAGCGCTTCGTTGGGCAGGCCGTCGCCGGGCTCCACATGGCCCGCGCCGTCGTGCCACTGGAGGGCGTGGAAGGTCTCGGACGTGATGCCGTCCAGGAACAGCACTTCCCCGTCCACAGAGATGATGCCGTCGGACGGGATGACGGTGACGTGTGTTTTCATGCTAGACCACCTTGATGAAGTAGTTCATGGCGAGATGCGGGTCGGTGTGGGTGCCGGATACCGAGCCGGACAGGGGATGCGTGTGGGAGCCGTTGCCGCCCGTTGCGGAAGTACTGGAACTGCCGCTGTCGTATAGGTTCCCGCTCTCCATATACCGTCCTTTAGTCGATATGACGGCAGAGAACGGGGGCGTGTGGCTGGGTATCTGCGCTGTACTCAGCGTCGTGGCCCCGGTACTGCCGGAAAGATCCACAGCGACATCTTCGCTGCCGCCTTCCGTGCCTTCGGGCTCGGCTTCGCTGGCACCACGGACATAGCGGCCCTGCAGGTCAGGCACGGTGCCGTCCTTGCCGTCGCTGCCGCCGTCGCAAAGAAACCATTCTTCGCGTGCCTGCTCTTCTCCAGGCATGATGGCCCGGCGTCCGTCGCTGCCGCCCAGCCCCGCGCCCCAGATGGGGACAGGGACGAAGGGCGGGAACATGTCCCAATAGTCGGGCCTGGGCACCCAGCTTTCATCCAGTGTGCCATCTTCCCCGGCCTGGGGCACGGCGTTGGCTGTCGCCGTGGTGCTGGCCAGCACACCGCCGCGCTGTGTGGCTGTGGCCTTGCGGACGCGCAGTTTGCCGTCCTTCTCCAGCGTGAGGCCGTCCTCGTCGCCGGTCTGGGCATGACGCTGCCCAAGCTGGTAGGGGTGGCGATGGCCGACGCACCAGAATCACCCTTGGGGATGCCGAGATGCAGGATGCCGGTCTCCGGGTCATAATCGCCGCTGGCGGGCAAGCCGGGATCGAGCGTGGCCACCTCCACCTGTAGCTCTAGGATGGACGCGGCGCTCTGGGCGGCCCTGTCCTCGCTCTCTGCCGCGGCCTCCGCGCTCTGACGGGCTGCCGTGGCGTTTTGGGAGGCGGCAGCGGCACTGGCGGCTGCCTCCGCCCGGCTTTGATCGGCGCCCTCTGCCGAAGCAGCCGCGGCCTGTACGCTGGCAGCAGCCTGCGAAGCGCTGGTGGCGGCTGCCTGCTCGCTCCCCTCCGCGGCCTGCTCGCTGGCAGCGGCGGCCGTAGCGGCGTCACGGGCCTTGTAGAGCGAACCCAGCAGCTCTTCCGGTGTGCCGCTGTCCGTGACGTTGGCCTTGACCGCCCGCGAAAGGCCGTCGTCCAGTTGTTGGATCATCTGCACCATGCGGTCCAACTGGCCTTCGGTGGCTTCGGTGTCCACAGTGGCCGTATTGGAAAGGTCAAGTTCCTGCGTCAGGGGCACGGCAGACTCGATGGCCAGCGTGGCACCGGCAGGCACTTTCCCATCTGCCAGCGTCACCTTGCCGCCCGTCATGTCCCGGAAGACCGTCACGCTGTAATCACTGCCCGGCGCGAGTCTGGTCTGCGTCTCCGTATCCCCGGCAGCGGCCCAGGAGACGTTCACGTCTCCCGTGCCGTACAGGGCAAAGGGCACGGAGTATTCCAGCACACCGGTCGTGACGGTGTAGCGGACAAGGACTTTCTGGACTGGTATCATGGAGCCTCCACAAAGGGCGTGATGCGGCAGGACGACCCCACCGCATCACGACGGGACCTGGCTAGCGGGCCAGATAGGAAAGGACGACGTCCACCGTGCCGCTGCTGGTGGTATCGGACGTGACCTTGACCTTGACGTAGCGCTTGGTGTCCGGCAGCACGAGCTTGCAGAGGATGTCCCCGTCGGCAAAGGACGTGCCCGTACTGGTAGTGCCGGTGATGGTCACTTCGGGCGCACCGGGGATGTCGGCAAACGGCCCGTCTTCCGTATCACTGCCTTGCAAGGTCAGCTTGAAGGTCTTGTCCGCTGCCACTTTCACCGCACCGGCCGCCATGACGGTGACGGCAAGGGCGCCGTGATGCTCGCCCACGACAAGGGCGTTGGCGCAGACGAACTCGGCTGCATTGATGGCTTTGCCCTTCTCGAAGAACTGGTCGTACCAGCGATTCTCGGAACCGTAGGAAAAAGACATGTTCCCTCCTCCTTAGGCCACGGCCGTTTCGTTGCTGTCCGGCAGGTTGTAGGAGCCCACGACCTTGACGCCGTTGATGGCGCCCACGATGGTCTGGAGGTCCTTGTCGCCATTGACGTACATGATGTCGGCCTGCTTGATGGCGCCGAACACGCGCTGCACCACGCGGTGCTGGCCGAAGATCATGGTGTTCTGGGCCGAGCCGTGGATCTTGGCGATGGCGTCCTCGATCTGGGCCAGCGTGGGCAGTTTGGGCGTCTCGCCGTTGATGTCGATATTCACCAGGGCATGGACGGCCTTGGACGGCTTGAGCAGCTGCCAGCCGAAGCGGCCGCGGTACTCCACGCCGTAGCCGGTCACACCGGGCTGGGAGCGCAGGTGGTACAGATTGCCGCCGTTGATGGGCGTGGGATCGAGCAGACGGCCGGAGTTGAACTGCGTGGGGTCATAGATGCCCACATTGATCTCCTGGTCGAAACGCACCACGAGGATGGAGGAAAGCGTGCTGCCCGTCCCCCCGCAGGAAGTGAACAGCCTGTCCTTGAGGGCCGCCTTGCGCCAGTAATCGCGCCAGATGGCCAGCTCGGTGTCCATGCCCGCCTGCCGGTAGAAGGCATTCTCGCGGCGGGCAAAATACTGCTTGGCACCGCCGAACTGCGCGGCCTTGTCCTTGCTGACCTCGATCTCGCCGCCCATCAGGCTGACATAGGTCTGGCGCAGCTGGGTCTCGGCCTGCATGGTGGGCAGCGGCGCGCCCAGGTCGGTAAAGCTGGCACCGGTGATCTTGTCCAGCACTTCTTCCACGTTCCACAGGCCGTGGGTGGCCGGGATCCATTTCAGCAGGGTCAGGATGGGGGCTTCCTCGGTCAGATAGTCCACCAGCTCCGGGCGCTTCTTCGCCTTCTCAAGGGCGATCTCTTTGAGCGTCTGTGCAACAGCCATGTGTCACTACTCCTTGAACATGCCCTTGTAGGTATCGACCGCACTCTCCCGGGCATCGGAGGGAGCGGTACCACTGCCGCCGGACAGGACATCTTCGGACAGCAGCTTGCCGATCTCATGGAAGGCCCGCACGAACACGGGGTTATTGGCCATGTCACGACCTTCGATGGACGTGGCCAGGCGGCCGCCCATGCGTTTGTCCAGGGCCGTGAACGCCTTCAGGGCCGTCGCCTTGTTCTCTTCAAAGCGGCTGCCCCACTCGCTGCGCAGTTCCTTCACGCCGTCAGCGATGATCTTGTCCGTGATCTCCTTGTTGGCGCCCAGCTGCCAGTCCAGCAGCTTTTGTGCCTGGTCCTTGGTGATACCGTTGTCCACGCAGAACTGGCGGAAACCGTTTTCCACGCCCTGGTCGATCTGCCCCTTGAAGCTGTCGGGATATTTCAGGGCGATGTCCTCGACCTTTTCCGCCGGGCGGTAGCCAAGGCCGCGTTCCAGGGCCTTGAGGGCTTCTTCCGCGCTTCCCACGTCCTTGAGTTTTTCGCCCCAGCCTTCGGGCAGACCTGCACGCCAGTCGCCAGGAGGCGTGGTGCCGTCACCGGCCGGCGCCCCTTCACCGCCTTGAGGTGTCCCACCCTGGAGCGTGGTTTCCGCAGAGTCGCCCGCAGGCGGGGTACCGGGGTCGGTGACAGTAGAGGTCTCGATATCGTTGGACATGAAATATTCCTCCTATTGGATGCCTTGAAGTTTGCACACGATGCGGATGTAGATGTCAGGCACGGCCTGTGCCATGCGGTTGAGGATCTGATCGCTCACGTTCCTCATCCTCATGTCGTTTTCCGTGACCATCAGCCGCCCGGCGCCCAGCTCCTGCAAGAGCTGGAGCCAGATGCGTTCCGCTGCCGGGGACTGCATCATCTCGAACCAGTCCAGCTCAAAAAGGCGGAATGGGATGCTGGCAGGGCCCTGTCTTTCTGGACCATGACCGACTGCAAGCGCCTGATCCGGGAAGCTGCCAGGCTCCAGCCCAAGACGGCCTCCGAGGCTCAAGGCGCCGCAGCGCAGGAACAGCCGGAAGCACCGCAGCCCAAGGAATCCCCTGCCCCGGACTCCACGCAGGCCGGTGGCGCCGACACAGCGCCGGAACCGGAACAGGTGCAGGCCTTCGTCCCGCCGTACCAGACGTTCACCTGCCCCCACAACGGCTCCCAAATCACGGAAGACGACTGCTACGACTGCAAGCACCGCACAGGCTGCCCCCATTGGGAGGCTGCCCCGGCAGCGGATGCGTGATTCCCAGCCATCCATCCTCCCCCAAGCGCCCCGCCGGGGGCCTCGTACCCGGCCATGAGGAGGACATATGCTGCCCACCTTCAATGTCATCACCTGCCGCCGGTGTGGAAGATCGTTCATGGCCCCATCGCCCAAGTACAGGTTCTGCCCTGGCTGCCAGAAAGAAAAACACAGGCGTACCGATGCCGCTCGACGGGCCGCGAGGAGGATGTCGTATGGCAAAGTTGAGAGTTGATTTGACAGGCAAAAAAATAGGCCGTCTTACCGTCATCGGAAGAGCAGAGAACAAAGGAAGACATGTCGTCTACCGTTGCAGATGTGATTGTGGTAATGAAAAGGATATCTTTGCCGAAAGTCTGAGCAGTGGAAACACACAAAGCTGTGGCTGTCTCCAGAAAGAGAGAGCCGCCAATGCCCAAAGAAAGCACGGCGGCAAAGGGACAACGCTGTATAATGTATGGGCAACCATGAAAGCTCGCTGCCTCAATCCTAACAGCCCAGCATATAAAAATTATGGAGCAAGAGGCATTACGATCTGTGATGATTGGGCCAAGAGTTTCGCGGCATTCAAGGAATGGGCTGACGCCCACGGATATGCTGAGGGGTTGTCCATTGAAAGGATCAACAACAATAAAGGCTATTCCCCAGAGAATTGCAAATGGGCCACCCCAAAAGAGCAAGCTCAAAACAGACGTTTTCGAAAGCCGAAATACAAAGAAATTGTTTACAGCGTGGGCCAGGATGGAAAACGCCGGCTGCTCAAAAAGATTCCCTTTGAGGATAGGTGACGTGCGCGTGCTGACGCGGGAGGAGCTGCGGCAACTTACCAGCAAGTGAGCATCACCAACGAAAACAGGCCGTTGCCTTCGCGTCGTGCGGGGCAGCGGCCTGTTTGGCAAATAAACGTCGAGCGTTGTGTCAACTCAAAGCCCGTTTTTTGAGCAACAAACATCCTTGCTGCTCATCCATGTGACACAAGCGAAACGCCCCTTCTGGGCGTCGTCGTGGCGTGGCGGCCACGGACTGATGAGCAGCCGGGGAAAAACGCATGAGCGCATATTATAACGAGATCGACCCGTTCGCTGCCCAGTGGCTGCGCGAGCTTATCAAGGCCGGGCATATCGCACCCGGCGAGGTCGATACAAGGAGCATAGAGAATGTCGCAGCAGATGATCTTGCCGGTTTTACCCAGTGCCATTTCTTTGCGGGCATCGGGACATGGTCATACGCCTTATATCGTCTGACCTGGAAGCAGCGCACTACGCCTGCGGGGCGGTCGATACCTGCGCTGCGGGCTTCGGTGCCCCGCACATCAGACAAAGGCTGTACTGGGTGGCCGACGCCGACGGGGAACAGTTACACCGGAGCTGGTTCCGGAAATCGGGAGGGAGGGCTGAATTTGCAGACGGCGGTGGAGTTATCGGGCTGGCCGACACCGCGTTCTGCGGAAGCGGGGCATTCTACGGGCAACCCGGCAAGGGCGTTCAACAGCAAAAGCCGACTGGAGGATATAGTTTTTCTGACGGGCTGGGTAACACCGTCGGCAAGAGGCTGGAAGGATACGCCGGGCATGGCGGCGGAGAGGCTGGACGGCAGAAACAGAACAGATCAACTTCCACGGCGGGCAGCAACGACGTACCCCTGCCGACTGACGGTTTCTGGCAAAATGCTGACTGGCTTCTGTGCCGGGATGGAAAGTGGCGGCCAGTTGAACCCGGCTCTTGCCCGCTGGCTCATGGGACTACCGCCAGAGTGGGACGACTGCGCGGCTATGGTAACGCCATCGTCGCGCCGCAGGCGGAAGTCTTTATAAGAGCGTTCATGGATATTCTGTAGCGAAACGCCAGAAAACAGGCCGTTGCCTTCGCATCGTGCGGGGCAGCGGCCTGTCGGGCAAGTAAAACTTATTCTGTCAAAGCTAGTATTTTATCACCAAGTTCATTAAACGTTTTTGCAAAATTATCTCGACTTTGTTGCATTGTATCCTGTGCAAAGCCAAAAACTTTTCCTGTATTATGAATATCATTATCTGTTAAAGCAAAAATTGGCTTAGAAAGTTGCTGGCTTATTGCAATGAGAGAGTTAAAATCAGATATGTAAGCCAAATCATAAGGCTCAAGGCCCGACCCCTCTAAAATATTTTTGATAGTCTCTTGTGATATTGTGCAGTTTATCTCAGTCAGCACTGGGATAAGCTTACTATTAATAGCTACACGAATTTTATCTATCCAAGCTTGAAAAGATGTTCCTGGCTTTCCATAACGAGGACGATATCGCTGTTGAATCACACCAAGAAATTGAGGATTATTACGGATAGGATATGTTCTTTTTTCAAATCTGTTATCCTCTATAAATCTTTCTATCTCTCTATGCCATTTTTTTATATTTTTTTCTAAAGAATTAACAGCCTGATAGCAGAAGAAATCTGGAGATGTAGGCACAATAAAATAATCACTTGACATCAAAATAACTTCATTCAAGCCACCAATTGTTGGACTTAGGTCATATATGACATAATCAATACCATTTTTATCAGCAATATCCTGCAAAATTTTTGGTAAATTACCAGGAATATTTCTAGTTGCTGGAACGCCTGCAGCGATTCGCAATGCTACACTGATCTGTGAATCGAGTTCAGAGACATCCAGATGACCTGAAAGTA
>ERZ1673752.2670-NODE-2670-length-19118-cov-4.715732_pt1 | contig 19118 bp, 16 predicted proteins | sample MGYA00580195_ERZ1673752 | MGnify/ENA primary metagenome ERZ1673752 (study PRJEB41218, sample SAMN15661744) | gut metagenome | host: Homo sapiens | place: Canada: London | collected 2015-08-20/2019-03-30 | study: EMG produced TPA metagenomics assembly of...
TCACAGGGCCGCATCCTCATCCCCAACCACCTGCGCCAGCGGGCGAAGCTGGAAAAGGAAGTGGTGGTGGCCGGTATCTTCAACCGTGTGGAGATTTGGAACGCCCAGCGCTGGGCCGAACTGGAGGAGGAGGCCTTTTCCTCCGGTTCACTGGAGCAGGCGATGGAAGAAATGGGGCTGTAAAAGATGGCGTTTGACCGCAATGCCGAGGCCGATCAGGCCTACGGCCACAAGCCGGTGCTGCTGGACGAGTGTCTGGAGGCGCTGGCCATCCGCCCCGACGGCGTCTATCTGGACGGCACACTGGGCCGGGCCGGTCACTCACTGGAGATCCTCCGCCGCCTGACGGCAGGGGGAAGGCTCATCGGTCTGGACCGGGACGGGACGGCGCTGGAGGCCGCCCGTGTCCGTTTGGCGGAGTACGCCGACCGGGTGACGCTGGTCCACAGCAACTTCAGCCGTCTGGCGGAGGTGCTGGATGACCTGCACATCGACGCCGTGGACGGGATGCTCTTTGACTTGGGCGTCTCCTCCCCACAGTTGGACGATGCGGAGCGTGGATTTTCCTATATGCACGACGCCCCGCTGGATATGCGGATGGACCGCACGGCGGGTCTGACGGCACGGGACGTGGTCAACGGCTGGAGTTATGAGGAGCTGCGGCGCATCCTGTTTGAATACGGCGAGGAACGCTATGCCCCCGCCATCGCCCGGCACATCGTGGAGCGCCGGGAAAAGGCTCCCATCGAGACTACGGGGCAGCTGGTGGAGGTGATCCGCTCCGCCATGCCTCCGGCGGCGCTGCGGGAGAAGCAGCACCCCGCCAAGCGGAGCTTTCAGGCCATCCGCATCGCTGTCAACGGCGAGCTGGAGGAGCTGCCGCCCATGCTGCGTGCAGCGGCGCAGCGGCTGCATCCCGGCGGACGGCTGGCGGTGATCTCCTTCCACTCGCTGGAGGACCGCATCATTAAGAAAACCATGCAGGAGTTGGCCACCGGCTGCACCTGCCCACCGAATTTCCCGGTGTGTGTCTGCGGCAAGAAGCCGCAGATGAAGCTGGTGAGCCGCAAGCCCATCGTGGCCACGGAGGCGGAGCTGACCTACAATCCCCGTGCCCGGAGCGCCAAGCTGCGGGTGGCGGAGAAGCTATAAACGAGAGAACGGGGGCCTGTCCCCCTGACCATACAGAGGATACGGAAAGGAGCTGCCGTCATGGCACAACAGAAGAGACGACCCAACACAATGGTATATGGGAATCTGGCCTACGATCTGGATACACTGGCCAGCCAGCGGCAGCTGGAGGAGGCAGCCCGCCCGGAGCGGCAGTCCCAGCCCCAGCGGGCGCCCCGCCACCGGACGGCGGCCCGTCCCCGGCAGCGGGTGTCCCCCTTGGTCCTGTGTGCCATGGGTGCGCTGGCAGCCATGGCGGTGGTGCTGGTCATGGGCTACATCCAGCTGATGGCGGTCACCGGATCCATCAGCGACCTGCAGGAGCAGGTCAGCCAGCTGGAGGATCAGCGGGTGAGTCTGGTGATGGACTATGAGCGCACCTTCGATATGGCCAAGATCAAGGAGGCCGCCGAGGCGGCGGGCATGAAGAAGCCCACCGCCGGACAGGTGGAATACGTGGAGCTGGGCGGCGGCAGCAAGGCAGAGGTCTATCAGGCCGAGAGCGACAGCCTGCTGAGCCGGCTGACCCACAGCGTGAAAAACGGTGTCGGCGCTCTGGTGGAATATTTCCGCTGAGCGACGCCATATAGTGGACCATACGCAAGGAGTAAGAAGGTGACTTCTTGCTCCTTGCCTGACATTGCGGCGGCGCAGACCGCAGGGAGCGGAGCATGGCAGAAAACAGAAGGAAAAGTGAAAACATCCGGCGGGCCAACCGGGTCATCCAGACCCGTACCTTTGTGCTGATGCTGGTGCTGGGCGTGGCGGTGTTTCTGGTGCTGGCCCTGAAGCTGTATCAGCTGCAGATCAAGCAGCACGACTACTACCAGAGCAAGGCGCTGGATCAGCAGACCCGCAGCACTGTGGTGACGGCCTCACGAGGCACCATCTACGACCGCAACGGCAACGAGTTGGCGGTATCGGCCACGGCGGAGACGGTGTTCCTCTCTCCCAAGGAACTGGCGGAGGAACTGGAAAAGCCTGAGACCAAGTGGACCAAGGAGAGTCTCTCCACTGGCCTGAGTCAGCTGCTGGGTGTGACGCAGGAGAGTATTCTGGAGCAGATGGAGCGCACCTACTCCCAGTATGAGGTGGTGAAGCTCCGGGTGGACGAGGACACGGCCAACGCCGTCCGGGAGTTCCTCAATGACAACGAGGTCCACGGCGTGTATCTGGAGACCGATGCCAAGCGCTACTATCCCTATGGCTCGCTGGCGGCCCACGTCATCGGCTTCGTGGGAACGGACAACACCGGCCTCTACGGGCTGGAGGCCCAGTATGAGGAGGAGCTGCAGGGCCAGACGGGTCTGGTGGTCAGCGCCAAGGACAACGGCGGCAACGCCCTGCCCTATGAATACGAGCAGTACTACGCCTCCCACAACGGCGACGATCTGGTGCTGACGCTGGATACCAACGTCCAGTACTATCTGGAGAAATACGTCAAGGAGATGGCGGACCAGTTCGAGGCTGCCAACGGCGCCACCGGCATCGTCATGGACGTCAAGACCGGCGGCGTGCTGGGCATGGTGTCCTACCCCAACTATGATCTGAACAACTACTCCGAGGTGTCGGACGCCCGCCTGAAGGCGGCCATCGAGGACGGCAGCGCCTCACTGGCGGATCAGCAGCTGCGCCAGTGGCGCAACAAGGCCCTCAACGACACCTATGAGCCCGGCTCCACCTTCAAGATCCTGACGCTGTCGGCAGCGCTGGAGGAGGGCGTGGTGGATATGAGCTCCACCTTTGAATGCTCCGGCTCCATCACCGTCATGGGCCAGACCATCCACTGCAGCAATACCAGCGGCCACGGGCATCAGACCCTGAAGGAGGCCACCGGTAACTCCTGTAACCCCGCCTTCATCAACTGTGGCCTGGGGTTGGGAACGGATACCTTCTACGAGTATATGCGCTCCTTCGGCCTGCTGGATGGCTCCGGCATCGATCTGGCCGGTGAGGCCACCGGCATCTTCATGGCCCAGAGCGACTTCTCCCAGCTGGATCTGGCCTGCTACGCCTTCGGCCAGAACTTCAACGTGACCCCCATCTCCCTCATCGCCGCACAGGCCGCCTGCATCAACGGCGGCTACCTGTACCAGCCCCATGTGGTGGAACAGATCCGGGACAGCAGCGGCGCTGTGGTGTATCAGCACGACAACACCCCCCTGCGTCAGGTAGTCAGCCAGCAGACCTCTGCCATGGCCCGTGAGTGCCTGGAGTATGTGGTCTCCGATGGCGGCGGCCGCAACGGACAGGTGAAGGGCTACCGCATCGGCGGCAAGACCGGTACGGCGGATAAGGGCAAGACCGGCGACGTGGTGGTGTCCTTCGTGGCCTTTGCCCCGGCGGACGATCCACAGATCATCATGCTCATCGCCATGGACTCCCCCGCCCGTGACACCGGCACCTACCCCTCCGGCGGCGCCATGGTGGCTCCGGTGGCCAGCAAGATCATGGCGGAGATCCTCCCCTATCTGGGCATCGAGCCCACCTACACCGCTGAGGAACTCATGGGTGCCGACACCACCGTCCCCTATGTGGTGGGCATGACCCGTGAGGAAGCCCAGCAGCGGGTGAAGGATCGTGGCTTCGGCTGCCAGATCGTCGGTGACGGCGATACCATCACCGACCAGACCCCTGCCGGCGGGGCCATCATCCCCGGCAACGCCACGGTGATCCTCTATGCCGGGGCGGAGAAAGCCACAGAGCTGTGTACTGTCCCCAACCTGCTGGGCCGGACGGCGTCGGAGGCCAATTCGCTGGCCAGCAACGCCGGACTGATCCTGCGCTTCACCGGCGCCACCAACAGCACCTCCGGCAGCATCGTGGTGCTGAATCAGGATGCAGAGGCCGGCGCTCAGGTGGAGCCCGGCACCGTCATCAGCGTGCAGCTGGGCGATACCAGCCTCAACGACTGAGCTAAAACAGAGCAGAAAGGAAGTCTTTTCGTGGATCTCAGGGCGCTGCTGGCGGGGCTCACCTCCGCCGCCGTGCCGCAGGTGCCGGAGGTCACCGGTGTCTGCTGCGATTCACAGAGGATACGCCCCGGCGACGTGTTCGTAGCCATTCCCGGCTTCCGGGAGGATGGCCGCTGCCACATCGCCGAGGCCAAGGCACGAGGGGCCGTGTGCGTCCTGAGCCGTGAGCCGGTGCAGGAGCTGCCATGGGCCGCCGTGCAGGACCCCCGCCGTGCGCTGGCGGAGGTCAGCGCACGCCTCTACCGCCACCCGGACCGGGAACTGGCGGTGGTGGGCGTCACCGGCACCAACGGCAAAACCACCACCACCTGTCTGGTGCGCCACATCCTCCGACAGACGCTGGGGGTGCGGGTGGGCCTGATAGGCACCATCCGGAACCTGATCGACGAGACGGAGCTGGAGACGGAGCGCACCACCCCGGAGTCCTGCGACGTCTACCGCCTGCTGCGGCAGATGGCTGATGCCGGATGCCGCTATGGGGTGATGGAGGTGTCCTCCCATGCGCTGGCGCTGGAGCGGGTACGGGGCATCAACTTCCGGGTGGGGGCCTTTACCAACCTCACACGGGACCATCTGGACTTTCACCGCACCATGGAGGACTACTGCGACGCCAAGGCGCAGCTGTTCCGCCAGTGCGAGGCCGCCGTCTGCAACGGCGACGACCCGTGGACGCCCCGGCTGCTGCGAGAATGTGCCTGCCCCGTGCTGCGCTACGGCACCGGGGATAGCAGCCGCCTGCGGGGGGAGAACCTCCGCCTGACGGCCCGGAGCGTGGCCTTTGACGCCCTTCTGGATGGGCGGCGCATCCCAGTGACCGTCCCCATTCCCGGCCGCTTCACCGTGTATAACGCACTGGCGGCGCTGGGCATCTGCCATATGCTGGGCGTTCCGCCGGAGCAGGGGGCAGCAGCGCTGCAAACAGCCTCCGGCATCAAGGGACGCATGGAGGTGGTCCCCACGCCGGGCCTGCCGTGTACCGTCCTCATCGACTACGCCCATACGCCGGATGCACTGGAAAACGTGCTGACGGCGGTGCGGGGCTTTGCCGAGGGCCGGGTGGTGGCGGTGTTCGGCTGCGGCGGCGACCGGGACCGGGAGAAGCGCCCGCAGATGGGACGCATCGTCTCCCGGTTGGCGGATGTGGCGGTGGTCACCTCCGACAATCCCCGCTGGGAGCAGCCGGAGAAGATCATCGAGGATATCCTGCCGGGCCTGACCGGCCCCGCTGAGAGCGTCGTCATCTGCGACCGGCGGGAGGCCATCGGCTGGGCACTGAAAAACAGCCGCCCCAAAGACGTTATCGTCCTGTGCGGCAAGGGCCACGAGACGTATCAGGAGGTGTGCGGCGAAAAGCGGCACATGGATGAGCGGGAGCTGGTGGCGGCATACACCAACGGATAACACCGCCCTGCGGGGCGAGAGGGAGAGAAGAATATGTATATTATACTGGCAGGCGTTATCAGCCTTATCGTGACACTCATTGCAGGAAAGCTGCTGATCCCGGCCCTGGTGAAGCTGAAGGCGGGGCAGAGCATCAAGGAGATCGGTCCCACCTGGCACATGAACAAGCAGGGGACCCCCACCATGGGCGGCCTGATGTTCATCATCGGCATCGGCGTGGCCATTCTGGCGGCGGGCTGGCCGGAAATGCTGGAGGGCCGCTTCACCCACCTGTATGTCTACGCCTTTGCACTGGTGTTCGGCGTCATCGGCTATATCGACGACTATCAGAAGGTGAAGCACCATCAGAATACCGGCCTGACGGCCCCTCAGAAGTTCATTCTCCAGCTGGCGGCGGCGGTGGCCTTCCTGTGCCTTATGCGCTACGAGGGGATGCTGAGCCCCAACCTGTATATCCCCTTCTTCAACACCCACATCGTCATGAACTGGGTGGTGTACATGATCTTCGCTGCCTTCGTCATCGTGGGTACGGTGAACGCCGTCAACATCACCGACGGACTGGACGGCCTGTCCTCCAGCGTGACGCTGCCGGTGGCGCTGTTCTTTGCGGTGATGGGTGCCGTGTGGGGCGGCTTCACGCAGCTGGGTGTCTTTGCCGGGGCCATGTTCGGCGGCCTGCTGGGCTTTCTGTACTATAATCACTATCCCGCCAAGGTGTTCATGGGCGATACCGGCTCCCTGTTTTTGGGGGGCGCCATTGCGGCGCTGGCCTTCGCCTACGATATGCCGCTGATTTTGCTGCTGGTGGGCTTCGTGTACCTGTGCGAGACCCTGTCCGATATCATACAGGTGGCCTACTTCAAGGCCACCCACGGCAAGCGCATCTTCAAGATGGCGCCGCTGCACCACCACTTCGAGATGTGCGGCTGGAACGAGAAGAAGATCGTGGCGGTGTTCACCGCCGTCAGCGCCCTGATGTGCCTGCTGGCCTATTGGGGCGTGGCCGATCGCTTCTCCCTGTAACGACTCATTGACATTCTGCGGGAAAGGAGGGATCCCCATGCCTAATACGGTACGCCGCCCCGACGACGACAGACGCCGCTGGGAGGCCCAGCGCCGCCGCCAGCGAGAGGAGGCGGAACGCCGGGAGCAGGCCCGCACCAGCCGGGACCGCCGGCAGCGCACCACGCAGCTGGAGCGCCAGTCCCTCATGGGACCCATGGATCTTCCCTTCCTGCTTCTGACGCTGCTGCTCACCGGCGTGGGGCTGGTGATGGTGTTTTCCGCCAGCTTCCCCTCGGCCTATTATGAGACCGGCGACGGGACATACTACTTCAAACGCCAGCTGATCTTTGCGGTGCTGGGGCTGTTTGCCATGGTGGTCATGTCCCGCATCAATTACCAGCGGCTGCGAGGGGCCTCCAAGCTGCTGCTGGGCTTTGCCGTCTTCCTGCTGGTGCTGGTGATCGTGCCGAAGAACCCTCTGGCCATCACCAACAACAACGCCACCCGCTGGCTGGGTACGCAGAGCTTCTCCTTCCAGCCCTCCGAGATCGCCAAGCTGGCGGTGGTGATCTACTTTGCCGACAGTATCTCCAAGAAAAAACGGAAAATGGAGACCTGGCGCTACGGCATCGTGCCGTATCTGGCGGTGCTGGGCCTGATCGCCATTTTGATGATGCTGGAGCCTCACCTGTCCGGCACCATCCTCATCGTGGGGACGGGCATTGTCATGATGATCGTGGGCGGCATCCAGCGCTGGCTGGTGGCCGCTGGTCTGGGCGGCGTGGGCATCGTGGCGGTGCTGTATGTGCAGCTGGTGGAAAAGGGCATCATTCAATACGGTAAGGGCCGTATCGATACTTGGCGTGACCCCTTCAACGAGGCGTGGTTCCACGGCGACGGCTGGCAGATCAGCCAGAGCCTCATCGCCATCGGCTCCGGCGGCCTGCTGGGTGTGGGACTGGGCAAGAGCCGGCAGAAGTTCCTCTATCTGCCGGAGGAGCACAACGACTGCATCTTTGCGGTGGTGTGCGAGGAGCTGGGTCTCATCGGGGCCTGCGTGGTGATGCTGCTGTTTGCGCTGCTGATCCTCCGTGGCTTCTGGATCGCCCTCCACGCCAAGGACCGCTTCGGCACCCTGATGGTGGTGGGCATTATGACCCTCATCAGCCTGCAAACCTTTTTGAACATTGCGGTGGTCACGGGACTGATTCCCGCCACCGGTATCTCATTGCCGTTTTTCAGCTACGGCGGCACGGCGCTGGCGCTGCAATTATTTGAAATGGGCATCGTGCTCAGCGTATCCCGCCAGATCCCGGCGCCCCGCAACGGTTAGGAGGAAACTATATGAACGTGATCTTTACCTGCGGCGGCACGGCGGGCCATGTGAACCCGGCGCTGGCGCTGGCGGGCTATATGCAGGAGCGACATCCGGATCTGCGGGTGCTGTTCGTGGGAACGCCCTGTGGCATGGAACGGGGCCTCATCGAAAAGGCGGGGTACGACTTCCGCTCCATCGAGGTCTCCAGCTTCCAGCGGTCCCTGTCCCCGTCGGGCATCGCCCACAACGTGAAAAGCCTTAAAAATCTGGCGCTGGCCGGATCCAGAGCCCGTGCCATCCTCCGGGATTTCCGCCCCGATCTGGTGGTGGGTACCGGCGGCTACGCCAGCTATCCCATGGTGAAATACGCCGCCAAGGAGGGCATCCCCACGGCAGTCCACGAGTCTAACATGGTCCCCGGTCTCACCACTAAAATGCTGGAGGGCTATGCCGGGTGCATCATGGTGGGCTTCGAGGAGTGCCGCCAGCACTATAAGCACCCGGAGAAGATCGTGGTCACCGGCACGCCGGTGCGGGGCGACTTCTTCCGCCAGACCAGGGAGCAGGCCCGGCAGAAGCTGGGACTCACCGACGACCGGCCGCTGGCCGTCTCCTTCTGGGGCAGTCTCGGCGCACGATTCATGAACGAGCATATGCTGGACTTCTTCCGCTTGGAGGCGAGGGACGGAATGCCCTTTCACCACATCCACGCCGCCGGCAAGGGCAGTTGGGATACCATGCGCCAAACGCTGGAGATGGAGCAGCTGACGAAGACACCGGGACTGGATGTCCGGGAGTATATCTACGACATGGCGGATGTCATGCGTGCGGCGGATCTGGTGATCTGCCGGGCGGGAGCCTCCACCGTCAGCGAGCTGACGGCGCTGGCAGTCCCGGCGGTGATCGTCCCCTCCCCCTACGTCACCAACAACCATCAGGAGAAGAATGCCCGGATCCTGGAAAAGCACGGTGGCGCACGGGTCATTCTGGAGAAGGATGCCACCGGCGAAGCCCTCTACCGGGCCGCCGGAGAGATCCTCCGCTCCCCGGAGCTGCGCCGCAGCATGAGCGCCGGCATGGCGGAGCTGGGCATCCCCGACGCCACGGAGCGCATCTATCGGACCGTCATGGCCCTGCGGAAGTAACACCACACATTGTCCCCTGCATAGGATGGCGAAAACGCTAAGAAAGGCGGGGGCATATGAGTGCGATCATCATCCGGGGCGGGCGGCCCCTCTCCGGCAGCCTGACGGTGCAGGGGGCCAAAAACAGCGTGCTGCCCATTCTGGCAGCCACCCTTTTGAGCGGGGAGGTGTGCCGCATCCGGCACTGTCCCCGTCTGCGGGACGTGGAGACGGCCATGGAGATCCTGCGGCATCTGGGCTGCCGTGCGGACTGGCAGGGCAGAGACCTGCTGGTGGACGCCGCAGACCTGACCCGTTGGGATGTGCCGGATCACCTCATGAGCCGGATGCGCTCGTCGGTGGTGTTTCTGGGAGCCATTCTTGCCCGCTGCGGACAGGCGGAAATGACCTATCCCGGCGGCTGTGAGTTGGGAGCCCGGCCCATTGACCTGCACCTTGCGGCGCTGCGGAACATGGGGGCGGCCATTCAGGAGACCGGCGGACGGCTGGCCTGCCGCCGGGAGCGCCTTACTGGCACGGAGATCGTGCTGAGCCTCCCCAGCGTGGGAGCCACGGAGAACGCCATGCTGGCGGCCTGCGGTGCAGAGGGAACTACCGTCATCGCCAACGCCGCCCGTGAGCCGGAGATCGTGGATCTGCAGACCTTTTTGCAGAAAATGGGCGCCCATGTGCAGGGGGCGGGCAGCTCCACCGTGGTGGTGGAGGGCGGCGCACCCCTCCATGGCTGCGTACATACGGTGGTGGCGGACCGCATCGTGGCCGCTACCTATCTGGCGGCCGCCGCCGGCACCGGCGGCGATATCCGGCTGGAGGGCGTGGACTACCGTCACCTCTCCGCCGTTGCCACGATGCTGCGTCAGGCGGGATGCCGCCTCACCTGCGGCGAGACCTCCATCCGCCTGCAGGCTCCCCGGCGGCTGCAAAGCGCAGGCCCCATCCGCACGGCTCCGTATCCCGGCTTTCCCACGGACGCACAGGCGGTGCTGATGGCGTCGCTGCTGCGATCGGAGGGAGCCACCGTCTTTGTGGAGAACATCTTCGACAGCCGCTACCGCCATGTGCCGGAGATGGTGCGGATGGGAGCGGATATCCGACTGGAGGGGCGGGTGGCCGTGGTATGCGGCGTAGACCGGCTCCACGGAGCCGCTGTCCGGGCCAAGGAGCTGCGGGGCGGCGCATCGCTGGTGCTGGCGGGCCTTCAGGCGGAGGGCGAGACCGCCGTCACCGGCGTGGAGCACATTCAACGAGGATATGAAGACCTGACGGGGGAGCTGGCGCAGCTGGGTGCCGACATCCGTCAGGAGGAACGATAAAAGGAGAGCACTTATGGCCAGACGCAGCAGAAGAAACAGACGGCGCAGCCGGGGAAGGTTTGCCTTCCTCTATCGGTTGCTGTGCTTCGTGCTGATCTGTGCCGCCATCGTGGGAGCGTTGGTGCTGTTTTTCAAGGTGGATACCATCTCTGTCAGCGGCAACGACCGCTACTCCCGTGAGACGATTTTGGCCGCCAGCGGCGTCTCGGAGGGGGATAATCTCTTCCTCCTGAATAAGTACGATGCGGCGGCCAGGATCACCGAGGCCCTGCCCTATGTGGAGTCGGTGCGGCTGAGCCGCAAGCTGCCGGGGACTCTGCGCATCGATATCGTGGAGTGCAGCGACCCGGCGGGCATTCAACAGGACGGCCATTGCTGGCTTATCAGCCCGGAGGGCAAGCTGGTGGATTCCCCCGCCGAGGCCCCAAACGGCTGCCCTATGGTCACGGGCCTGACCCTGACGGACCCGCAGGTGGGGAGCCTTGCGGCGGTGCCGGAGGAGCAGTCCGGGGATCTTGCCCGGCTGCTGGAGCTGCTGCGCCAGCTGCGCTCCAAGGGCATGACCGCCCAGATCGGAGAGATCCGCTTCGAGGAGAGCGGCATCGTCCTGCGGTATCAGGACCGGCTGGACGTGTGTCTGGACCGGGAGGATGATTTCGACTACCGCCTGAGATATCTGGCGGCGGTGCTGGAGAAGCTGGAGGAAAACGAGACCGGCACCATCCGCTGGGATGCCGAGGGCAGCGCCCGGTTTATTCCCGGATAAGGGATTTTTTCGGGAAATCCCGTCGGAACACTTGACGGGACAGGTAAACCGTAATACAATAAATAAAATACTGTATCTTGGGTATACGGACAGAAAACGTGTCTTTGACATACAAATTACGGCAGGAGGAAGCGTCATGGCTTTTGGGTTTGAAACAGGACCGGAGAACGTGGTAAGTATCAAGGTGGTGGGCGTCGGCGGCGGCGGCAATAATGTGGTCAACCGCATGGTGCGCTCCGGCGTAAAGGGCGTGGATTTCATCGCCGTCAATACGGATAAGCAGGCGCTGAATACCTCCAGCGCCGGATATAAGCTCCAGATCGGTGAGAAGCTCACCCACGGACAGGGCGCAGGCGCCAATCCGGAGGTGGGCCAGAAGGCCGCCGAGGAGAGCCGCACCCAGCTGTCCAAGGCGCTGGAGGACACCGACATGGTGTTCATCACCGCCGGTATGGGCGGCGGCACCGGCACCGGCGCAGCCCCCGTGGTGGCGGAGATCGCACGGGAGCAGGGCGTCCTGACGGTGGGCGTGGTTACCAAGCCCTTCGGCTTCGAGGGCCAGAAGCGGATGCGTGCAGCGGAGGCCGGCATTGAGCAGCTTCGCGGCAAGGTGGACTCTCTGGTCATCATCCCCAACGAGCGGCTGAAGTACGCCACCGATCAGAAGATCACCTTCCGCAACGCCTTTGAAATTGCCGACGACGTGCTGCGCCAAGCGGTGCAGAGCATCTCCGACCTGATCCGGGACACCGGCTTTATCAATCTGGACTTTGCCGACGTCACCGCCGTCATGAAGGATGCCGGCCTTGCCCATATGGGCGTGGGCCGTGCCGCCGGCAAGGGCAAGGCCGAGGAGGCCGCCCGCATGGCCATCTCCAGTCCCCTGCTGGAGACCTCCATCAACGGCGCCAAGGGCGTCCTCATCAACGTCACCGGCTCCATGGACATCGGTCTGGAGGAGGTGGAGCAGGCCGCCACGCTGGTGCAGCAGGCGGTGCATCCCGATGCCCTGACCATCTTTGGCGCCACCTTCGACGAGGAGCTGGACGACGAGATCCGTGTCACCGTCATCGCCCCCGGCTTCGAGAGCAACGACCAGCAGGAAGCCCCTGCTGCCCCCGCCGCTGCCGATACGCAGCAGCCCACGCAGGATGATGCCGCTGCCCCCGCCGCCGCCCCCCAGCCTCTGGACGAGGCCGAGGGCGAGAAGGCAGAGGAGAGCGATGTGGATCGTTCCTTCGACGAGATTTTGAAGATCTTCAGCCGTGGCGATAAGTTCTGATGTTAAAAAGGACCGCAGAAAGCTCTGCGGTCCTTTTTATGCTTTCTCATGGGGAGAACTCCCACAAGCTGATTGCTTCAGATTTTGGCAAGGTAACGAATTCTTAATTGATATATTGCATATATTATACAAAATCATTGCGCTATATTGACAAACGATGAGGGACTTGATATATTGAAATTGTCAGTAACCATCCATCCGTGGAATAGAGAGGAGATGACGATTTGTCTGAGATTTCTAAAAAGGATCGTTTTACGGTGCCGGCGGTCATCTGCCTGATTTGCAATGTGCTGCTGTTCATCCATCTCTGCGGTGCAGGGGCTTACGCTGGCGGCAATCTTCATTATGAGGCGGCCAACACGCAGATGGAACGGAATGAGGAATTTTTCCATCAGTTTTTCCTGTCGAATCATCTGATGGGGATCGCCGAGACCCTTGCCATGGTGGCTGCGCTCATTGCCTTGCTGATGGTCGTCCATGTTTGGTGGAAAAGTGCCGTGGAGCGCCGGACAAAGCTACGGGATCTTTGCATTTTTAACGGTATCATCCTTCTGATTTCCGTCTATGAACTGGTGGCTCACGGCGGACTCACCGCCTACCGGGATGAAATGCCGCTGCACTATTTCGGTGGGCCTCCGGCCACGACCCTGCTGATTTGGCTGCCGTGTCTGGTACTGACGCTCATCCCCATGATTGTTTACCTCCGCACGAAGCGCATCACCCCGGCGGATTAAGAAATAAAAACCAGCCCCATCGTATCCATACGATGGGGCTGGTTTTTGCAGAGTGCAGCAAGCAATTTTCGTTACGTCGGAGCGCCGCCGCTCATCAGCCCCAGCTGATAGAAGGCCACGGCGCTGGCGGCGGCCACGTTCAGGGAGTCCACCCCGTGGGTCATGGGGATGCGGACCGTGTAGTCGCAGGCGGCGATGGTACCGTCGGACAGACCGTCCCCTTCGGTCCCCAGCACCACCGCCAGCTTCTCCGCCGCCATGAGCCGGGGGTCGTTCAGAAGCAGCGAGTCCTCCCGCAGGGCCATGGCCACCGTCTGGAAGCCCAGCCGCCGCAGCCGCTCCGGCCACGGAGCCTCCAGATACGTCCATGGGATGAGAAACACATTGCCCATGCTGACACGGGAAGCCCGCCGGTACAGGGGGTCGCTCCCGGCGGCGGTGAGCAGCACCGCATCCATACCCAGCGCGGCGGCGCAGCGGAAGATAGCCCCGATGTTGGTGGGATTCATGACATTTTCCAGCACGGCGATGCGCCGGGCGTTGGCGCACACCTCCTCCACCGTGGGGAGGGCCGGGCGGCGCATGGCACACAGCATCCCACGGGTCAGGTGGAAGCCCGTCAGCCGGGTCAGCACCTCCGGCGCAGCGGTGTAGACGGGGATGTCCTCCGGACAGCGCTCCAGCAGGGGCAGGGCCTGAGACGTCAGGTGCCGTGGCTCCATGAGAAAGGACACCGGCACGCAGCCGCTCTCCAGCGCCCGCCCGATGACCAGCGGGCTTTCTGCGATAAAGAGGGCGTTTGCGGGGTCTGCCCGGTTGACCAGCTGGTTTTCCGTCAGACGGGCGTAGACGTCCAGCTCCGGGGTGTCGAAATCGGTGATGGAGATGATGTGGGCCATGGCTGCCTCCTGCGTTTTTTCTCTATTGTAGCCGTCAAAGGCCGCTGCGTCAACGGGATATTGACTTTCCACCGTCAAAACGGTATGATACAAGGAGAATTTACGACATAGGGGAAAGTACGATGGCAGAGAGGATCACCGCACGAAAGAGGCAGGCCATGGAGATGCGCCGCCGGATCCAGGAGACGGCGCTGGATCTGTTTGACCGGGAGGGCTTTGAAAACGTCTCCGTGGAGGAGATCGCACAGGCCGCCGGCTGCTCCGTGGGCAATATCTATCACTACTTCAAAAGCAAGGACGAACTGGCCATCCAGCTGACCCAGCACGTGGACGAGGCGTATCAGGTGCTGGAGCAGGCGTATCTGGCGGACACCGATCGCTCCGGCCGAGAGAAGCTGCTGGACTTCGTGGGCCGGTCGTTGGAGATCAGCGTGGGGGACGAGGTGCTGTACAAGGCCTTCATCCACGGGCTGCGCTACCCGGAGCAGGGCGTACTGAAGGGCAGCGAGAAGCGGGTATACTACCGCCTGCTGGGGGAGCTGGTGGATCTGTGCCGCCGGGAGGGCAGCATCCGGCAGGAGCTGACCACGGCGGAGGTGGTGGAGGAGCTGGTGACGCTGCACCGGGGGATGCTCTTCGAGTGGCGCATCTATGAGGGCGGCTTCCCGCTGGCCCAGCGGGGCCGCCGCATGGCGGAGCATCTGCTGGAGGGGATGCGGGGATGAAGGCCCTGACCATCCGCAGGCTTCGGCTATCGGACGCCGAAGCGCTGTATAGGATTCTGTCCGACCGGCAGGTGATGCGCTATCTGGAGCCGCCTTATGACCGCCTTCAAACGGAGCAGTTCCTCCGGGAGGCGGGGCTTGCGGAGCCGCCCCTTGTATACGGCACGGAGGAGGACGGCCGTCTGCTGGGCTACGTCATCTACCACGCCTATGACCCGGACAGCATGGAGCTGGGCTGGGTGCTCTCCCCGGACTGCTGGGGGAAGGGCTATGCCTCCCGGCTGACGGACCGGCTGGTGGAGCTGGCCCACCGAGCGGGAAAGACGGCGGTCATCGAGTGCGTCCCGGAGCAGACTGCCACCCGGCACATCGCTGAGAAAAAGGGCTTTGCCTATGTGGGCCGCACCGACGGACTGGAGGTATACCGTCTGCCGCCCAACGAATAATGATCCCAGAGAGGAGCCATCCGGCTCCTCTTTTCTGCGTTTTTACCAGCTTCCGGCGGAGAATTTTGTGGGCTTTGACGGGTTTTGGAAAATTCCCCGCCGGACATTGACAAACCGGCGGCAGACTGCCATAATAAAATCATTCATTAAGTAATTCGGTGAAAGACATCACCGGGAGAGGGGGAACGGATGAAGGTACTGGTCATCAATCCCGGCGCCACCTCCACCAAGGTGGCGGTGTTTGAGGAGGAACGGGAGCTGCTGAAGAAGAGCATCGTCCACACGGCTCAGGAGCTGGAGGGCTTCGACCGGGTCATCGATCAGGCGGAGCTCCGCCAGCGGGCTGTGCTGGAGGCGGTGGCGGAGGGCGGCTTCCGCTTGGAGGATTTCGATGCCGTGTGCGGCCGCGGCGGCCTGTACCGCCCCATCCCCTCCGGCACCTACGCCGTCAGCGACCGGGTGATGCAGGATGTGGAGCAGGCCCCCTACGGCGAGCATCCCTCCAATCTGGGGGCGTATCTGGCTCGGCGCATCGGGGACATGGCGGGCATCCCCGCCTTTTTCGTGGACCCGGTGTGCGTGGACGAGATGACGGAGGTGGCCCATGTCTCCGGCTTTGCGGAGTTCCGGCGGCTGAGCCAGTTCCACGCCCTGAACCAGAAGTCCGTGGGCCGCAAGGCGGCCCGCCAGCTGGGCAAGTCCTACGAGGAGGCTCGGCTCATCGTCTGCCACTTGGGCGGTGGCGTGTCCGTGGCGGCTCATGACCATGGCCGTGTGGTGGACGTGTTCAACGTCAAGGATGAGGGGGCCATGGGCATGGATCGTGGCGGCGGCCTGCCGGTGAATCAGCTCATCGACTACTGTTATGCCGGGCGCAGCCGGGAGGAGGTCAAGCGGACGCTGGGCCGCCGCTCCGGGATGCTGTCCTATGTGGGTACCACGGACTTCCGGGAGATCTGCGCCAGGGTGGTGTCCGGAGACGAGCGGTTCACGGCGGCCTACCGGGCGCTGGTGTACCAGCTGGCCAAGGACATCGGCGCCATGGCGGCGGTGCTGCATTTCGAGGTGGATGCCATCGTCTACACCGGTGGCATGGCCTATGAGCAGTTTTTCTGTGACGATATCACCGCCTATGTGGGGCGGCTGGCCCCCGTCCTGCGGTTTCCCGGCGAGGAGGAGATGCGGGCGCTGGCGGAGGGTGCCCTGCGGGTGCTCCACGGTGAGGCACAGGCGGAAAGATATTAAATACATCCCGGCATAGTCATGTTGATACCAACCGGAACAGAAAGGTGAAAAATCATATGAAGCATCTCATGAGCGGCAACGAGGCCACGGCCAGAGGCGTGTACGAGGCAGGCATCAAGATATGCTCCGCCTATCCCGGCACCCCCAGTACAGAGATTTTAGAGAACCTGCCCCCCTATCAGAAAGACGTCTACTGCGAGTGGGCACCCAACGAGAAGGTGGCGGTGGAGGTGGCCTACGGGGCCTCCATTGCCGGGTCCCGCTCCTTCTGCACCATGAAAATGGTGGGCCTGAACGTAGCGGCGGATCCCTTGTTCACCGCCGGCTATATGGGCGTAGGCGGCGGCTTCGTGGTGGTGACGGCGGACGATCCCAGCTGTCACTCCTCCCAGAATGAGCAGGACAACCGCCACTATGCACGGGCGGCCAAGATCGCCATGGTGGAGCCCAGCGACCCGCAGGAGTGCAAGGACTTCGTGGCTCTGGCCTGTGAGCTGTCGGAGGAGTTCGATACCCCGGTGCTGTACCGCACCACCACCCGGGTCTGCCACTCCAAGGGGTTGGTGCAGTGGGGGGAGCGCCGGGAGCATACGGCGCCGCCCTACCGGCGCAACGTCCGCAAGTTCGTCTGCACCCCCGCCCACGCCTACGCCAACCACCCGCTGGTGGAGGAGCGGCTGCGGCGGCTGGAGGAGTACGGCTGCACCCGTGCGCTGGAAAACGGCCTGAACAAGCGGGAGCTGGGCGACGGCAAGGTGGGCGTCATCACGGCCTCCGTGTCCTATGAGTACGCCAAGGAGGTGTTCCCGGAGGGGACGTCCTTCCTGAAGCTGGGCCTGACCTTCCCCCTGCCCATGGATCTGATCCGGGACTTTGCCTCCCGTGTGGAAAAGCTCTATGTCATCGAGGAGCTGGAGCCCTTCATGGAGGATCAGATCAAGGCCGCCGGCATCCCCTGCGTGGGCAAGGAGCTGACGGGCCTTCTGTATGAGCTGAATACCCAGCTGCTGCGGGAGCGGGTGCTGGGCGAGAAAACAGATTTCCGCAAGACGGATGTGACCCCGGCCAGCCGTCCTCCGGCCCTTTGTCCGGGATGTCCCCACCGTGGCTTCTTCTATACCCTGTCCAAGAACAAAAACTATGTCGTCACCGGCGACATCGGCTGCTATACGCTGGGCAGCGCCGCCCCGCTGAACTGCATGGATTCCGTGGTGTGCATGGGCGCAGGCTTCTCCGCCGGCATGGGTATTGCCAAGAGCTTTGAGCGGGAGGGCGTCACCGATAAGACCGTCTTCGGCGTCATGGGCGACTCCACCTTCTTCCACAGCGGCATGACCGGCGCTGCGGAGATCATCTATAACAACGGCCGCATGATCCCCTGCGTGCTGGATAACCGCATCACCGGCATGACCGGCCATCAGGATAACCCCGGCACGGGCTATACCCTGCTGGGGGACGAGGCCCCCATGCTCAGCGTGGAGAAAATTTTCACGGCCATGGGCTTTGCCCCGGTGCTGACGGTGGACCCGCAGGACCTGACGGCTATGAAGGAGACGGTGGACCGGGCCGTGGCGGCGCTGGAGCGGGGCGAGCATCCCGCCATCGTCACCCGGAGGCCCTGCCTGCTCATCAAGCGGGATAGGTTCCAAAAGGGAATGTGCCATGTGGAGCCGGATAAGTGCCGCAGCTGCCGCAGCTGCCTGAAGGTGGGCTGCCCCGCCGTCTCCATGGAGGAGGGCAAGGCGGTCATCGACCGTACCCAGTGCGTGGGCTGCACCGTCTGCGCTCAGGTCTGCCCCTTCGGTGCCATCGTAAAGGAGGAAGTGTGATGTCTGGTGTGAAAAGTGCGCTGCTGGTGGGCGTGGGCGGTCAGGGGGCCATCCTGATCTCCAAAATCATGGCCAACGGCTTCATGCAGGCGGGCTTCGACGTGAAGCAGAGCGAGGTACACGGCATGGCCCAGCGGGGCGGCAGCGTCTCGACGCAGGTGCGCTGGGGCGGCAAGGTGTACGGCCCCGTGTTCGGCAAGGGCGAGGCGGACATTCTGGTGGCGCTGGAGAAGATGGAGGCTGTGCGCTATGCCGAGTTCTTGAAGCCCGGCGGCGTGGCGGTCATCAACGACTACGCCATCAAGTCCACCACCATTGCCTCCGGGGCGGAGACCTACCCGGAGGGCTGCGTGGAGGCCATGGCAAAGGTGTTCCGCACCATTGCCGTGCCGGCCAGCGACATGGCGCTGGAGCTGGGCAACCCCAAGTGCATGAACGTGGTGCTCTTCGGGGCTATGTGTGACAGTCTGGGCTGCCCCCAGATCGACTGGGAGCAGGTGGTGGCGGACACCGTGCCGGAGAAGGTGCGGGAGCTGAACCTCCGGGCCTTCCGGGCGGGCCGTCAGGCGGCGCAGCAGCGCTGAACAAATGACACCTGTCGATCCCGCACGATGGGATCGGTTGCCGAATGGTTTTTAGCAAAGAGCTTTCTGGGCAAATAAGCTTTGCGGCAGCGGAATTTTACGCAAAAGATTTTTTGAAAGCAGGGCATCGGCAGAAATGCCGATGCCCTGCTTTTTCATGGCACCGTTTTTGAGTACTTCGGTTTTGCAGCACGGCATTTTGCCGATGCCATTTTTATTGCTATGGTTTTCTGACCGACGCTTACCTTTCTGCTTTTTTGATACTCTATTTCACACAGCGC
>ERZ1673752.2671-NODE-2671-length-19116-cov-4.846650_pt1 | contig 19116 bp, 18 predicted proteins | sample MGYA00580195_ERZ1673752 | MGnify/ENA primary metagenome ERZ1673752 (study PRJEB41218, sample SAMN15661744) | gut metagenome | host: Homo sapiens | place: Canada: London | collected 2015-08-20/2019-03-30 | study: EMG produced TPA metagenomics assembly of...
ACTAACTAAAATTTTCATTTATAACCTCCTAAAATGCCATTACTAACATAAGCACAATATGAACTAAAATCATTGCAAGAGCCATAGGTGCCTGTGTTTTAATAATCGTATATTTATCTTTTGTTTCAAGAATTGCTCCCGGAACTATGTTGAAGTTTGCAGCCATTGGAGTTAATAGTGTTCCACAGTAACCGCAAGTCATACCAAGTGCTCCTACTACTGCTGGGTTTCCGCCTTGAGCGATTACGAAAGGAATACCAACACCGATTGTAATTACAGTAAAAGCAGCAAATGCATTACCCATAATCATAGTGAAGATTACCATACCTAAACAGTATGCTACAACACCGGCAACTCTTCCGCCACCACCAACGATGCTTCCTGCAAATTCTCCAATTATATTTCCAACACCTGCTGCTGTAAATACAATACCAAGAGCACCCAAAAGTTGTGGTAAAAGACTTGACGCACCTACTTGCATTAAAAGTCTTGTAGTGTCTTCTTTCATTTCTTCAACTTTAGGTTTTACAATTAGTATCGCAATTATAAAGGCGATAATCGCTGAGAAACCTAAAACTTGAGCAGTTGAAAAACCGAAAATTATATCTTTACCTTTGGCATTAGTTCCAATTATGAATTTAAAAGATTTAAATTGTGACATTAAAAATCCAAGAAATGCCATAATTAATGCAGGAATAAATATTTTCCAACCGATTTTATTAGCATTTTTTCTTCTTTCTTCATCTGATGGAGGAGTAAATTCACCGATTTTAACTTGTTTTGTAAGAGTAAGAGCTCCACAAACAACAAGCATTGCTCCAACAATAACCCCGCCTTGATTTGGAAGGTATTTAACTAAAAATCCTCCGAACGCGAAGATAATTCCAACTAAAAACCAGAATAAAAATGTACCAATTCTTGCTTCTTTATTTTTTAAGCCTCTAAAAGCTGTTAAAATTGAAATCAATCCGCAAAGAATGTAAATAAATTCGTCAATAAAAAATGTATTACTACTTATCCATTTTAACATCTTTTCCACCAACCTTTCTAAGTTTCATTTCAAATAAGAAGCATTGAATAACTGATAAAATTATCATTGCAATACCTATAAATAAAGAATAGTAAGCTATTTGAGCACCTGTTACAGCATGTCCTTTATCGCTAAGTGTAGAAACTATAAGTAAAACACCTGAAGAAACAGGGAATATATTTTGACCGAAAAAGTTACCGTAGTTTTCAACAGCACCCGCTAAACCTTTTAAGTCTTCCAGTTTAGTTTCTGTAAGGTCAACTGTTTTAGTAGCGGCACCTTCTGCCATAGGTAAAATTAAAGGTCTAACAAATTGAATATGTCCACCAAGACGTAATGAGAATATTGCTGCAATCCAACGAATGAATAAATACAACCAAATAACCAAGCCAGCACTTGCACCTCTAATTTTTTTGATTCCATCTGCGGCCTTTTCTTTAAGACCATATCTTTCCATAATACCGATAACTATAAGAGTTGTAAAGAACAAACTCATATATCTGTTGGATACAAAACCTTTGCCTATAATATCCAAAATTTCTACAATTCCTTTTCCTCCGGCAAGACCTGTTGCGAAACCTGCGATTAAAACTACAGAAATTACATCAAGTTTTAATACAAAACCAACAACAATAATTACAATACCGATTAAAACTAAATAATTTTGCATATTTTCCTCCTTGAATAAAAATTTAATTACTTAAAATCTCATACATATAAAAATATATAATAGAAAAATCGTTTTTCAAGATATATAAGTAATTAAATATAGTATAACACAAACAGAGTAATTTTTAAAGAATGTTTTATCATATTTTTTAAACAAAATAGGATTAAATAGGAATTTTTGTTAAGATATTTTAGTTTTAATAAGAAAAAGTAATTTTAATTTAATTTTAAATAAAAAATAAATTTTTAAAATCAAGTTATTTCAATGTTTATAAGAGTTATAATTTTTGATTATAAAAATTAATTAGTAAATATAATCAATATAGATATTTTTGTGGAAATGTGTATAAAATTTGACAATATTAACGGTTTGATATATAATTATAATATATTAATATATTTATGAAATGTTTTGTGATTTTGATAGGGGTGTAATTTTGATTTATCTTGATAATTCGGCTACTACTAAGAACAAGCCTAAGGAAGTTATCGATGCAGTTGTAAATGCGATTAAATATTTTGGAAATTCTTCTCGTGGTGTTCATGAGGAGAGTTTGAGTGCGGATAGAATTATTTTTGAAACTAGAAAGAAAATTGCAAAGATGTTTAATGTGGGTAATTCTCGTCAAGTTGTTTTTACAAAAAATGCAACTGAGAGTTTAAACATTGCTATAAATGGTTTGTTTTTAGAAAATGACCATATTATCACTTCTGTTTCTGAACATAATTCAGTTTTACGTCCTATAAATTATTTGAAACAAAGAGGTGTTACTGTTAGTTATATTGATGTTTTTGAAAATGGAGTGCTTAAGCTTGACGATATTCCAAGCTTTGTTAAGCCAAATACAAAGGCGATCATCTTAACTCACGCATCAAATGTTACAGGAAATATTACCGACTTAAAAAAGGTTGGAGATTTTTGTAAGAGTAATGCAATGCTTTTTGTAGTTGACGCCTCTCAAACTGCTGGTGCTTTTAATATCGATATGCAAGAGATGAATATTGATGTGCTTTGTTTTACGGGGCATAAGTCAATGCTTGCTCCTCAGGGAACGGGAGCTCTTTGTGTTAGAGAGGGTGTTTACATAAGACCTTTTATCGTCGGAGGTAGTGGTACTCACAGTTATGACGAATTTCAACCTGACAAGATGCCGACAAGACTTGAGGCTGGAACTCTTAATGCACATGGGATTGCAGGACTTCACGCATCTATCGACTATATTTTAAGAAATGGAATGGAAAATTTGACAAAAATTTCTACTGGTTTGGCAAAAGAATTTTATGACGGCGTTATAAAATTTCCTGAGGTTAAGGTTTATGGAGATTTTGAAACGGATTTTAGAGCTCCGATAGTTTCTTTAAATATTTCAGATATGGATTCTTCAGAGGTTAGTAATATTTTATATGAAGATTTTAAAATTTCAACAAGACCGGGTGCACATTGTGCTCCGCTTATACATAAGGCGCTTGGTACTGTTGAGCAGGGTATGGTTAGATTTAGCTTTTCTCATACAAATTCTATCGATGAGGTAAGGCTTGCTATAAACGCAATTAAAAAAATTATAGATGATAGGAGGTAGTCAAATGCGTTTTTTTAACACTAAAAAGGGATTGTTGACTTTAGGAATTATTGCAGGTCTTGGCGCTGCTTTACTTGCATATTTAGGCAATCCGAAAAATATGGCTTTTTGTATAGCTTGTTTTATTAGAGATACTTCAGGTTCTATGAAGTTCCACAATGCAGAAGTGGTTCAATATTTTAGACCCGAAATTGTAGGTATTATTCTAGGTTCGTTTTTAATTTCATTATTCACTAAAGAATATAGATCAACTGCCGGTTCTTCACCGGTTATCAGATTTTTCCTTGGTGTAATAATGATGTGTTGTGCTTTAGTATTCTTAGGTTGTCCTTTAAGAATGATTTTAAGAATGTCTGCTGGAGATATTAGTTCATATGTTGGACTTGTAGGCTTTATAGCAGGGGTTGCAACAGGTGCATTCTTCTTAAGAAAAGGATTCAGTTTAGGAAGAGCTTATACAATCAAAAAAGAAAATGGATATGCTTTACCAATAGTTGTACTTGTACTTTTTGCTCTATCTATCGCTGTTCCCGCACTTTTCGTTTTCAGTAAAAAAGGACCCGGTAGTATGAGAGCTATTTGGTATGTAGCTTTAGCTGTTGGACTTGTATTCGGTATCATCGCTCAAAAGAGCAGAATGTGTTTTGCTGGTTCAATCAGAGATATTATCTTACTAAAAGACTTTAGATTATTCTCAGTAATTGGTGGAATCTTCATCGTTATGTTAGGATATAACTTAGCTACTAATAACTTTAAATTCGTTGCTTTTGGACCAATCGCTCATGCTCAAACTATTTGGAATATTTTATCAATGTATGCAGTTGGATTCTGTGCAGTATTACTTGGTGGTTGCCCATTAAGACAATTAGTTCTTGCAGGAACCGGTTCATCAGATTCAGTTGTAACTGTTCTAGGTATGTTCGTTGGTGCAGCATTTGCTCATAACTTCAAAATTGCAGCAGGCGCAGCAGCTGTTGAAAATACAGCTAAAGGAATTAAAGCAGCAGCAGGTGGCCCTGGAATAAATGGACAAATATTTGTTATTATTTCAATAATCGCTTTATTCATAGTAGCTTTTTATGGATTAAAAAAGGAAAAAAATTAATTTAAGGAGATAGATATGAAAGAATTAGACGTTAGAGGATTATCTTGTCCGGAACCGGTTTTAATTTTACAAGATGCCCTTAAAGAAAACAAAAACGAAACATATAAAGTATTAGCCAGCGAAGCTCACGTTGTAAGAAATATCGAACATTTCGCTTGTAGTCAAGGAAAGAAAACTTCCGTTAAAGAAGTTGGCTTAGACTTTGAAATCATAGTAGAATAATATGAAAGAAACTAAGCTGTATATAACATTTTATACTTCTGCAGAGGCAATGGCGACTGAAAGTGTATGTAAAGAAAATAATCTTTTAGGAAAACTTGTCCCTGTACCAAGAGTTTTATCAGCAGGTTGTGGGATTGCATGGGAGTGCAATCCCATTTTAAAACCCCAGCTTTTAGAACTTTTAGAAAAGGAAGATATAGAATGGGAAGAATGTAAAGAAATATAAATGGAGATTTTTATGAAGAGAAATTTAAAATTAGCTCTTTTAATGGCTTTTTTCTTAACTGCAACTGCTTGTGGTAAAACAGCAGAAAAACCTGCAGAAAAAAAGGTTGAAAAGCAAACCCTAAATTGCAAGAATAAATCAAAAAGTTAATAAAAATTTTTATTTTCTATTTTACATCTATTAGCATTTGATTATAAAATAATTTAACGAAATTTTATTAAAAATATCTTAGATGAAAGAATAAATAAAAAATCGACCCTTAAATATCTTAAAGGTCGATTTTTTTTCTATTTGAGTTATCTATTAACTCTCTTTTTTTCTTTTAAATGCTACAACAAATAGTCCTGCTGAAAGTATCATAAGAAAAGTGTACAATTCTATGTTCATACTACTAGCTGTCTTTGGAAGTGCCTTATTGTTAGCTACTTTTGGCTTTTTAGCTACTTTTACTTTTTCAAATTTTGCATTTACTGTTAGGTTTCCATTGATTGATGTGTTTTTATCTAAAGCCGGTTCCCAACCTGTAAATTTAAATCCAGCTTTTGCTGTAACCTTTGGTGCATCATTTGCTAGGTCTGCTAATGTTTTTCCTGAATTCTTTAATACACTTACTTTATTATTAGCATCTACAGTCCCTTTTGTTTCATCTTCTGATTCAAATGTTACTGTCCAGTATTCTTGTGGTGGAGCTGGTGGATCTGGTGGATCTTGTGGTGTTGGTGTGCCTGCTTTTTTAAAGTGTGCTTTTACTGTCATGTCTTTGTCTATAACTGTATTTTTATCTAAAGCCGGTTCCCATTTGTCAAATTCATAGCCCGCTTTTGCTGTAACCTTTGGTGCATCCTTTGCTAGGTCTGCTAATGTTTTTCCTGAATTCTTTAATACACTTACTTTATTATTAGCATCTACCACCCCTTTTGTTTCGTCTGCTGATTCAAATGTTACTGTCCAGTATTCTTGTGGTGGTGTAGGCGGAGGTGTTTCTTTTTTATTTACTGTTAAGGCTTCTGTTTGTGCAGTTAATGTGTTTTTTTGTGCAGTTAACAAACCGTTTGTTAATTTTAAAGCTTTTCCATTGTTTGCTAATGTTAAAGCTGTATCATCTATAAGATTTGTTGCAATTACATTAGATGCAAAGTCTCTAAATGCTACGTCTTTTGTTAAGGCTTCTGTTTCTTCTGTAGAGTTTTCTTTTGTTAAGCTAACTTTCTTTCCATTGTCTTCTGATGTTAAATCAGTTTCATTTTTTGGATTTGTTGTGATTTTATATGTTTCAAAGTCTTTAAATGCTACGTCTTTTTCTAAGTCTTGATTGTCTGTTAATGTTACTACAAGTCCTGATAAATCTAGTTTTTCTCCTTCCGTGTAGATTAGTTTTGGTTGTGTTTTTACTTTCATAGATACTACATGTTCCGGGTCAAATACTTTTTTATTTACTGTTAGCTTGTTTGTTTCATCTTGTAAACTTCCTTTACTTATTATTACAGGCTGGTTGTCGTCTGCTGATGTTAAATCAGCTCCATTTTTTGGATTTGTTGTGATTTTATATGTTTCAAAGTCTTTAAATGCTACGTCTTTTTCTAAGTCTTGATTGTCTGTTAATGTTACTACAAGTCCTGATAAATCTAGTTTTTCTCCTTCCGTGTAGATTAGTTTTGGTTGTGTTTTTACTTTCATAGATACTACATGTTCCGGGTCAAATACTTTTTTATTTACTGTTAGCTTGTTTGTTTCATCTTGTAAACTTCCTTTACTTATTATTACAGGCTGGTTGTCGTCTGCTGATGTTAAATCAGCTCCATTTTTTGGATTTGTTGTGATTTTATATGTTTCAAAGTCTTTAAATGCCACGTCTTTTGTTAAGCCTTGGTTATCTTTTAATGTTACTACAAGTCCTGATAAATCTAGTTTTTCTCCTTCTGTGTAGACTAGTTTAGGTTGTTCTTTTACTTTCATACTTTCTACATGTTTCGGGTCAAATACTTTATAGGTAATCGCTAATATGACATTCATCTCTTCATTGTCGTTAACTTTATACTTGTAATTTACTTTATTTGTAGTATCACTATCAACTGTAAGAGCGTCATCGCCAAAACTTGCTCCAACTGGTGAAATAACTTTATCTTTTTTAAATTGTCCTGGAAACTTACTATATTTAAATTCTCTTATACCCTTAATTACTGTTATATTGTATTGTTGAAACCTACACTCCAAGTCAGTAAGCTTTGTGTTTTTACTTACATCTAAACTTGTTAGATTGTTGTGAAAACAATCCAAGTAAGTAAGATTTGTGTTTTCTCTTACATCTAAACTTGTTAGATTGTTGAAATTACAATCCAAGTAAGTAAGATTTGTGTTTTTACTTACATTTAAACTTGTTAGCTCGTTTCTATTACAATCCAAGTAAGTAAGATTTGTGTTTTTACTTAAATCCAAACTTGTTAGCTTGTTGTATTCACAATGCAATACAGTAAGATTTGTGTTTTTACTTACATCTAAATTTGTTAGATTGTTGTTAGAACAATACAATGTAGTAAGATTTATGTTTTCTCTTACATCTAAACTTTTTAGATTGTTGTTAGAACAATATAATTCAGTAAGCTTTGTGTTTTTAGTTACATCTAAACTTTTTAGATTGTTGTTGTGTTCACAACTCAATTTAGTAAGCTTTGTGTTTTTAGTTACATCTAAACTTTTTAGATTGTTGCAACAACAACTTAATTCAGTAAGCTTTGTGTTTTTAGTTACATCTAAACTTGTTAGTCTGTTTCCATAACAATGCAATGTAGTAAGATTTATGTTTTTACTTACATCTAACTCTGTTAGATAGTTTCCATAAAAAATCAATTTAGTAAGATTTTTAAAATATTCAATTCCTTTTAAAGAATAAACTAAAGAAGTGTTGGCTATCTTAATCTCTTCAACCTTATCTAACTCGTACTTACTTAACTTGCCATCTTTATTTGTATCAAACTCACGACTTACATAATTTCTAAAATTTTCATTCGGAAAGTGTGTTTCATCAATGGCGACATCACCTTCTGCTGCATAGGTTTCTATGGTGTTAAGTGGCAGACAACCCATAAACATCACTAGAGCAAGAAAAAATCCCATTATCCTTTTCATTTTCATTTTCATTTTACCTCCATTTTTTATTTTTACATTTTGTCATATATTTAAATTATATGTATATATATATATTGTCAATAGTTTTTTACATTTTTTTATTTTTTATCTATGACTTATTAGTATGGGAGACAAAATTATAATCTTCATCAGCCACGATATGAGGGTGATAAAGTATATTTCAGATGAGGTGTTGATTTTGGATAAGGAAGGTAAGAAGATAGTAAAAGAAGAAAAATTTAATTAAAAACTTTAAATTTATGTAATTTAAGACTTTACTTTTTATCGTTTATCTTATATAATTATCAAGATAAATTTAAGGAGGTATGTTATGACAAATTTAGTTAAGTTTTTTAAAGAAAAAATATATAACTTTTCTAATCCCGTTTTAACGACTTCTTTTTTGAACTTTAAAAATGAACTTTTTGTCTTTAAAAATATTTTTTTCAATTATTAATGAAATAACTTTTGTTATTTCATTTTTTTTATGTTTTTAAAGAGCAAGGTCAAAGGAGGAATTATGAATAATAAAGGTATTATCGGTGTAAGGGACAAGGTTCCTACTGCAATGTTGTTGCCACTTAGTTTGCAACACACTTTCGCAATGTTTGGAGCGTCAGTTTTAGTTCCAATTCTTTTTAATGTAAATCCCGGTATTGTTCTTTTGATGAACGGTATAGGAACACTATTATTTATTTTTATTACAAAAGGAAAGGCGCCGGCTTATCTTGGCTCAAGTTTTGCTTTTCTTGGAGTTGGAACTGTAATTATAAATACAATGGGTTACAGATATGCTTTAGGGGCATTTGCTACGACAGGACTTTTAGGTTGTGTCTTAGCTTATTTGATTTATAAATTTAGAACGGATTGGATAAATATTGTTCTTCCACCAGCTGCCATGGGTGCGGTTGTTTCACTTATAGGGCTTGAACTTGCAGGAGCAACAATTAACGGTGGAAAAATAGGAGCAAATATATTAACTCAAAATTCAACAAGTGCTGATGTTTGCGTATTTTTGATTACTATTATAACTGCGATTTTAGGCTCTGTTGTATTTAGAAAATTTCTAGGAACCATTCCAATCCTTATTGCAATTATCGTTGGATATGTTTCGGCACTAGCTTATGGAATGATAGATTTTAGTTCGGTTACAACTACAAAATTATTTACAGTTCCACAATTTCAATTTCCAATTTTTGATTTGAAGGCATCTTTGATAATGTTACCTGCACTACTTGTAATAACTTCAGAACATATTAGCCACCAAGTTGTAACAAGCAATATAATCGGGCAAAATCTTTTAGAGGACCCGGGGTTACACAGAAGCATCTTTGCAGATAACTTCTCAACTATGTTATCAGCTCTTGTAGGTGGAGTTCCAACAACAACTTACGGAGAAAATATCGGAGTTATGGCAGTTACAAAAGTTTACTCTGTTTATGTAATCGCAGGGGCGGCTGTAATATCAATCTGTATGGCATTTATCGGGCCACTTAGTATGTTAATACAAAGTATTCCGGGAAATGTAATCGGAGGAGTAACATTCTTACTTTACGGAATGATAGGAACTTCAGGGATAAGACTTTTAGTAGATTCAAAGGTTGACTATTCAAACAGCCAAAATTTAATTTTGACTTCAGTTGTATTCATAACAGGACTTAGTGGAATAGGCATCAACTTCTTTGGAATACAATTAAAAGGAATGGTACTTGCAAGTATGGTTGCAGTAATTTTAAGTTTAACATTCCACTTCTTAAACAAATTTGGACTTACAAATAACAAATAACCTCGTTTTATGATTTGTAAAAAATCTCGGCTTTCATTTGTGATTGGCTGAGATTTTTTTGCTTAAAAATGTAAAGTTTACTTGACATTTTTGTAATGAGATAGTATAATAAATAAAAAAGGAAAGTTTCCTTTACATAAGGAGGTTTTGTTTGGAAAATAAATTGGAATTTCTTAGAAAAGAAAGAGGGATAAATCAAGAAGATTTTGGTAGAGCTGTCGGAGTTAGTAGGCAGACCATAGGTGCAATAGAAAACGGACGTTACAATCCGTCAATTATATTAGCGTTTAAAATTGCCAATTTTTTTGAAATGAGCATAGAGGAGATTTTTATTTATAAGGAGGAAGATGATGAAGGAAAATAAATTTTGTTACTTAGGAATTTTGTTTGGACTTGTTATGCTTGTAATTTCTTTTGTGTTGAGAGAAAACAAACCATTGCAAATTGTTTTAATAATGTGCTTTTCCTCTATTACAAGTATATCTGTTGCTAATTTATATCATAATAAACTTTTAAAAACAGATAAATTTTATAAGATTAATATGGAAGATGAAAGAAATGTAAGAATAAAAGAAAAAGTGGGAAATGAAGTTCTTAAAATATATATGTATTTAATTGGGATTATTACGGTTATATTTATAGCTTATGATTACTATATTCCTGCTATTTTTACAGGAGGACTTCTTGTATTTGCTCCAATATTTTTGATTATAGCGAGTAATTATTTTGAAAAAAGACTTTAGAAGTTTTTATATTAAAAAGAAAAAAATCCAACTTTTACTTGGATTTTTTCTTTTTAATAAATTTTAAGGAAGTTATTTTACTTTATCCTTGAGATAAAATTTTCCTTCTGTATGGAAAAAACAAGTATATTTTCCATAAAAAAATCTCTTGAAGTAAATCAAGAGATTTAAAAAATTATTTTATAACTGAATAAGAGTATAGTGGATATTCTATTTTGTCATTTTCTTTAAAGTAAGCACCGGCACAATAAACCCAGTTAGGATTTTTTAGTAAGGCTCTTCCTTGGTAAATCATATCACAAGCATCACTTTGAAGTAAGTATTCGCAAAGTCCATAATCTTCCAAAAGTCCAACAGCGGAAACTACAAGACCGCACTTTTTGATTTCTCTACTTAATTCTGCTTGATAACCCGGATAAACCAATGGACTGCTTGGAACAAGACCACCACTTGAAATGCTGTTGAATACAACTCCATCTTTTTTTGCAAATTGTAAAATTTTTATAATATCATCTAAGCTATTTCCGTTTTCGTCATATTCATTTGCAGAAATTCTAAGATGAATATCAATATCTATGTTTTTTAATTCATTTAAAATTTCTCCCAAAAATCTATATCTATTTTCTACACTTCCACCATATTCATCAGTTCTTTGGTTTGAAAGTGGGGATAAAAATTGACTGATTAAATATCCATGCGCTCCGTGGATTTCTACAAAATCAAAACCTGATTCTTTAGCAAGTTTTACGCTGTTTACAAAATCTTTTTGTAAGGATTTTATTTCTTCTTTAGTCAATTCTCTTGGTGCTTTTTCGTTGGAGAAAGAAATAGGACTTGGTGCAATTATTTCTTCATAAGATGAATCAGCTTTTCTTCCTGCGTGGCTTAATTGGATACCTATTTTACAGTCGTAGCCATGAACTCTATCCACAAGTTCTTTAAAGGCTTTCATTTGAGTTTCGTTGTATAAACCTAAATCTACTTTTCTGATACCACCTTTATTATTTACCATTGTTGCCTCAACGATTATTCCTGAAACACCACCCAACGCTCTTGCAACATAGTGGTCAAAATGTTCTTTAGTTAAAACTCCATCAACTGTTTTTGAATGGAACATACACATTGGAGCCATAACAACTCTATTTTTAAATATATTTCTACCTATTTTCATAGGACTTAAAAGTTTACTCATAAATACCTCCTAAATTTTTATGTTTAATCTATACCCTAAAAATTTTTATTTTAAAATAATTTACTTATTTTTTTCAAAGAATGCATAACTTTGATATAAAAAGAATAAAAAATAATTTTTTGTTTATTAATTATCTATATATTTTTAAGTTTGATTAAAGGTTTGTCAGTTAAAATTAAGATGTAAAAACAAAAAATCTTAAAAAACTTCTGTTGCAATTTTTGGTATTGGTGGATTGATTGTTAGTTCATTAGCTCTAGTTTTTGTAAATAGAAAGAAAAATAGAAGTAAAAAAGTCCAAAATTATTTAATCAAAAATATTCTTTAAAATAGACATATTGGAATATAATTCGTTTTCTAAATTCGTTTGGGGGAGGTCTTGTATTCCAATGTTTTTTGCAAATGAAAAAGCTGTTGTAAAATCACAACAGCTTTTTTAATATTTATTATTTTATTTTACATACTTTAATACTAAATCTTTAGCAGCTAATGTTTCATCAGGACGTTTAATATCTGTGTTATGAGGTGCTGCATGAACTACTTCAGGATTTGTTTCAGCTTCTTTTGCTATTTCAATTAAAGCCTTTGCAAAACCGTCAAGAGTTTCTTTTGATTCACTTTCAGTAGGTTCAATCATCATCGCTTCATCAACAATCAATGGGAAATATACAGTTGGTGGGTGATATCCCATATCTATCAATCTCTTAGCAACATCAAGAGTTACAAGTCCGTTAGGATTTTTAAGTCCTCCAAGTACAAATTCGTGTTTGAATTTAACATTTTCAGGTAAATTGTAGTAATCTTTTAGTTGATTTGCTAAGTAGTTAGAATTTAATACTGCATAATCACTTGATTTTTTAAGTCCGTCAGCGCCCAAAGCTAAGATATAAGCATAAGCTCTAACAAGAACACCAAAGTGTCCGTAAAAATCTTTCATCTTTCCTAATGTCTTTGGAACATCATAAGAGAAGTTGTATTTTTCTCCATTTTTAACAACAATAGGAACTGGCAAGAAGTCTTTTAAGAAATCTTTACAGCCAACATATCCTGCACCTGGACCTCCACCACCGTGAGGAGTAGAGAATGTCTTATGAAGATTGTAATGGATTGCATCAAATCCCATATCTCCAGGACGAACATGACCTAAAATTGCATTTGCATTTGCTCCGTCATAATAAACTAAACCACCAGCTTCGTGAACGATTTTTGTGATTTCTTGAATTTCTTTTTCGAATAAACCTAATGTGTTAGGGTTAGTAAGCATAAGACCTGCAGTGTCATCGCCAACAGCAGCTTTTAAGGCTTCAATATCAACTAATCCACTTTCACAAGATTTAATTTCTATAATTTTATATCCTGCCATTGTTGCAGTTGCAGGGTTTGTTCCATGTGCTGAGTCAGGAACTATAATTTTATCTCTTTGGAAATCTTTGTTATCTTCATGATATGCTTTAAATAGCATAATACCAGTGATTTCTCCATGAGCTCCAGCTGCGGGTTGCAATGTGCAAGCGTCCATACCTGAAGTTTCGTTTAATGCTTCTCCAAGTTCGTAAATTAATTGTAGAGCACCTTGAGCGCCACATTCACAAATATTTGGATGAAGATTAGCAAAACCGGGAAGAGCACACATAGCTTCATTAATTTTTGGATTGTATTTCATTGTACAAGAACCTAATGGATAGAATCCTGTATCAACACCAAAGTTTTTATTTGAAAGATTTACAAAGTGTCTAACAACTTCAGGTTCAGCAACTTCAGGTAAATCAATTTCGCCGTCATTTAAAAGTTCAGCTGGAATTAGCTCTTTAATACATACATCTTCAACATCTAGTTCTGGTAATTTATGACCAATTTTGCCAGGCTTTGATAGTTCAAATATTAATTTATCGTATTTCATATTATGCTTCCTCCAATACCTTACATAGTTTGTCAATTTCTTCCTTAGTACGTTTTTCAGTAACTGCAAACATAATTACATTTTCTAATTCTGGATAGTGCTTTCCAAGGTCGAAACCACCGATTATTCCATTTTCAAATAATTTTTTGTTCAATTCACAAACAGGTTTCTTAGCTTTTAATGCAAATTCTTTATAGAATGGAGCATCAAAAACTTTTTCAAATTTTCCAGTTGCTAAAAGTTTTTCATAAAGATAATGAGATTTCTTTATACATTGTCTAGAAAGTTCTTTAAGTCCAGTTTTACCTAAAAGTTCCATATAAATAGTAGCAGTTAAAACATTAATACCTTGGTTAGAACAGATATTTGAAGTAGCTTTATCTCTCTTTATATGTTGTTCTCTGGCTGATAGTGTAAGAACCCAACATCTATTTCCGTCTCTATCAACAGTTTGTCCAACTATTCTTCCAGGAATCTTTCTTAAGAAATCTTTATTTACAGCCATAAATCCTAAGTATGGTCCACCGAATGAAACGGGAATACCTAATGATTGAGCTTCACCAACAACTACATCAACATTACATTCAGATGGTTTCTTTAAAGTTCCTAAAGAAGAAGGGTCAACAGAAACTACTGAATAACATTTTTTAATTCCGTGAGCAAGTTCAGAAATCTTAGTTACATCTTCGATATTACCGAAGAAGTTAGGATTTTGAACTAAAACAGCTCCAACTTCATCATTTAATTTTTCTTTTAAATCTTCGATGCAAGTTACACCGTTACAAGTTTTAACAACTTCCATTTCTAAATGTTGAGCATGAAGATAAGTTTTTAAAACTTCTCTTGACCATGGAGCAATAGCTTCAGAAACCAAAACTTTTTTCTTTTTAGCATGATGAGCAGTCATAATAGCCGCCTCTGCTAGACCTGTTCCTTGGTCATAAAGTGATGCATTTGCGTAATCCATACCAGTTAAGTTTGAAATCATAGTTTGGAATTCAAAAATATATTGTAGAGTTCCTTGGCTGATTTCCGGTTGGTAAGGAGTGTATGAAGTTAAAAATTCACTTCTACCAATAATTGTTGGAATAACAGCAGGAATATAGTGGTCATAAGCACCTGCACCTAAAAATGTTGTATAATCACTTGAAGATGCGTTCTTTTTTGCTAATTTTGTTAGATAGTTAGAAACTTCTAATTCGCTTTTTGCTTTTGGAATATTTAATTCTCTTTTTAATTTTAATTCTTCAGGAATATCTGAAAATAAATCTTCAACAGAATTAATACCAAGGCTATCTAACATCTCTTTAACATCTTGTTCTGTTAGAGAAATATAAGGATACATATAGAATTTACCTCCTATTTAAATTGTTTTTAATTATTTTTTAAGAAATTTTTTGCTAATTAATACAGCAGGAACTCTCTTGTTTCTAAGTTCAACTTCAACTTCGTTTCCTACTTCTGCATATTCAGTTTTAACTATTACATTTGCGATAGTTTTTCCAAGTGTTGGAGAAAGGTAACCAGTTGTAACAAATCCGATTTCTTCGTCACCTTTGAATACTTTTGCTCCATGTCTTGCAATACCTTTACCTTTTAATTCAAGACCGATTAATTTTCTTGGAACACCGGCTTCTTTCATTTTAGATAATGCTTCTTTACCTATGAAGTCAGCTTCTTGTTTTAATTTAACGAAATATCCAAGACTTGCTTCAAGAGGAGTGATAACATCGTCCATTTCATTTCCATAAAGAGGAAGAGCGGCTTCGAATCTTAAAGTGTCTCTACAACCTAAACCACAAGGTTTAACTCCGTCTTCTTTACCGATTTCAAGGATAGCGTCCCATAATTTATTCATACATTCTCCACAACCGTAGATTTCAAATCCGTCTTCACCTGTATAACCAGTACGAGAAACTAAGAATTTATCTCCACAATCGCCAAGAGTTACATTTTCTTTAAAAGTGAAGAATTTAATTTCATTTGCTAAATCAACGTCTTTAGCTAATTTTTGCAATACTTTTTCAGCTTTTGGACCTTGTAATGCAATTTGTGCAGTTTCAGCTGAAATGTTTTTGATTTCTACATCATAATTTCCTTTTTGAGCTAAAAACCAAGCAAAGTCTTTATCTGTATTTGCAGCATTTACTACGATATACATATCATCTTGACCTTTTCTGTAAACAAGTAAATCATCAACAACTCCACCTTTTTCGTTACATAGTAAAGAGTAAATAACTTGTCCATCACCGATAGTTGTTAAATCGTTAGTAATTAAATGATTTACATAGTCGAAAGCGTCTTTTCCTTTAACAGTAACTTCGCCCATATGTGAAACATCAAATAAACCTGCATTATTTCTAACAGCGTAATGTTCAGGTGCTAATCCTTCATACTTAACAGGTAATAACCAACCTGCATAGTCAACAATTTCTCCTCCGTATGAAACGTGTTTTTCGTATAATGGTGTTTTTTGTGCCATATCAAATTCCTCCTTAAATTTTAATAGAAACCAATTATCTAACTTATAAAAGATAATATTTTTCTTTAATGTAATTATATTATAAAAAAATAAAAATTACAATAGTCTTTTTACAAAATTATAAAAAGTATTTTATTGAACTAAAATTTATTTTAATGAAATTAACAAAAAACAAATTTTTTAAAATAAAAACGTTTTAATTTTAACTTATAGATTTATAATATATAAAAAACATACCCCAAAAATTTATTAATTAATTAAAATTTAAAATACTTTTTTTAAAAATTTTTAAAGTACTTTAATTGTATCAATATAATTGATAATAAGTAATATAACTACTAATAAAAAAATAAAAAATATTAATTTTTAAAAAATATTTTACAAAAAAAATAAAAAATATTGATTTTTTTATAAAGATTTTTTAATTTTACAAAAAATATGTTATAAACATTGAAATTACTTAAAAATAATGACTAATTGTCAATCTATATAAATTTTGTATAGAAAATACTTTTTTCTTAATAAAAATTTTTTTGCATTTTTCAAAATTATAAAAACGTTGGTCAAAAAAATACAAAAAAATTAAATTTTTATAAAATATAACTGTTAAATATATTTAGAATATGATAAAATAATTGTAAATACTTAATTTAAAGGAATTTTTTTGTAAAAAATTATATGAATAAACAAAATCAAAATGATAAAAATATTTTCACAGCTGTTTTTGGGGTATAAAGCCATTAGAAACAAAAATAAAGTTAAAGGAGAAAATTATGAAAAAAATTGGACTTTTGGTAAATCCTATTGCCGGAATGGGTGGTAGAGTTGGTCTTAAAGGAACTGACGGAAGAGATGTTTTGGAAAAAGCAATCTCTCTTGGTGCAGTTCAAGAGGCGCCGGAAAAAGCAAAAAAAGCATTGAACAAAGTTGTTGAACTTAAAGATAAATTTAAAATATATACAGCAAGTGGGCTTATGGGCGAGAGTGAATGTGAGGAGCTTGGACTAAATTATGAAGTTGTTTATAACGCATCTGAAAAATCCTCCGTTACAGATTCTAAAGAACTTTTAAAATATTTTTTAGAAAATGATATTGAATTAATCTTCTTTGTTGGAGGAGATGGAACGGCAAGAGATATTTACTCTGTTATTGAAGATAAGATTGCCGTAATTGGAGTTCCTGCCGGAGTTAAGATACATTCTCCTGTTTATGGAAATACACCCGAACAAGCCGGAAGTTTGCTTTTTGAAGTTATAAACGGAGCCCCTCTTCCTGTTATAGAAAAAGATGTTGTTGATATTGACGAAGATGCTTTTAGAGATGATAGAGTAGAGGTTAGGCTTTACGGATATTTAAAAGTTCCGTTCGACCAAAGATATTTACAAAATAAAAAATCACAAACGCCACAATCTGATAATGATGCACAAGTTTCAATCGCCTGTGATATAATTGATGATATGAAGGACGATGTTTTTTATATAATCGGATCAGGAACGACACCTATGTATATTATGAAGGAATTGAATTTGCCATATACAGTTCTTGGTGTTGACATAATAAAAAATAAAAAACTTGTTAAGAAAGACTGTAACGAAAAAGATATACTTGACACAATCAAAGATGAAAGAGCAATCTTAGTTGTAACTCCAATGGGTGGACAAGGCTATGTTTTTGGACGTGGTAATCAACAACTAAGTGCAAATGTATTAAGAAAGATAGATAAAAAAGATATTATCATTATTGCGACAAATGGAAAATTACAAAGTATAACATCAGGACATTTAGTAGCCTACACAATGGACGAAGAAATCGACAAAAAACTAAAAGGCTATTACAGAGTAAAGATTGGATACGAAAGAGAAAAAATGATTTTGGTTGATAATGAGTAAAAAGAGATGACTTTAAGGATTAGAAAAAACCAAGTCTGTCGGAAAAAGTGTGATTATTAAATGTGATAAAAGATAAATTGCTACCAAAAAAATTGCAATAAAATGTGGATTTGAATATGGCGGGCAGGAAGTGTTTAAATGTAACAACTAATATTTATTTTTGGTTAGTTATATGAAAATCAAATAAAAACAAGCAAAGGGAAGTATAGAAAAATTAAAGCCTATACTTTCTTTTTTTAATTCAAACAAAGAAGATAAAACGTGATAAACAAGAAATAAGCAAAGAATATAAAAATTTAAGGGTAAAAGTCTTGGACAAAAGAACCTAATGCAATATTGAGATTTGTTTATGGAAGAGCTAAAGATAGCATAGGTTTAAAATAAGACAATAGCTTCTTAGGACTGATTTTTTGTAATTTTTGTTTATATTTAGTCAGTCCTATAAGCAATACTTTTATATTAATCCCTCTTTTTTCATAAGAGATAACTCTCTCGAAAGGGCGGGTCTATTACAAGCTAAAAATTTCGCCAAATCCTCTCTGGATAATTTATTAGAAAATAGGGAGTCTTTACCATATCTGTCTATATATTTATTAATTTTTTCCCTAATCTTAGGTTTAGAATATATATCTAACTTGTAAGTTAAGTATGAAATTTGTTCATTATACAATTTTATAATATTTTCCATAAAAATCGGTCTGCTTGAACAGGACTTTTTATTTTTTTCAAAGATTTTGCTAATATCAAGGACTAAAACTTTGGAATCTTTTTTTGCAACCATAAATCTATCAGTTAGGGAGGAAAAATTTATAGAAAAAGAATCGGAAATATTATAAATCCTATCTATAATCTCTCTATCATTATCTATTGTTAATAAATCAATTCTTCCGTTTAAAACAATACCGGCCTTAAAACCTTCTGAAAAATCATATAGATACTCATCTTTAGTAAAATTTAAGATCTTATTGTCGATACAAGAAAGTATGTGCTCTATAGTAGATTCCTCTAAGCCATAAAATAATTCGCTTTTTAAAATAATTTCGTCCATAATAGCCCTTCCCGTTGCTTTAGCAACTGTAATAATAAGTTTTTATGTTATAATTATATACGTAATGAATATTATTGTCAATAAGGAGGATAAAAATGGAACAAAACAAAATTATATT
>ERZ1673752.2676-NODE-2676-length-19072-cov-4.891518_pt1 | contig 19072 bp, 36 predicted proteins | sample MGYA00580195_ERZ1673752 | MGnify/ENA primary metagenome ERZ1673752 (study PRJEB41218, sample SAMN15661744) | gut metagenome | host: Homo sapiens | place: Canada: London | collected 2015-08-20/2019-03-30 | study: EMG produced TPA metagenomics assembly of...
AAGAAAAATGCTCCGAGAAACGGAAGTTTCTCGGAGCACTTTGTCTACGGTCTGAAAGGTGCTTAAATAAGCACCTTTTTATTTTTCGTGTGAACTTTCGTGTGAACTTTTGCCGATAAAGTTGTTGAAATAATCGTCTATTTTCTGATCTACGGCGATTCGTTCTGCCCGATACGTCTGCATGTAGGTTCCTTTCATGATCTTATCTGTTTTCCATCCGCCGCGTTCCATTGCATATTTGTCCGGAACGTTCAGCATTGCCATCACTGACGCGTTCACGTGCCGCAAATCGTGGAAAGACATATGAGGTAGACCATTCTTCTTAAGCATATAAGTAAACCGGTTTGCTACAGCCTTTGCGCTTAGAGTAACCAATCTGTCAGTAGTCACTTTGTCAATCAGTTCTTTAATGTATTCCGGCATCAGTAACATTCTGTTACGAGCGTCATTCTTTGCAATCTTTTTGTCAATTTCTTTCCCATCAACTGTGACGGTAACCTGATCTATAAAAATATAATCCCCTTTTATAGACCCGGACTTGGTTAATCCTTTTATTTCCGACAGTGTGAAACTTAACCACATTGCAAGCAACACTGGCAATTCAATCTCTGTTCCTTTTACCATGTTGAAAATTACATCCGGTGATGAAATGTCGTGTATAACTTTTGCTGGAGTTGGCAGTTTTACATCAAATATGGTTCCTGGGGAATATTTTTTTATTACGGTAGATACAAGACCATATTCGTTTACTACTGTTTTGGAAGATATGGGCTTTCCCTTGCAACGTCTGGAATCGGATTTTCTTTTACACTCTTCGTTTATGGCACGTTGCATAATATCGCTGTTTATTTTGCTGATCGGAACATTCATAACGGTTTTAAAGGCGTTATCCTTGATGGTTTTATATCCTGATATAGTAGTGGCAGATAATACCTCTGAATAGGTTTCTATGTACCTGTCAATCCCTTCTATGAGCGTCATAGCTGTAGTTGGAGTGGATTTTTTAGTAAAGGCAAACTGTGATGCCAAGTATTCAGATTCTTTTTTAGTATCGGCTGTAAAAGACCGCATATGTTTTTTCTTTTTCCCGTCTGGCAAAACTTCTGTGTAGTCGTATACCTGTGTTCTCCATTTGCCGGATGGTAGTTTTTTTGCTTTAGCCATATTGTATCCTCCTAAAAACAGGCGCAAAAATAGCGCGGTAGTTGATTTATCGCGCTCCGAATGATACAATATGCTTGCTTAGGGCATTGTATCTTCGGAGCAATGTTTGCCGCTCTGGTGCGCCAACACTGGGGCGGCGTTATTTATTTGACAAAAATGGTTGTGTGACATATAATACACTTAACAGGAAAGCCGGGAGATAGATGAAGCCTATCCGCTCCGGTGCAAAGTTAACAGTTACTATTAAGCAAGCTGCCTACTCCGTGCCAAAGAGACAAGGTAGCTTGCTTATTTTTTATAATTCAGAATTGCTACTATGAGCAGAGCCACGGTCAAAATGACCATGAATTCTTCATATGTACTCATAAGCGTCACCCTTTCTACAGGATTAGAACGGATGACTGCATACCTTCTCGGCTTCCCGGGTAAGTATATTATATTGTCATGGTACATGGTACATAGTATTGGCATAAGTATGCTAAAATGAAAATATATCATTTAGGAGGCATACAAATGAATAAAAAACAATACAAAAAAATGGATTGTTCAAAACTAAAGTCCGATTTATGTGAAACAACAATGGATAAAAATTTTGCGTATTTCACGCGTGAGATACCGAACGATAGACGTAAATTATATAGTTCTGCTGAAATAATTGATATTAACAGACGAATCTAATTGCGATACTTGTTTGATAGTGTTTATCATACAGTCTTTAATCGGTATTTCAAATTTTGTAATGTTATCCATATATATTTTTTCTATAATTTTTCCGTCAATAGTTCCACCTATGGAGCAAACTCTTGGATTAGTAACTATATGTTTTTGTAATGTAAATTGTGTTACATCACCCATTGTTGAATTATACATTTGGTGATGCTTGTCCCTCCCGATTATAATAAACGAAGAATGAAATCGTTCATGTAATCGAGGATCATCCATTAAAAAAGTAATTAGTTCCCAGAAGTCATCAATGTAATATTCATTTCGTTCGTTTCCCATTTGTGATAATACATGATCCAAAAAGTATTCTGTAGATTCGACAAATCCGGCAAAACCAAGTATTATATTATGATTGATTTTTCTGGTTTTATTATAATGTTCTGAATAGCACCCGTCTTTTCCGGCGTGGCCATCACTCATGATAATGGCATTGTCTTTATTGGCATACCCTAGTATTAAACTCATTTCAAACCTCCTCCAAGATTTGCTTGACACGTTATATGATCAATCATATTTTGTAATTTGTCTCTATTCCACGTTTTTTTGAGGAACATATTTCTTTATATAATTCAAGCACACCAAGTGGCTCGAAATATATCAAATAGTTGTTCTGTTTAGCATATAAACCGTACTTTTCGTGAAAATAATTTAAGCATTCTTGCAAAAATTCTTCTGTTACCTCCAGATGTTCTGCAATTTCATATCTGCTTCGGCATCCGTTTTTATATGAATCCACTAAATCTGATAGGGAAATCATTTCATTGTATGCCCAAACTCGTGCTCGCCGTTCTTGCTTTCGGTTTTCTGCTTCTTTCTGATCTGTAATATTTCCTACGGTAGTGAAATGGTGTCCGAGTTCTTCGGCAAGGATACAGGCCTTTTCTGAATCAGCACATATATCTTGATTAAGTGCTATGGTTCCATCACAATACAAACCTTTGAAACGATCACTTGTGAATGGATAGTCTACAATGTCAACATCTATATCAGAAGCGGTCTGGCATAATTTTTCAAATTTATTCATTATAATTCACCTCCACCGCATTCTAAGCTATGTATTGTCCCATAAAAAAGGACTATTTTCTTTTGGATTTAACAAATTCAGCAAATGCTTTGATTTCGTCAAGTTCTTCTGGGGTGTACTCATCGCCATCAAAATGTGCAGCAATGGTAGTTAGTTTTTCTGGTTCGTCCCATCCCATAAGTTCTTGTGGAGTGGTTTTTAAGGCCTTAGCAAAATCTCTTATTTTAGATTCAGATATATCTACATCACCTTTTTCAATTTTTGCAATAGATGAGCGGTCCTTATATCCAGTAAGCTCTGCTAATGTATCTTGGGACATTTTAAGAGCTAAACGTTTTTCTTTAATATTTTTATATAGGTCAAGCATAAGCAAAACCTCCTTGTGATATTGTGTAAGTAAATAATAGCACGTTGTGTAAAATAATTCAACAAAATTATTAAAAACTGTTGACACAAATTCACAACAATGATATAGTGAATATAGTTCACGGAGAGGAGGCGATAAAACAGTGGCAAATGTTGAACTACTTAGAAAAAAAATAAGTGAATCTGGGATGACTGTGTCAGCTATTGCTGATAAATCTGGCATTTTAAGGGAAACACTTTATAACAGAATGAAAAGTGGAAACTTTTATGCATCAGAAATTGTATCCCTAACTAAGGTGCTTCGTCTCAGTAGAAAAGAAAGAGACGATATTTTTTTACCTTGATATGTGAATGTAATTCACATAAGACAAATCAACCTAAAAAGGGAGCGTGAGTATGTCATTAGAAAGTAACATAGCAGGATTTATTAAGAAAAGAGGAGTTAACTTATCTGCTATGGCAAGAGATACTGGAATTGCGTATATGTCGCTTTATGACAGCCTTTTTAATGACAGACGGAAAAGACCGTTGAAGGCGAGCGAGTTTCTAGTAATATGCGAATTCCTTGGTGCTTCACCTGCAGATTTTGTGGAAAAGAAAGAACCAATAAAAAATAGTCCCAAGTGCGGGAACACTTAGGACTATCAAGGCTACAGAAGAGCATATGCAGGAGTTCCACTCACGTATGTTTTCTCTATATAAATGTAGCCATTCTCTTCAAGATCTTTGATTATTGCAGTTGCTTCTGCATTGGAAAAACCCTTTGAGATGAGTTCCGAGCATGTAAAGCTCGAGTTTCCAAAATCAGCTTGAAGAACTTTTAGAGCTTTCTCAGAAAGAGAAGTCATATGTATCACCTCCCATCCAAGGCAGGATTTTTCTTAGAAAGCCTTTGTTTATTGGACAAGTACATTTTAACATGTGGCTAAAAAAACTTTGTACCGATTTTAGAAAAACCAACTAGATAACAGCAGAAGGGAGAGAGAACGTGGAAGAGATATTTACTACTGAGCAATATGTAAACTCTTCTCAAGTGAAAGTGTCTTTCGGAGTGTCATGTGACGATTGGTGCTTAATTCAACAGTCAGAGACTTGGAAGAGACTTCAAAGTTTCCTTGAGGAAACAAAAAGTAAACATAACCAGATGTCCCTGAGAGAGAAGGTAAGTTTATTGGGAGGGAAGCTGAATGAATAGCTTCTTGGTAAGTTTGCCCATTATTCAGAGTTCGGCTAACAGTTTTTACGATCTCTGGGGTATGGACACAGCTGTACAAAACGCAATCGTTCCATACGCAGATGTCTGTTATAGAAATTGGTAGCCTTGAGTGATTTGTAAATGACATGTAAACAATGAGTGCATCCTTGGAAGGGCAATATTCAACAATGTTGCAATCAATGCTTATGCGGTGCCAGTAAAAAGTCATGATGACTGAATAGGCAGTTCCTAGTGAACCAATTAGGGCAAGAACAAAAGTAAATATATTCATAGAATTTTTCTCCTTTGCTTTTTATAGAGCATACCACAAATGGAGAAAAAGCAACAGAAAGGAGCGTGAGAAAATGCCAAAAACGAATCTTGCGCAGAGCACCACAAAGAAGAAAATGGCATATGTTCGTGGAATGATGGCGGGCGGACAGGCACAACAAGGCAAAGATCCGGCAGACCTTGCCCCGAAGTATGGAGTTACGGAAAAGACAATCCAGAACTGGATCAGAAAGCCGGAAAGAATGAATGTCGAGAACTTTTTCCGTCTGGCTGATGATCTTGGATTGAAGATCACAGTTGAGTTTCGGAACATCCCGGAATAGGAGCAGGACATGAAAGAAAGAACATTTAAAATCGGAATTGTAGTTATGGCGCTTGGCGCAATGGCTATGGACTCGAAAGGAGTTGGCTGGATGATTGCCGCAGGAATGGTAATTGCTGGCGCGGTGATCGCACATGTGGCATACACACTCGAGAGAGTGGAAAAAGAGCGGAAGGAAACCGAGCACCGTATACAGCAACTTCGGAAATCTGCGTGAAAGGAGAGAAAATGCACATCAGTGGAACGAGAACTGTAAAACCGGACAGGCAGATCCTTAATCCAACGTACCCACGTAGGGATAAGAAAAATGAAGGGGATTTTAAGGATTTGTTAGAGACGGAAATAAAAAAGATGGAACCACAGAAGCCGTCCAAAGCACAGTGATTCCACCAATTGGGGGGTTTGTTTCTCCATATTTAGGGAAAACAAAAGTAAATATTAAGAATAATACTGTATTTTCATTTTACAAGAAATAGATTGGATGTGCAAGTAAAATTATGAATTTATCACAGATTAAAAGCCTTGTAGCCGCTTACCTGAGCTGCAAGGACACAGAAAGAGTTATAAATGATGCCGGATCGTTTCTGTTTATGGAAGCATCATGCCCACTGCTGGACAAGCCACGGGAAGAAATTTTCGCCGCGCTGATTGATGGACTGGGCGATAAAGACGCGGATCGGATTTACGATCTGCTGCAGAAGGGTAACGCAGATGAAATCTACCTTATCCGGATTGGAGCATGTCATGAGTAATATTCCAGATAATTATGATTTTTTCCGGATGCATGAGGCAGAGCAGGAAAGCAAATTAGAAGGGCGCCCACTGTGTGAACGCTGTGAGAAACCAATACAGGATGATTTTTATTATGATATTGGCGGCGAGATATACTGCGAAGACTGCATGGTGTCTTGCTTCCGGAAAGTAATTGAATAACGGAGGATGTGACATATGGCACTTAAAGCGTGGGGCGAAATGAGAAAAATAGATGTTACTCCGTACTGTGAAGAACGGGACGGGATGACATATCTGAACTGGGCGAAATGCATTGATCTGCTGCATGAGAACGGTGCAGGCAAAGTGTACTGGATTCCGATTCCGGATGAAAAGACAGGAAGCAGCCTGCGGATGGTGGAAAAGGAATTCGCGGACAGTAAAGGAAATACGAACCGGTGTTATGAGACACGGATCTTGGTTGTGATCGATGATAACGAGTATGAGATGCAGTCGCCGGTCATGAATGGTTCTAATCCGGTGAAAGACAATTCCATGAGCCAGCAGAGAGTATGGAACAGTATGTGCCGGTCGTTTGTGAAATGTGTGGCAATACATACAGGGCTTGGCTTTAATCTCTGGCTTAAAGAAGAAATGCAGCCATTTAATAATAAAATTCCAAAAGAAGAGGAAAAACCAGATCCAGCAAAAATCAAAATCCTGAAAGATTTGTGTATCAGACATAAGGTTAACCTTGAATATTGGATTGAGAGCAACGGGAAAACATGGGAAGACATAACTGCGAACGATGTTGGAACGATGCTGAACAGTTTAAAGATAAAGTATGGTGATGACTGATGTACACACTTGTGGACATAAAGAAGTACCGCGAGAGTGCAGAGGGGACAGATCTTATCGTCTCCATCCCCGGCATGAAACTTGGAAGCTTGTTGCAGCGAAAGAAGATTCAGAATGCAGAGATCCGGTTTGATGACGGGCGGCACATATCTGCGGAACAGCGAAAAAAAGCATACGCAACCATCCGTGATATTGCAGACTGGACAGGATATCCGTCGGAGCAGATGAAAAGAATTTTGAAGGACGAGCACATGATCCGTACAGGAGATCCTGATTTCAGTCTTTCCAATTGCTCTATGGATACGGCGCGGGAATTTATCAATACGATTCTGGAGTTTGCTCTGGAGTGGGGCATCCCGCTTTCAGATAATGCAATCGACCGGACGGATGATATCGGCAGATATCTGTATTACTGCCTGATGCATAAAAAATGTGCCATATGCGGGAAAGACGGGGAGATCCATCATGAGGATGCAATCGGCATGGGGAATAACCGCCGGAAGGTGGATGATTCCAATTACAAAAAGATCTGCTTGTGCCGGACACATCACACGATCGCACATCAGATGGGCGTTATCCGGTTTCGGCAGATGTATAAGGTGTATGGAATTGTTGTGAAGGCGGAATGAAAATGACATTTGAAAGGTGGCTAGAAGTGCTGATTCGGGAGGTGGAGTGATTGGATGGCAACTACATAAAGCTGAGCCGCGGGCTACTGGAATGGGAATGGTACACAGATATCAATACAACCCGGCTGTTTATCCATATGCTTCTGAAAGCCAACTGGAAGGATGGAAATTTCAAAGGGACAACGGTTCCACGTGGATCGTTTGTCTCATCCATCGGGAAGCTGTCGGGCGAAACAGGGCTTACGGAGCGCGAAATCCGCACCGCAATTTCACATCTGAAAAAGACAGGCGAAGTGACAAGCAAAACGACAAACAAATTTACTGTATTTACAGTGGTTAAGTACGATTTGTACCAGACAATCGACAAGCAAAATGACAGGCAACCGACAGGCAACCGACATTCTAACGACATTCAAACGACAACAATAGAAGAAAAGAAAGAAGGGAAGAAGGAAAGAAACACACCCCCTATATCCCCCGTGGAGCGGTTTGCAGATTTTGCCGCAGCCTATCCGAAAACCTGCACTGGTTATCTGGCAGAGACGGAATACTGCAATGCGGTTGATGCCGGAGTGTCGGAAGCTGGCCTGATTGCAGCGGCAGAGAATTATGCTATTGCCTGCCAGCGGAAAAAGACACCAGCCAGGTACATCAAGAACCCGGAGAACTTTTTGAAAGAAAACCTGTTTATGCAATACCTGGAAGGAGTGGATGATGGACCAGCAGATGAAAAACATGATCAACGAAATACTGGAGCGCGTGAAAAATCGCTCAACGAACTGCTTGAAGAACGCGGATGTTCCGGATGTTTCGAAGGGTTCTGATGTGTGCCCAGTCTGCAAGGGCAGCGAATGGATTCTGACCGAAAAGGACGGTATTGAAACAGCCGTGCCGTGTAAGTGCCGGGAGCGTGCGATCATGTTGCGGCGGCTGCGGTTTGCGGATATCCCAGAAGCATTTAGGGGAATGGAACTGAAAACATTTCGGATGGATGTGTACCGGGAGCGGGACAGCAGGAAGAAAGTGTCGGATGCCTGCCGGATCATAAAAGCGTACCTCGGGGATTTTGAGAACCAGAGGGAGCAGGGGATGGGACTGTTTATCTGGTCCCGGACAAAGGGCAGTGGGAAAACAAGGATTGCGGCAGGGATTGCAAACGAGCTGATGAAAAGTTACGCAGTCAAATTTGCGGTATCACTGACCATCCTGCAGGAAATCAAGAATACATGGCGGCGGGACGCGGAATACAGTGAGAGCCGTTTGCTGGATGAACTCTGCACCACAGATATCCTGGTCATTGATGATTTCGGAGTGGAACGGCCGGCAGACTGGATCAATGACAAGCTGTACCAGATCATCAATGAGCGTTATATAAACCGGAAAGTGACGATTTTCACAAGTAATGAATCTCTGGAAACGCTGCAGTATGATGACCGCATCACGAACCGGATCAAGGAGCGAACCTACCAGATCGCATTCCCGGAAGAAAGCGTGCGGGATCATATCGCAGAGCTGCATCAGGAGGACATGATCCGGAAGCTGATGGACGGTTGAAACACCAGCGAAAGCAAAGAGCACTATCTGACGGACGAGATCATCCGAAATCAGTTCATTGAGGATGAGCGTTGGGATATTGTTACAGGAGAGGCGGTATAAGGACGCGATAGATATGTAGAAAAAGCAATATATTTTTTAATTTGTTGTACTTTTGTATATCATAAATAAACCAGTTATCATTTAATCTATATGAGTAAACTATAAAATAGACGTATTTTCAAGGAGAAAAATAGAATGAACGATTTAATGATTTTTGAAGGAAACGAAGTTGAAGTATTTGAATTTGATGGACAGGTGTTATTCAATCCGTATCATGTAGGCGCTTGTTTGGAAATTGGAGAAAATGGAGTGAAAGCTGCTGTTTCTAAGATGAATGATAAACAGGTAGTTAAGCTGACAAATTCTAAAGTTGCTAAATACAACTTTAGAAAATTGCATAATACTGGGGAAAACTTTATCACAGAAAGTGGTGTCTATAAGTTAGTATTCAAGAGTCACAAGCCAAATGCTGAAAAATTTACAGATTGGGTTGCCGATGAAGTACTTCCTGCATTACGTCAGACAGGACATTATGAGATGAAGAAACAGCGAACAACCAAGAACGTGCATACGGAGAGTTTATCAGCAGTAAATAATGCAGTTAAGATACTTACACCTATGCTCGCGGCGGCTGGATGTGATAGTAAAATACAGCTTCTTACAGCGAAATCGCTCTACGAAAAGGCAGATGTGACACTTCCAATTATGATCGAAGCAGATCGGCAATATTTTGACACGGTACATATTGCTCGAAACGTTGGAATTTATTATCAGAGTTCAGGAAAGCCGGCAGACAAAGCGGTAAATGAGATTATTCGTCGATTGGATATTCCTGAGAATATGTATACAGATACATGGGAGAGTAAAGGAAAATGGCAAGGAACAGTCAGAAAGTATGTTCCAGAGGTTATAGATATGGTTCGTTCTTGGTATGTAGAGCATGGGTATCCTAGAGATATCGAGTATATGCAAACTGATGGACAGATGAAATCATATCATGTAATTTGGCGTAAAGGTGGCATGGCTGTATAAAAATAGTTGATAAACATTAGGCAAACCGAAAATTTGGGTTTGCCTAATTGTGTCGGGAAATATGAACATTGACAATTGAATATTGACGATGGGTTTGTTAATATATCTATATTATTAAGAATTTGGAGAAGAAAATATGTTTGCAATGTTTTTAATGTTAGTTGCTATTGCGGTAGTTGTTGCAGTGTTGTTTTATATTTATTTTAAGTGTATAAAATTGAAAGATTCTATGGCAAGAAAAATTGAAATATGTGGATACTGCATATTGTTGATTCTGATCATATGGGAGTTTGGAATCAAGAACATAGAGATGAACGAATTTTATAATTTGGATTTTGGAGTGATTAAGGAAAAAATTGATTATGTTTTTTATGGAATTCAGAGTTTGAGTTCTGGATCTTCAGTAGATAGTTTGTATGCACAATATGGAACAATAGAAGAGGGCAGCGATTACGTTAATATGCAAATGCATTTTGTGGATGTCGCAGAATTGATAATGCAGGTTTTGAGCACATTGTTTATTGCAATAGGGCGATTTCAAGAACTGCGAAAAAAGAAAAAATAGGACAATGCCAATCGTCAAATATGATGGTTGGTATTTTTTTGCCCAAAAATTGAAAGGGGGAATGCATGTGAACGAAAAGGAAGTATTCGAGATCTGCAACCAGATAGACAGCTTCATAGCGGAATATTTGGCAGAATCCATCGTGAGCGGGACAAGCTATGATATGTTGGAAGCACACCACGGTATTCTCCCGATCAGCAGGAATTGCTTCTACCGGAGACGGCGGATTGTGCAGAAGATCATGAAGCAGAGGATGGGAAGGATTGAGGAGGAGCAGGATGGTCAGTTGAGAATGGTGTGGTAATATTGGTGGAAGGGCTACTTATTGGCCTTTCGATCATCCATATAAAGTGTGGTTGTTCCGTATGGCTCTCTATATAAAGTTTTATCTATGCGCCGTACATAATTTTCATTTCCGTCATTACGGATTTGAAATTGATAGGAGATAGTTGAATTATTACTATTAAAGGATAAGTCCCCTTTTTTCCATTCTCCATGTTGGTCAAAGTAGAGTTTGTAAAGATACATATATCCATGATTATTAAAATCTTGTAACCATAGATAGAATGGGTATTTGCATTTACGCATGGTTGAAGTGTATGGAGTAAGCCGAAGGTGAGATACCGGGAGCTCACGGTTGTATACAGTATCTGTTTTGAGTCTATTGGGTAAAATTGAATCTTTATAATATTTCTGGAACGGTTTGATTAGATTATTGGCTGCATGGAGATAGGTGTATGCAAGGTCTAAATTGTGATCGGACAGGGCAATGCATACAAAATTCCCATCTGAAATAAATGGCGATTTTAAATCAAAGGGGTTCATATCATAAATAGCCACATCTTGATAGGTTATGTTTAAGTTATTTTCTTTTTTATGTGATTCACGTCTATAGTATTGCTCCATTTTAGGGTTTGGAGTATATGTGGATGTGGCAGTTGCGGCAAAATTTGTAATGTCTGGTAGTTTGAATAAATGGAGTATTTTTTGCATTAATGTCATTTACGAAGTTATCCTTTCTGTTGCGTAAAATGATATTTGAATTTTACCATACAGAAAGCAAATATGCATTAATAAAAATCCCCCGCTTACATAATGTAGGCGGGGATTGCGAATAAAGTCTTACCTAGTCAGAAGAGACCTCTTTGTGATTGGAAATGGTAATACCGTTTTGGGTTTTAGCAATAGTATTGTAAGTAGTAATTTCATCTTCCAGGACATGGGATAAAATATTATTAAATTGCTGCATAATATATAGCTTGTCTATTTCTTTAATCTGATGCTGAGAGACAGGGGTAGTATTATCTTTATTAAGATAATTTTCCATATTACACCAATCAGCAGGGGTTCTTATTTTATACAAAAGGATACTTTTTAATAGGTGTTCAAATTCGGGTTGTATAATTATGAAATTTAAAATATCGGATAAGGAAATTCCATTGTACTTATCTACTACTAATGGAAGTTGCTTTAATTTTTGAATTGCTTCATCTGAAAGATTTAGTTGGTCGCATATATTTCTGTTTTCTAATGATTTAGAATTAGTAATTCCCATTAGGTAATCTGTTGTTACATTAAAATAATTTGCAATTCGTATTAATGTTTCATAACTTGGCTGTTGATCACCTCGCTCATATTTGCTTAGAGAGGAATAGGATATATTCAAGTCATTAGCAACATCACGTAGTGATTTGTGCATTTCAGTGCGCAATTCTTTTATTCTAATCATATATGTGTACCTCCTAGAAACATAATAACACAAATTGGATAAATTGTAAAAATATATATTGACAAAGTATCAATTGGAAAATATAATAATAAATGTGTTCTAATAGTAAACATAAAAGGAGGTAAGAAAACGTGAAAAGAGTAATCATTGAACTTGACGAAGCGTTTCACAAACAGTTGAAAATCTTTTGTTTTACAAATGGGATTACACTGAAAGATTATATTACTGGTTGTGTAAAAAGAGATTTGGAAACAAAAAAAGAGCAAACACGGTAAGTTTGGCGACTAGCGTGATTGCTCAAAAACAAGAAACTCGTAAACGGAATCTCTATATTCATAATAAGAGATTCTAACCCAAAAATCAAGGAGAATTTAAAATTATGAATCAGATTGAACAGACATTAGACAGCAGAGAAGTGGCAGAAATGGTAGGAAAACGACATGATCATTTAATAAGAGATATCAAAAAGTATATTAGTGAAATGTCCGCCCCCAACTTTGGGGAGGGAAACGAACTCAAAATTGAAGCGGTTGATTTTTTCAGAGAGACAACGTATAAGGATGCAAAAGGTCAGGAGCGTCCATGTTATGACATTACGAAAAAGGGATGCGAGTTTATTGCACACAAACTGACAGGTATTAAAGGAACAGAATTTACAGCACGCTACATTAACCGTTTTCATGATATGGAAGATATTATCCGTGAGGAAATTCCAAAGAAACAGGATAAGCCGAAAAAAGAGAAACTTCCATCCGTAAATATGATGGTGAAGAACATCAAGGAAGCTCTGCATGATGCCGGAGTAGATTCTAAGTACATAGCTGCAGAAGTGGTAAGAATTTATTCTGATTCCGGTTATCCTGTTAATGCTCCGTTAATCTCTGATACACCGAAGTTGTGGGACTGCACAACCATTGCAAAGGAGCTTGGCATTTTTTCGGAAACAGGTAGACCACATGACAAGGCAGTTAGTGCGATCATCCAGAAACTGGATCTTTTTAAAGATGAAATCGTGAGAACAGCATACAGCCGGAATGAGCATGATGGTGTGACAATGCAGTATAAGGAAAGTGTTTTCCAGAAGGTAAAAGAATGGTTGCAGGAGAACGGCTATCCAACAGTCATTGAACTGGAACTTGCAAACGGCAATGTAAATAAATGCCGGGTAGTATACGGGGAGGTGGCTTAGTTATGGATAGAGCGGTATTAGAAAGATACGAGAAGATTCTTGAAATCATGGAGAATGAAAGGGAAAATCAGCCAATGGCAAGCCAACGGACAAAGGATGGTTATTCTGGGTTTCAGGATGCAATTGAGGAATATGTCAATGGTATGCAGGAAGATGCCTTTTATTGGGGATACATGACGGCTATGAAACAACGAGAAGGAATGACGGTTACAGATCCAGAAGATTCGGAAGAGGTGCATGACAAGGAACCTATGTATTGTGGGGAAGATTTTCGGCGATATGTGGGATATAGGATAGAGGATGTATTATCAGATGAGAATGACTGCAATGTTCAGATCAAACTGAAAAATACTCATACAAATAAAAGTGCGACAATATACGCAGACAAAGCGTTTGATGGCGAGACACTCTATGTTATGGATAAGTAGGTGGGGAGGAAATATTTATGAATGAAAAGCTTGACGAAATGACGAGAGAATTATTACTTATGTTTGATGGTACTGATCCAGAAGAAATTGATCGACTGAGAAATGAATGGCTTGCAGAACTTGAAAGCAGAAAGTCGGAACTTCAGAGACCTGATAGAGCTGTTGATTATGTCAATGCCATATGTGATGTGGCTATTGAGCGGGCAAAAAGAAGAATGAAAGTGGCATAAAATTATTAGAGAGCTTAGAAATAGGCTCTCTTTTTTCTTGGTAAATCATTCTTTTTGAAAGACTGCATTTCTGGCAGTAATATTTGCCAACATGTCACTCAGTACTACTAGATCAGCAGCGAGGATGGCAATTTCATCATCTGACATGCAGTCGGCAAGCTGGCAGGCGAGTGTTGAAAGGAAATAAAGGTTTGAGCAGTTTTGCATAGGATCACCGGAGAGGTTTTATATATTTTATGCGTCTGCGGTGAAACTGTGCGAAAAATCTTCGAATTTTAGAATCAAGTAGCAGAACCAAGCGATCATATAGCACCTCCTGTTATGCAGTATATGTGGAGAAAATAATAATTATTTATTTGAAATGTAGTTTGACAAAATAGGCAATATATTTGTTGAAATATGTGAACATTGATAATTGAATAATGACGATTGGTGTAGTATAATTTCCTTATCTTAAATAAAGGAGGATACGCAATGGCTAATATTGACAGGACATTTAGAGAGTATCATATTACCAAGAATGAGCAGCACAAAATTATGGATGTTATGGATAAATACAGAAATCTTATTGATGATGGAATAAAGGTATCTAGTGCTAGCTTTGAAAATGATATAATTTCAATTTTTGGAGGAGATATTAATGCAGCACGACATAATCCTTCGATTGAGTATCATTTTTGCGAATTTATTGCAAAGGATTTTATGGAAGATGGCAGATGGGAAGAAGTTTTTCCAGCTTTATATGGGGATTTACCAAAGTATGGAGGAAAATTGAATAAATAGTACAAATAGCAGATACCAACCGTCAAATACGATGGTTGGTATTTTTTTGTGCAAAATTGAAAGGGGGAATGTTTTGTGGATGAAAAGGAAGTATTCGAAATCTGCAACCAGATAGACAGCTTCATAGCGGAATATTTGGCAGAATCCATCGTGAGCGGGACAAGCTATGATATGTTGGAAGCACACCACGGTATTCTCCCGATCAGCAGGAATTGCTTTTACCGGAAGCGCCGGATCGTGCAGCGGATTATTAAGCAGAGGTTGGGGCGAATTGTTGAAGAGCAGAACGGACAGTTGAGGATGGTGTGGTAGGAATAGAAAGTTCAATTGAGAAGAGAACAAAAAAGTGGTATAATGACTATATTCTCAGCGATGACTAAATTTTTAACAGGATTTGAAAAATAAAGGAATATATGATATTTGAAAGTGAGGGACAAGAATGGAAAAATTAGTTGAATTTTTAACATCAAAAATTGGATATACTATTGCGGTAATAGGCGGTTTTTTGTTTCCGGGATTAATCTTTATATTTATATGGGATAAAGACTTATTTATAAATTTGAACGTTGTGGTTTTATTTACGTTTGCTATAGCAATTTCATTTATGTTATACATTCCGAATTTTATTTTAAGCATATGGGCAATTGAGTTACAGGAAAAGATGCGGAAAGAAAAAAACGAAGAGAAATATTTTACTATATTAGTGCTCGGACTTTTGGCAACAGTAACCGAAATGTCTGGGGAAATGATAAATAAAATTTTGAATCCAAGTGTAACAATAGGTCATGTGGTTTTATTTGTTCTTGGCGCCACATTGTTTTTAATGGCTTTCGAACTTGTTCAAGAAGTGATGTACAGTTGCTTCAGAAAGTGGAAGGGGAGAGTTGTTAAAAAGTGAAATCACACGAATAGATAATGTTATTGAATTCTAAAACATAAGAAATGTAATGAAACAGAGAACAACATTATTAGATTAGCAAAGAGGACGAGAAAAACGCCCTCTTTTTTCATGCCCTAAATTGGTACAAATCCTCTGAAATACTGTTTTATAATTATGGTATGAGGAAAGGACTAGGCCATGTATAGAGCACAGAGAAATTATGAAAACGTACAACGGATGTTATTTGATGGAGTTGGTCGGTATGACATTCCGGAGTTAGAACCTACACAATTTGATAATGCGGATTTTATTGGATTTAACTATGCAAAGAATGCCAAGAACTGTGAGGACAAAGCAGTACATTTCTTTCTGGATGATTACCAGTTCAATAGGGTGTGGACTGATCCAGACAGGTACATTCCTATGTTGCAGCGATTCAAATATGTGCTGACACCAGATTTTAGTCTGTATACAGATTTCCCAAAGCCATTGCAGATCTATAACCATTACCGCAAGCACTGGCTTGGAGCATATTGGCAGATGCATGGTATTAACGTTATTCCAACAATTTGTTGGAGTGATCGAGATTCGTTCGAGTGGTGCTTCGATGGAGAACCTACACAAAGTGTTGTTGCAGTTTCTTCCGTTGGAACACAGAACGGCAGCGAAAAGAAGCAACGGTTTCTGGACGGATATTTTGAGATGGTGGAGAGGTTACAGCCTACACAGATTATATTTTATGGCAGAGTTCCGGACGAATGCAAAGGAAACATCGTACATATAAAGCAATTTAGCGAGAAGTGGAATGAAGCGGAGGTGGCGCAGTGGTAATGAATTTACAGTTTTTTGGTGGTCGCGGTAGCTCTAGCGGACTTGGCGGCGGTGGAACGGTTGCTTTTGATGTTGATATGAAAGGTACCAGAGCGAGCTATGTCGTGCGAAATGGAAAAGTATATAGCGAATCTGGAGATCCGATAGCATTGTCTGCGAACCAGATTATGAAAAATGCTAAAAATCTTGGCTATGACGTTAAAACATACAATGCAAAACAAGCAGCAGCCCGAGAACAACAGAGAGCAGAGGATAGAAAGAAAACAGGTGAATACCTCAATATAATGGACACACAGATGGGTGGCAGACGCGGAGATCAAAGGAGAGTTACGAGAGGCAGAAGAGGAGGGAAAAAAGGCATATAATGGGCGGCAGAGGTGCCAGCAGCGGATTAAGTGATAAGGGAAAGAAATATGGCAGTGAGTATACAACATTGTACGAGGAAGGAAACGTCAAATTTGTTCGATATAATGATTCCACGTCTGCCAAGACACCACAAGAGACAATGACAAGAGGGCGAGTGTATGCGACAGTCAATGATAAAAACAAAGTGGTGTCTATTACTTATTACGACAATGAAAATAAGCGTAGAAAGCAAATTGATTTAGAAAAGGCACACAAAGGTATGTTGCCACATACTCATCATGGCTACGAGCATAATGAGGGCGACAGTTCCAAGGGAGCGGCAAAACCGACAACGGAAGAAAAAAGAATGATTGAGAGAGTGCGTAAGATTTGGTATAATAATCTTAGCAAGCAGTCGTATAGGGGGATTACATGGTGATTGCCATAACTCCGGTTCGAATCCGGGCGCTTGCTTAAGAGGATGTACCATAACGGTATGTCCTTTTTTAGTGCCATGAAAGGAGATGATCGGTTGGCAAACCTAAGAGGCAAGATGAAGAAACTACAGACGGCAATTATAAAGCGAGGCATGGTTGTAAAGATAAATCAGAATCAGTTCTACTCAGAAGATCAGAACCGCATGATCACGTCCTACCGCATCATTACGCCTGTAGAGTGCTATAACCAAGGTAAGACAAAGGACTATGAGGTACTGAAGACTTGCTCAATGGTGGAGGTAATCTATTGTCTGTTAGATATCTATAAGGCGGTGAGCGGATGATGAAATGTAGAGAATGTGGGAAGATGTTGCCGCAGGAGCAGAGAATAGATATTTGTCTCGACTGCTCCAGAAAGAATATGCAGAAACTGTTTCGGGATGATCCGGAGCTGAAAGATGCATTCCGAGAGACAATAGAGGAATTAAGAAAGCCGGAGAATGTAAAGAAGATGGCAGATGGCGCTTGCCGTGTGGTAAATGCCATTAACAAAATGCGAGATGGGCGGTGATGGGATGAAGAAAGGACTCACACCGAAGCAGAAAGCATTTGCAGATGAGTATATAAAGAATGGCGGGAATGGAACGGATGCCGCAAGAAAGGCAAAATATAAATGCCCTGAGCAGCAAGCAAAAGAGAACCTACGGAAACCACTGATTTCAGAGTATATAGCATCGCAGATGGAACGCATCGAAAAGGAGCAGCACCGCGACATTATGAGCCTTGCCGACATCCAGGAGCGTAGAAGTAAGATCGCCAAAGGTGAAGTTGTGGACGGACTGGGATTCGCTCCGGATTTCTCCGATCAGCTTAAGGCTATGGATGGCTTGGAAAAGGCTCTGACCATAGCGGAAAAACAGAAGATCGAGCGAGAGGAAAAGGAAAAGCGCGAGAAAGCACCGCTTTGGACTGTACCAATCACGGACATTACCTCCGACTTCGTGGAAATCTACCGGACAGTGCATGAAGCATTTGCCGGCGAGATAGATGTGCATGAGATCGTGTCTAAGGGAGGACGAGGTTCCATCAAGTCGAACTTCTGGGGAGATTTGGCGTATGAAACCATCCGGCAGGATCCACAGGCACATATTGTATATACCAGACGGTATAAGGTTGATCTGCGTGGATCTGTGTATAACCAGTTTATGAAAACCGTGATCCGGTACAATGATCTGGATAACTGGGATTTTAAGCAATCACCTATGTGCGCGGTATATAAACCAACCGGACAGATGGTAATGTTCGTGGGGGCGGATAAGCCTATTTCGCTTAAATCGTTCAACGTGCCGTTTGGATATGTAAAGCTGCTGATCCATGAGGAGTGCGACGAGATGGCGGGCGTGGAGCAGATGGATAACATTGAGGATACATTCCTTAGATCTGATACGCCCGCACTTGATATAAAGATATTCAACCCGCCAAAAAGCAAGAACAACTTTATGAACCAGTATGTGGAAGAGTGCCGGAACAAACCACAGACAAGAGTATGCCACAGTTATTACTATAATGTGCCGGTAAAATGGCTTGGTAAACGATTCTTCGAGCGTGCAGAGTGGTTCAAAGTACATAAGCCATTGTACTATCGGAACAACTACCTGGGCGAAGTGACCGGAACTGGCGGTGGTATCTTTGGTGCTAGAATATAAATAGTACAAGCCAAAATGAGAAATTCCAAATACACATA
>ERZ1673752.2678-NODE-2678-length-19058-cov-7.555754_pt1 | contig 19058 bp, 18 predicted proteins | sample MGYA00580195_ERZ1673752 | MGnify/ENA primary metagenome ERZ1673752 (study PRJEB41218, sample SAMN15661744) | gut metagenome | host: Homo sapiens | place: Canada: London | collected 2015-08-20/2019-03-30 | study: EMG produced TPA metagenomics assembly of...
CCGCGAACGGCGCAGGGGATCAACCTCCTCTACTTCCTCCCCACCGCCGGGATGGGGCTGCTGTACCACCGGAAAAACGGTCTGCTCGACCGGGAGCTGCTGCGCCGCACGGTTCCGTGGGGGTTGCTCGCCGCGGCGGGCGGCGCGCTGCTCGCGTCGATCATCGACGTGACGCTTCTGCGGCGCATCTTCGGCATATACCTCCTCGCCGCTGGGGTCAGCATGCTGCTTCCTTCAAAAAAAGGGTGATACCCTTTTTTGAAGGAGGAGTTTCGCCCCGAGCCGCGAACTCTGTGAGACTTTTTTTACAAACAACCCCAGGAAGGATGATCCTTCCCGGGGTTGTTATAAATATTAGTTATTCCGCAATCTCTTTCAGGTACCGCGCGAGGGCATCCTTCCAGTCGGGCAGCGGCGTGAAGCCGTTCGCCGCGAGCTTGCTCTTGTCGAGACGGCTGTTGAAGGGGCGCGCGGCCTTGGACACGCCGTACTCCGCCGTCGTGACGGGCTGCACCTTCGTCGCGCGGCCGGCCTGACGGAAAATCTCGCAGGCGAAGTCATACCACGAGATATAGCCGCCCTCGTTCGTGGCGTGGTAATAGCCGTACTTCTCCGACTCGATCATGTCCACCAGCAGGCGGGCGAGGTCGTAGGTATAGGTCGGCGTGCCGATCTGGTCGCAGACGACGCGGAGCGTATCGTGCGTCTCGGAGAGCTTGAGCATGGTCTTGATGAAGTTGCTGCCGTTGAGACCGAAGACCCACGCGATGCGGACGATGAAATACTTCTCGAGCGCGCCGCTCACGGCCAGTTCGCCGCCGAGCTTGCTCTGCCCGTAGACGTTCAGGGGCTGATAGTCCTTGCAGTCCGGATCCCACGGCGTCTCGCCCTGACCGTTGAAGACATAGTCGGTGGAGATGTACATCATCTTGCAGTCCAGCTCCTTGCAGACGGCGGCGATGTTCGCCGTGCCCTGCACGTTGATGGCCTGCACCTTGGCCTGCTTGTCGGCGTCCTCGGCCGCATCCACGGCCGTCCACGCGGCGCAGTGGATCACCGCGTCAGGGTGCACGGCGAAGATGACCTCGCGCACCTGCGCGGCGTTCGTGATGTCCATCGGGACATAGGCCGCCTTCGTCACGGCGGAGCCGTCGGCGATGCCGCTGTAGGCCGGGGCCAGATCGCTCCCGACGCCCTTGTGGCCGCGCGCGGCCAACTCATTCATCACATCGTGGCCAAGCTGCCCGGCCACACCAGTTACCAGAATCTTCATACTCAACGCTCCTTATCCGCGATTGCCGTACATTTTCTCGTAGTAATTCTGATACTCGCCGGAGATGATCGTCTCCCACCACTCGCGGTGCGTCAGATACCAGTCGATGGTCTTCTTGATGCCGTCGGCGAACTTCGTCTCCGGCAGCCAGCCCAGCTCGTTGTGGATCTTCGTCGGGTCGATGGCATAGCGCATGTCGTGGCCCTTGCGGTCGGCCACATGGGTGATCAGGCTCTCGGGCTTGCCGAGCTCCTTGCAGATGAGCTTGACGATGTCGATGTTGCGCATCTCGTTGTGGCCGCCGACGTTGTACACCTCGCCGACGCGGCCCTTGTGGATAATCAGGTCGATGGCGCGGCAGTGATCCTCGACATACAGCCAGTCGCGCACGTTCAGACCCTCGCCGTAGACGGGCAGGGGCTTGTCGTTGAGGGCGTTGGCGATCATCAGGGGGATGAGCTTCTCGGGGAAGTGATACGGGCCATAGTTATTCGAGCAGCGGCTGATTGTCACGGGCAGACCATAGGTGCGGTGATAGGCCAGCACCAGCAGATCCGCGCCCGCCTTGGAGCTGGAATAGGGGCTGGAGGTGTGGATCGGCGTCTCCTCGGTGAAGAAGAGGTCGGGCCGGTCGAGCGGCAGGTCGCCGTACACCTCGTCGGTGGAGACCTGATGATAGCGCTGCACGCCGTACTTGCGGCAGGCGTCCATCATGGTCGCCGTACCGATGATGTTCGTCTGCAGGAAGATGCCGGGATCCTCGATGGAGCGGTCGACATGGCTCTCGGCGGCGAAGTTCACCACGATGTCGGGGTGCTCCTCTGCGAAGAGCTTGTCCACGCCCTCGCGGTCGCAGATGTCAACCTTGACGAAGCGGAAGTTGGGGTTATCCATCACGGGCGCGAGCGTGGAGAGGTTGCCGGCATAGGTCAGCTTGTCGAGGCAGACGATCCGGTAGTCGGGGTGCTCCTTGAGCATATGGAAGATGAAGTTGCTGCCGATAAAGCCGGCGCCGCCGGTCACAAAAATCGTCATGACGCCTTACTCCTTTCCGTAAACGAAGTTGCAGTCGCTGTCCGCGAGCAGGGGTGCGTTCTTGTCCTTGTCGGAGAGCACCGGCTCGCTCACGCCCCACTCGACACCGATCGCCGGATCGTCGAAGCGGATGGAGCGGTCGCACTCCTTGCTGTAGAGGTTATCGACCTTGTAGCAGAAGTTCACGTCGTCCGTCAGCGCCACAAAGCCGTGGCCGAAACCGCGGGGGATGTAGAACTGGCGCTTATTCTCCGCGCTCAGCTCCACGGACACCCACTGCAGATACGTCGGGGAGCCCTTGCGCAGGTCGACGGCCACGTCCATGACCGCGCCGCGCGTGACGCGGACGATCTTCGCCTGCGCCATGGGGCTCTGCTGGAAGTGGATGCCGCGCAGCGTGCCCTTCTGGGCGGTGAAGCTCTCGTTGTCCTGCACGGGCTTGAAGCCGAACTGGGCGTACTTCGGCTCAGACCACGTCTCCATGAACCAGCCGCGGTGGTCACCGAACACGTCCGGCTCGATGATCTTCACCTTGGGAATTTTTGTGTCAAGAATTTTCATCGTTTTTCACCTGTCTCAATAACGGATTTTACCCTCGGCGACCTTCTTGAGGTGCTGGCCGTAGGGGGATTTGCCATAGCGCTCGGCGGACTGGAGGAGCGTGTCGCGGTCGATCCAGCCCTCGGTATAGGCGATCTCCTCGAGTGCCGCGATCTGCATGCCCTGCCGCGTCTCGATCGTGCGGACGAAGTCGGACGCGTCGACGAGGGAGTCCATCGTGCCGGTGTCGAGCCACGCGTAGCCGCGGCTGAGCAGCTGGACATTCAGCGTGCCGTCCTCGAGATAGAAGCGGTTGAGATCCGTGATCTCCAGCTCGCCGCGCCAGCTGGGCTTGACGCGCTTGGCCATCTCCACGACGCGGTTGTCGTAGAAATACAGGCCCGTGATGCAGTAGTTGCTCTTGGGGTGCTGGGGCTTTTCCTCGACGGAGATGACCTTGCCGCTCTCGTCGAACTCCACGATGCCGAAGCGCTCGGGGTCGTTGACGTAGTAGCCGAAGATGCTGGCCTTGCCGTTCTTCGCGTCCTCCGCGGCCTGCTTCAGGCGCGCGCGAAAGCCGCTGCCGTAGAAGATGTTGTCGCCGAGCACCATCGCGCAGCAGTCGTCGCCGATGAACTCCTCGCCCAGCAGGAACGCCTGCGCCAGACCGTCCGGCGAGGGCTGCACCTTATAGCTCAGGTGCAGGCCGTACTGGCTGCCGTCGCCGAGCAGGCGCTCGAAGTTCGGCAGATCCACCGGGGTGGAGATGATGAGAATGTCCCGGATGCCCGCCATCATCAGGGTGGACAGGGGATAGTAGATCATGGGCTTGTCGTAAACAGGCAGAAGCTGCTTCGACGTCACCATCGTCAGGGGATACAGCCGCGTGCCGGCGCCGCCGGCCAGAACAATACCTTTCATCTGGATTCCTCCTCTTTTGTTTCCTCACGCAGATAGGCTTTATAGTAGTGATGTCCGACGCGATCCTCCTCCGGGGGCAGCTGCATGTAATCGCCGTAGCTGTGCCGCAGTACGCGGTCATAGGCCGCCGGAATCGGGAACACCCCGTCCTCAAACGGCACGTCGATCAGCTCCTCCAGATCCTCGCGGCGGTAGATGTACAGAAAATCCAAGTCCCAGGACGTGCATCCGACATAGGTGCTGGTCTCATAGTCATGCCGGCGGGAGCGCTCCTCGAGTCTGCGGATGAAGTGCCGGCTGCCGAGCAGACGCACCCAGAGATAAGCCGCGAGCTTCACGGGCGTGTGCAGTGCGCCGCGCTGACTCGGAACAAAGCGCACCGTTGAGGCGAGATACGTCATCTTCGCGTCCCGTGCGGCGGACTGCAGGATCTGCTCCGCCTCCTCCTGCGTGCTGCCGCAGCCGTCGAACGGATAAATGTCCACAAAAAGGCCCAGACCGTATTCCCGCGTTCCCTCGTAATCCACCTGATAGCGCGTGTCGCACAGGCGGGAGATGGGGTAGATATACTTGGGGTTTGTATGAATGTTCATCATCCGCAGCGGCGCTTCCTGCGCACCGTGCTCATCCCACCACGCCATCAGGCGGTCATAGTCCCGCCGGGGCATGGCGACATCAATGTCATCGTCCCACGGGATGAACGCCTTGTGCCGCACAGCACCAATCATCGTTCCGGCATAGAGAAAATACTTCAGCCCCTGCTCGCGGCAGATGCTGTCCAGCCGCTTGAGAATTTCCAGTTCGCCGAGCTGCACCTCGCGCAGCGATAGCTCTTTCATAGATCGCACTTCCTTTTTGCTCCCTGCTCCGTCCGGTGCAGGATTACTTTTTGAAGGTCTGCAGCATGCCGCGCACCTGCTCACGATGCCGCAGCGCCCAAATGCCGGCGCATGCAAAGCCGACCGCCAGCAGCGCCATACGCAGCCAGATCAGCTCCGTCATGGCGAGGAAAATAAACGCCGCCGCCGTGACGCCGAACAGCCAGAGCAGCTGGTTCTTCATATCATAGAGAATGCCGCCGTGTACCTTCCACGCGAAGAACACATGGATGGCGTAGTACAGCAGATAGCACACAACCGTCGTATAGGCCGCCGCGATATAGCCGAAGCGCGGGATGAAATACGCGTTGAGGGCGATATTCACCGCCGCCGCGCCCAGCGTACCGATGGCGATCAGAACCGTCTTCTTATAGTAATACTCGATCGAGGACGGCAGCGTATAGAGGAAGGAGTAGTACATCGCCAGTACAACGGGAATCGCCACATAGCGCGAGGGCGCATATTTTGCGCCGCCGAGGATCGTGACAATCTCCGGCGAGATCAGCATGAGCGCAATGGCTCCCAGCGAGACAAACGCGGTATAGCCATTGGCCACGCGGCGGATGGACGGATAGTCCTTCGCCTCCATCTTCTCAAAAAACCACGGTGTCCACGCCGTATCGAGCGAGTTGGTAATCACCTGAAAGATCATGCCGACATTGTAGGCAAAACTGTAAAGTCCCGCCTCCGTGTCGCCGATGATTCTTTTGATCATGATCCGGTCAAACTGCGCAAGCAGCAGCTGCCCGAGTCCGTGCGGCACAATGGGCAGACTGATCTTCAGTCCGTAAACCCAGAAGCCGCGGTTCACGCGCGGGCGCGCCCGGCGGAACATCCGCGCGATGATATAGATGCCCATCAGCACCGCTGGGACGAGCGTACCGAGAATGCGGCCGAGGTAGCCCTGCTCACGGAACACCGTTGTAATCAGCACCACGGACAGTCCCAGACCGCACACCGCGTACAGCAGCGACAGCACCAGATACTCTTTATATTTATAGTCGACCGAAAGCAGGCAGTTATAAAACGTAATCATCGCAAGGCCAAAGCCCTCCGCGATGATGAGTACCACCAGATACGGCTGCTCGAGGCCGAGCAGCCTCGCCAGCGGTCCCGCGAAGATCACACCGAGAACCGCCAGAAGGGCCGTATTCAGCAGGATAATGATCGTCACGGACGAACAGAACGCATCAATCCGATCCGGAAAGTCCAGCTTGGCGTTCCGGACGCTGGTGTGCAGTGTCAGTCCGACCACAAATGTCATAATCGTCACATAGGAGCCGAACGTATTGTAAAGGCCGTAGTCCGCCACACTCAGCAGACGAGCAAAGATGGGAATGGAGATGAAGGTGAGCCCCTTTACCAGGATATTGCCGATGGTATAGCCCAGCCCGGCCCGCAGTGCCTTCTTCCCGCTTGATTCATTCTGCATAGTTCATTCTCCTGTCAGCATGCCGCCGCGCGGCATGCGCTCAGTTCTGCGTCCGCTCCTGCATGACACGCTGTACCGCCTCGAGGTAGCCGTAACCGTTCTTCTCGTCCGGCTCCAGATAGGTGCCCTCCGCCCACTCGTTCCAGGCGTTGATATACACAAAGCGGCGCCCCTCAGGCTTCTGCTCCGCCTTCTGCACCAGCCGGCGGAAATTCTTCTCAAAAATCGGCGGCGTGCAGCCCTTATAGATCGTCGCCTTCTCGCGGTACCGGGCCGTATTGTCCCACTCCAGAAAGGCCATGTCGAACACATCCTTATCCCGGTAGGTAAAATGCGGCGCGGCCGCGATGTCGCAGATCTTCTGATAATCGTATTCCTTATAGCTGTGGCGCGACTTTGTGCGGATCGCGCGCAGCCGCTCGACCCACGACTCCGGCAGGTGACGCAGAATATTCTCGAGCCGGTAGCTCATCCCCTTCGCCTGCGGCGAATTCGTCGCCTCATGCGGCTCGAAGAGCAGCACGCCGTCGAACGCGTCGAGGATGCTGCTGTCCGGGAAGTCGAAGGACTTGATGGCCATAAAATACAGCTCGCCGATCCCGGCCTCCCGCGCCAGCTCCCGCCAGTAGGCGATCATCTCGTCCACCTTGTCGATCAGGTGCGGGCGGTAAATCTGAAACACGACGCGCCCGTCGATGCGCAGGGCACGCGGATCCGCGAAGAAGGGACGCAGATAATCAAAGTGCTCCTTCCACTTCTCGTGGGTCGGCTCATGGGTCTGCAGCTGCAGAATCTGGCGGTCATTGCCGTCCCAGCGGCGGGCCCACGTCTCGTTCGCCCACGTCAGGCAGAACGGCATATCCAGCTCCGGATGCTGCAGGAACAGCTTCTCGGGCGTCTCGAGCAGCTGCTTGCCATCGAACCAGTAGTGATAAATGGCAAAGCCGTAGACACCGTACTTCTTTGCCAGCTCCACCTGCCAGCGGATGGTGTCCAGCTGGCCCAGGTCATAGTAGTTGTTGTTGAGCGGCACGCGGGGCTGGTGATGTCCCTCATAGAGCGGATAGCCCTTGCGGACGTTGTTCCAGTCGGTAAAGCCCTTGCCCCACCACTCATCGTTCTCAGGAATCGCGTGAAACTGCGGAAAATAGATCGCAATTGTCTTTACGTTGCCCATATTGTTCTCCTCACTGCATGAGTACCGTCAGGTAAAAGAAAAGGTTCTGCATGGCGCCGCCGCGGCCGACGCCGCGCTTTTTCAGCGCGCTGACCGCTGCCGGGCCGCCGTGCTGCGCCCGCTCGAGCGCGGCAAGCATCGCATCTGTCTCCGGCGGGAGCAGCTCTGCATACTGCCGCCGCAGGAGCGTCACCTGCCGCAGGCGCAGCGCTGTATTCTCACGCTGCGTGCCAAAGCCCCGGCTCACGCGCTTCAGGCGCATGAGAAAACTGTTCTGCCCGGCGCGGCCGGTTGCGTTGCTGCTGTGGAAGCGGTGCTGAATCGTCTGCTCGGGCAGGTATTCGACCTTCCCCAGCAGCGCCGCCGTCAGGGCAATCCAGCAATCGTACATCTCGATGCCGTCCGGCAGATCAAGCGACAGCTCCAGCAGCCGGCGGTTGATGCCGCAGGCACAGCCGAAGACATAGGGCTGCGCCAGCAGCTTCGGGAAAAAGTCCCCGTCCTGCGGGATGCGAAGCCCCGCCGAGGCGGCATAGGACCCGCCGGTGCGGACACCGTCTCCGTCGATCGTCGAAAAATCGGAAAATACCAGCTTCGGCACATCGGTCTCCCGAAGCAGCGGCTCCATCCGCGCGAGCTTATCCGGCAGCCACACATCGTCCTGGTCACAGAAGTAAACCTGCTGTGCGCCGCGGCGCGCAGCCTCCTGCAGCAGGAGGGCAAAGCTGCGGCACGGGCCGACATTTTCCCCCTCGAGCAGGACGATCCGCTCGTCGGTATAGCCGCGCAGAAGCGGCACCGTCCCGTCGGACGAGCCGTCGTCGCGGATAATCAGGATAAAGTCCTCCAGCGTCTGCCGCAGGACACTGTCCAGCTGCTGCGGCAGGTATTTCTCCCCGTTATAGGTCGACATGATGACCGCGATCATACCGGCAGCACTCCCTTATGCTCCTGTTCGGCCCAGTCAATCTGCAGGCAGAGCCACAGGATAATTGAAATCCCCGCAAAGGTAAACAGGAACGGATTGGTCTGCACAGCCAGCGCCACGCCGCCGGCATCCGCCAGCCAGAACACGAACGCGGGCGCGTCATGCCGCCCCATCTTCTTCCATGCGTAATAGACCATCGCCGCAAGGAACACGGCCCAGCCCATCATACCGACGATGCCGAGCTTCATGAGCATCGCGGGAAGCATATACTCATACATGAAGGGATACTGCTCGTTGCGGATCACCTCTTCGGAGTAGGCTCCGTAACCATAGCCGAGCAACTTGCTCCCCTTCCACTTTTCAAGCAGTGCCTGCTTCTGCGCGCTGCGCAGGTCGTTGGAGAGTGTGGTGCCCTTGGCATCCTTGAGCTGATTTTCGAGCTTCTTCGCCTCGTGCAGCATATCCTCCACGTCCAGCCCCTTCGCCTGCGCCTGACGGATCTGCTCCATCAGCTGGTCATACTGATCCTGCAGCGACACGGACTGCCCCGTCGAGAAGTGGTGCAGCGCCCTCGTGAAAACAGTGTTGCCAAGGCAGAGACTGTTGTAGCCAACGACCAGCACAATCACCGCCGCAAACAGCAGCGCGGCACGGCGGCGCAGAACGCGCGGCTTATAGAGCAGCGCGGCGATCAGCAGCGCTGCAAGCAGTGTGCCGAAGCAGCCAAACCAGATGGACTTTGTATAGGTAATCAGCAGGGCAAACACCGTCACCGCGCCGCCAACCGCGCCGAACCACTCTCCGTTGAGACACTTGCGCACGGACAGGAACACCCCGGGGATCATCAAAATCGACGTCACCTGAATGATACGGACAACGCCGTAGCCCTCCACCACATCGCTGCGCACCGCCGTGCCGAGGGAGATTTTGTCAATCAGGTCATAATACTTGGCATAAAAGCCCGGCGAAAGCGTCTCGCCGATGTACATCACACTGTGCCACACGGCCAGCAGCACCAGCAGCGGGTAGAGCCAGCGCATGAGCTTTTTCTCCTGCAGCAGGCCCAGGCGGATCAGAAACACACACGGGAAATAGAGCACCAGCACCAGCAGCGTTGTAAAATCCTTGACGCCGTAGGTCATATTGCCGCGCACGAGCACGGGAATCACCGTCGCCCAGACAGCGTTGAGAACCAGAAATCCCAGCACAAACCAGTCGAGTGTGCGCCAATAGTCCCAGAAAAAAGGCTGCCCCGTCTTCCGGCTGAAGATTGTCATACGCGAGCGGACAATCGCCCAGACGCAGTACAGCCCCAGCGATGCCGCGGACAGGCAGAACAGCAGGATGCGGATACCGATGCCATGCACCGTGAACTGATAGCCGTTCAGGCCCAGTACATCGTCAATCAGAAACAGCACCGGAAAAATCCAGAACAGCGCTGTCCACCTGCTCTGGCTAAGCTTACTTTCCATCATATGAAAACTCCTCTTGCTTTCTATCTATCAGACGATCTCCCGCAGCGCCGCGTCGTATTCGTGCAGGACGGCGGGCAGGTCGAAGCAGCGGTCAAAGACGCGCCGCACGTTTTTGCGCATGGCAAGGCACTCCTCCGCCGGCATGGCGGCAATGCGCTTCGCCGTGTCCGGTGCGAGGTTCAGGCCAATACGCTCCGCCTCGACAAGGCGGGCCGAGTCGGCGGGGATGTTGTTGATGACCGGCAAATCGTGCTTCCAGTAGTCCACGGACTTCATCGTCAGTCCGATGCAGACCGAATCGCGCATCAAGTTCAGCCCGAAGCGGCAGCGCGTCAATATCCGGTGCTTTTCCGCCTCGTCATAGATCGCGCCGTGGAACTCCGCCTGCGCGCCCGCGTCGCGGATCGCCTGCACCAGCTCCTCGCGGCGCTCGCCCTCGCCGATGATATGCACCGTCACCGGGCGCAGCTGGCTCAGCTCGCCCGCGAGAGCGGCGATGGCGGGGATATTGACAATGTTGTTGATCGCGCCGAGGTAGCACAGCTCGATCCGCTCGGCATTGAGCTCCTGCGCGTCCTCCAGCCCCTCAGGCCGCTGCGCGGCGAGAAAGACGGTATGCGCCTGCTCGTCGGAGAGGTTCAGGCGCTCCTGAAACATGTGGCACTCCGTGAGCACCCGGTCGGCCTCGGCGAGATGGTGATCCCGCAGACCCGACCACACCGAAAACGGAAGCGCAAGCAGGCGCTTCATTTTACTGGAGGGGAACGTCTCCGGCCAGAGATCAAAGATATCAAACACAAGGCGCACATCCGGATGCCGCCGCTTGTAGGCCGCCAGATACTTCGCCAGGAAGTTCGGCGGCAGGATGGAGACGACCATCTGCGGCTCCTGCTCCAGCTCCTCGAGCCAGCGCACGGCCTTCTTCGCAAACTCCCGGTGCGAGAGAATGCGGTCGGCCGAGAGATTCTTCTGGTACGGGCGCACGTGCAGCTGCCTGCAGCCCGGAACGCTGCAGGTAAAGACCTCTTTTCGGTCATGGCTGAAATCCGAGGTGAGATACACCGTCTCATAGCCCCGGCTCTTCAGATAGGCATCCACGGCCCACAGGCGGTGTCCGTAGTGATCCGAGCAGCTGATGAGCACCGCCCGCTTCGCCTGACTCCGGTTTTCCGTACTCAAGGCTTTTCCTCCTCCGTCTGTTCAAAGGCCTCCGTGCTGTCGTCCGGCGTCAGCAGAACCAGCACGGTCCGCAGGATGAGCTTGACGTCCAGCCACAGGCTGTATTCCTGAATATAGGTCAGGTCCATGATGAGCTTGTCCTTCGGCGAAGTGTTGTACCGGCCGTAGATCTGCGCAAGGCCGGTCAGACCCGCCTTTGCGCGCAGGCGGTAAGTAAACTCGGGCAGCTCCTGCGTATATTTGTCGACGTTCTCGATCATCTCCGGCCGCGGGCCGACGATGCTCATATCGCTCTTGAGCACGTTGATCAGCTGCGGCAGCTCGTCGATGCGGAACTTGCGGATGATGTGCCCCACGCGGGTGATGCGGTCGTCGTCCTTCGTGACGGAGCGGTGGATGCTGCCGTCCTCGACGCGCATGGAGCGGAACTTATACACCTCGAAGATGCGCCCGGCATACGTCGCGCGCTTCTGCCGGTAGAACACCGGGCCGTGGTCCTCGAGCTTGATGGCCAGCGCCGTCACCAGCATGATCGGCGAGGCGATCACAAGGCCGATGGCCGAGACAATGATGTCCATCAGGCGCTTGAGCACGCGCTGCTCAAACGTCAGCTCGCGGGAGCCGGCGCAGATCATGGACTTGTCGTCAAAGAGCAGGCGCTGGCTGCCGAGGGACACGACGTCCTCGGGCTCGATGCTGTAATAGATGACCTTCCAGTTCTGATAGCAGTAGGAGACGATCCGGGACCGCTTTACCGGCTCCAGATTATACAGGAACACCGCGTCGCACCCGTCGATGAGCGCGGTGATGTCCTCCTGATCGTAATAGGCGATGCCCTCAATGCGGTACTGCTTTTTGAAGCGGCCGACCTTTTTCACCAGATCCGCGGCGTTTTCACCGCGGTCGGTGATAATCAGGCAGTGCTGCGGCGGGTTGATGCGGAAATACAGGCCGTTTCCGGCATAGGCCGCGACGATGACGATGGCCACCTGCAGCACATAGATCAGCAGCAGCCGGCCCGGATACTCATAGACGAAGTGGCCGAAGTGGACGACCGTGACGTTCATGATGCAGAACATCAGGTGCGCCACCAGATCCGCGAACAGCAGCGTCAGCGAGAGCGAAAAAATGATGGGCTTGCTCTTGCGCACGCCGATATCGTAGCCGCCGTACACCCGCGTCATGAGCAGGTAGACGATTCCGAAGGAAACCGCCGTCACAGCCGCCGTCCGGCTCAGCCGCAGGAGGAAGAAATACTTCTGGCCCATCAGCAAAAAGAACACTCCGCCGCAGAGGATAAATACCAACAGCCTCATCAGAAGGGTTATGGAATTTTTAAATAGTTTCAACATAAGCGTATTCTTTCATTCATTTTTTGTCAGGGCATGGTGATACATCATGCTCCAGTATTATAGCCAAAGAAACCCTGAAAATCAAGCCCCGCCGCGTTTTTTCACACGCTTTGAAACAGATCTGTCACCGAAAAGGCGGCTGTTCAGCGGTAAAGCCGACCAAAACTACGCTTTTTCGTTCAGAAATAGCGGCAAAACGCTTATTGCCGTGCACATCCCGCCCCTTTAAAAACAATTTGTGAATTATTCGTTAAATCCGTTCCAATATGTGTAAAAATGGCGGCAGATCGACCGTCTGCCGCCATTTTTTGGATATGATATTCTGATGTTTGGTTAAACGATCTCCAGATCGTCGCGGTCGCGCAGCATATACTTTTTGAGCGGCGTAAGGCTCGCCAGCCAGTACAGCACCCCGCCGAAGAGCGCGTCGAAGCCGCTGCCCGTAAAGATCAGGAACAGCCCGCTGCGGATCTCGCCGGTGAGCGGATTGTACACGAAGAGGATCGTCGTCAGGCACGCGATCACCACGCACGCGAGGCCCACGAGGTTAAACCCGCCCGTATAGCGGTAGGCGTCGTGCCCCTTCATGAAGTAGGCCGCCTTCAGCGAGAGCTTTCTGCGCCGCACGAGCAGATAGTCCGCCACGATCATGCCGATGATCGGCGCCTGGATGAACGCCGCGATAGAGATAAACGCGCCGAAGTGCTCCTCCACGCCGCCCCAGACTGTCAGTGCGCCGACATAGACCATCGCGATGAGCACCATCAGCCGGTAGCTGACCTTGGGCATGCCGCTCTTGACGATCATGCAGTTGACGTAGGATCCCGTGCCCTGCGTGCCGACGTTCGCGAACGCCACCAGCAGCAGGCTCAGCAGCGCGAAGCCCGAGCCGCAGAGCGTGGCGAGCATGTTCGTCGGGTCGCTCTCATAGATGCCCGTGCGCACATACATCGCCAGCGCCATCACGCCGCCGGCCGCCACGAAGAACGGCGCCACGACGCCATAGGCCAGAGACGTGCCCCAGTAGCCGCTGCGCTCGGTCTTGGCCAGACGTGGCATCACGAGCGCCTGCGTCGACCACGAGAAAGCGAAGGCGACGTTGCCCTCGGCGGAGATCATGAAGTTCTGCAGCGGCGTCGTACCCTCCTCGAGCACGGGCTTCACTGCGAGAATGTCGCTCAGCGGCACCGACACGAAGCACAGCACCACGATAATCAGGCCCACGCCGAGAAGTGCCGTCACAAGGAAGCGGTTCGTCCACTTGATGACCTCCGGCCCGCCGAGCGCGATCAGTGTGCCGAGCACGACGCACACCACGCCGAGAAGCGGCTTCCAGATCGTCGGATCCAGCACAACACCGAAGTTTCCGAAGAGGTTGATCATGGACGAGGCGAACAGGTTGGCCGCCACCGCGTACCAGCCGAAGTTCGCGAGACTGATAACCGTCGACAAAATGGCGACGCCCTTGCCGCCGAGCACCGAGCGCAACCAGATCCACAAATCGATGCCGTAGCGCACGGCAAACAGAACCGGCAGGCACTCGATCAGCACCCACACAATGTTGAAGCAGAAGATGTTGATGAGCATCTGCTTAAAGCCCAGATACTGCGCCACATACGCGCCCTGCGTATAGCACCACGTCGCGATGGCGAAGCCGCTGGTGGAGAGGAACAGGTCGAGGAAGGAATACTGCCGGTCGCCCTTGAGCATCGGGACGATGCCGGTGACAGTCTCCTGCTTGATATAGTCGTTGTTTCTGCTCATCAGGCAATCACCCCCGTCATGCACAGCGCAATCAGCACCAGACTGACCGCCACCGCCACCGCAATGATCACGAAGTCGCCCTTCCCCATCCGCTTGGGGAATTCATAGTCCGGCTGCTCCATGATCTCCAGACGCTTCGCCGTCTCCTCATAGATCAGATCTTCCAGATGGTCTTTCATGCGTTTGTCTCCTTTTCACTCTGTCCGTCCTCATACAGCGCCAGCGCGCGGGCCGAATAGGACTTGGTGTAGCGGTACCAGATGTAGAGATAGCTGCCGACGCTCTTGCCGACGCAGTCCTGATACAGCGCCCACAAAAACCAGTAAAACGACGCCACCGCCACATAGCCCAGATGGTGCCGCAGCTCCTCGCGCGAGGGTTCACGGCCCATATACCGCCGGATGATGCCGTCCGCCTCGTCCATCGTATAGTCGGCGCAGGCGATGAACGTGCCGATGTCCCACGCGGGATCCGACATGCCGGAATACTCCCAGTCGATCAGGTACATCTTGTCCGCCCGGTCGAGCAGGAAGTTCGGCGCGTAGCTGTCGCAGTGGCACAGGCGCACGGGCGTGCCGTCCGCCTCGAGATGGGCGCGCAGGCGGGCGATTCCGTCGCGCATCTGCTGCATATCCTCGAAATCGGCGCGGTTGAAGCGGCGCAGCGACTCCTCGAAGCCCTGAATCTCGCCCCACGCGTCGAACGGATACGCCGTCTGCTCCCCGCTCTCATGGAGACGTCGGAGCATGGCGAGCGCCTGCGTCACCTGCTGCTCGTCGTGGTAGTCGAGCGTGCGTGCGTCCTCGATATAGCGCGAGAGCTTCCAGCCCTCCGCTTCGTCCATATAAATATAGGTGTCGTCCAGCCCCAGACGGCGCGCGGCCTCCATAGAGCTGGCCTCGCTGCGGCGGTTGATGTAGGCGTCCGTCCCCACGCCGGGATGGCGGTAGACGTACTTCTCTCCGCGGCAGGTGAAGCGGAACGAGAGGTTCGTCATGCCCGTCTTGATGGGGTGGATGTCGTGGATCTCGTTTTCCGTGCAGCCGAGCACCCCGCAGATATTGCGGAAAATCGCGGAACCGGAGTCGCCGACGTACTTGTCGTCGAACGCGCGCAGCTCGTCGAGCGAATCGAACTCCTTGATCTTCTCCGCGTCATAGCGGCGGATGTACATCTCCAGCTCGCCGATATAGCGGATGTAGAGATCCTCCCACAGGTGCTCGCGCGTAACCTGCTGGTTATACTCCGCGCGCAGGATCTGCACGAACTTGCTGCTGAACGCGCGGTCGAAGTAGACGTGGCCGAGCATGCACCACGCATCATGGCCGCCGACAGTCACGCCGGTGATGCGGCCCCTGCGGTTGCACTTGAGGCAGTACTCCTCCGTTTCGCCCTCGGCGTAGACCGCGGCGTAATAGGCGCGGTAGACAAACGGCTCGAAGGGATTCTCGGCGAAGTAGTCGTCCGAGGAGCAGATGTAGGTGTTCTCGAGCCGGTCGGCCACCAGCATCAGCGTCGAGGTGTTGTTATAGCGGTAGTAGTCCGGGTTCACCACGATGTCCACGCCGAACTTCTCGGCGAGGTAGAACATCTTCTCCTTCATATAGCCGACGACGAGCGTGATGTCGCGGATCCCGGCCTCCTGCAGCTGGCGGATCTCCCGCTCGATGAGCAGCTCACCCTTGACGCGCAGCAGTGCCTTCGGCTTTTCATACGAGAGCGGGGCGAAGCGCGTGCTCATGCCCGCCGCCATAATCACGGCGTTTTTTACGCGGTAGGGCGCAAGCGCCTCCTCGCCCGCGTCCGTGACACGTCCGCCCGCGAGCAGCCCCGCCTCCGTCAGCGCCGACACGGTCTGGTTGACCTTGCCGAGCGACATGTCCGTCTGCGCGGCCAGCGCGCGCTGCGTGAGCGTCTGCTCCGAACAGAGATAGACGGTTTTCAGAATTTTAAACTGTGCCTCGGTCAGCATGGCACAACCTCCTTGTTCATCTTGTGTTCACAAGATGCGCAGTTTCTCCAAATTTTTGAACATCGGTATCTTATCACCAGTATCCGCCCATGTCAACTGTTTTTTCCGCGGCGCGATTTTTAGCGGGCCGTCCGATTGACAAGCCGCCGCCCGCACCGTATACTGAAAGCGGCATCAAACGCCGGGCAGTCCCGGCGTCAGACAGACATATTTTCCGGCATATTTTCTAAGGAGGAGTATTATGCATATTGGACTTCTCGGCTTCGGCGTCGTGGGCGCCGGCGTCTATGACTGGACGCGCGGCCGCGCGGATCTCACCGTCGACCGCGTGCTGGTGCGCAGCAGCAAGCCCGGCATCGAAACGATTTCCACCCGCAGCATCGAGGACATTCTCAACGACCCCGCCATCGACACGGTCGTCGAGGTCATGGGCGGGCTGCACCCGGCCTATGAGTACATCTGCGCCGCCATCGAGGCGGGCAAGCACGTCGTCACGGCGAACAAGGCCGTCGTCGCGGCGTACTATCCGCAGCTGACGGCTCTCGCCCGGCAGCACGGCGTCGCCCTGCGCTGCACCGCCGCCGTCGGCGGCGGCATTCCGTGGCTCGTGAACCTCGAGCGCTGTAAGCGGCTCGACCGCGTCGTCTCCGTCGGCGGCATCATGAACGGCACGAGCAACTTCATCATGGACACCATGCACGCCTCCCCCGTCTCCTTCCCCGACATCCTCAAGAAGGCGCAGGATCTGGGCTATGCCGAGGCCGACCCCAGTGCCGACATCGACGGCGACGATATCCGCCGCAAGCTGGCCATCTCCGCAAACGTCGCCTTCGACGCGCTCATCGACGAGGAGGCCATCCCCACCTTCGGCATCCGCACCGTGACCGACGGCGATATCGCCGCCTTCCAGCGCCGCGGCTTTGTCTGCAAGCTCCTCGCGGCGGCGCAGCTGTCGAAGGAGGGCATCTGCGCATGGATCGAGCCGACGCTCGTGGAGTCGCACGCGCTTGAGGCCGCCGTGCCGCAGAACTTCAACCTCATCACCTACAGCGGCGCGAGCATCGGCCGCCAGAGCTTCTTCGGTCAGGGCGCCGGCCGCTATCCCACGGCCTATAACGTCGTGCAGGACTGCATCGACATCCTCGGCGGCCAGCGCAGCTTCTACGCCGCCGACATGGCCCCCGCGCACCTCGACCTCGCCGGCGAGGCGCACCCCTACTACGTCCGCACCGAGGGACACGACGACTGGCTCGATTCCATCACCGTCGACCGCTGGGAGAACGGCGTCATCACCTCCGCTGTCTCCGTCGGCAAGATGATCGCCTGGGCCAAGCATCGCCTGAAAGCCGACCCGACCTGCTTCATCGCGGGCATCCGGTAAAAATCACACATAAAAAGTGCAGCCGCAGAATCTTCTGATTCTGCGGCTGCCTGTTTTCTATCGCCGTTTGTCGTGCGGCAAGAAGTCTCCACTTACTGCTGTGTGAATTTTTCCGCCTGCGCCATCCAGTAGGCGCGGATTTTTTCCACCATCGCCGCGCACTCCTCCTGCGCGGTGGCGGCGTGGTACTTTTTCATCTCGCTGAACGTGTGGCCGCAGGGGGTAAGGCTATCTCCCTCGTAGCCGCCGCTTACGCCCACAAGCCACGGGCTCAGCACGCCCGTCTTGAATTTAAAGATGTAATAGCGCATTCCGTGGAGCCCGAACTCCCCCGCGCACTCGATCCTGCCCGGCTCCTTCCCCAGCTCATGCGGGTCTGCCAGCCACTGCGCCATGTCGTTTTGCGCAATATCTTGTTGTTTTTGATGCATATTTTTTCCTTTCCAAGCTATCACCCAGCCATCCGCTGGGTCAGCCGCTTCCGCGGATTCCCCGTAGTCCAGTCCCGCCAGCTCGCCAACGCTCTCGTCCATCTCCCAAACGGATAGCAGCGAAACCACTCTCGCGTCCTCCTCCGTATGGTTCCCACCGCACAGGAACTGCCAGTATCCGTCCTCATCGTGAGAGACATAGCGGATTGGCCTGTTCTCCTCCAGCACATGGCGGCAGGTGAAGCAGGCCGTGTTGGGTGCGTCCGAAAAGGGGAATTTCATGTCTTTCATACATTCTCCTCATTTCCGCGTGCTTCCCGCAGCTCTCTTACTGCGCGATGATAGACGTCCATGTTCTCATCGACCCGCTCCTTGCTCCGCATACGATACGTGTCCAACGTGTTCGTATCCACGCACAGTCCGAGCATTTCGCGCACAGCGTCCACCTGCCACACTGCGAGCGGAATTTCCAATCTCTTCCCGCCGTGTGTCTCTATTACCAACTTCACAGATTGAATCGGGTCTTTTCTCTCGGTCGTGTCTCTCATCGTACATCTGTCACTCCTCGCCCGCCGCTCTATCGATGTACGCCATCAGCTCCGGGAAGCTGCCGTGGGGGTAGCTGTCGATGGGCTCGTTCTGGCGGTTGATGATGTGGTCGGTCAGGAGGAACACACGCATGCCGAGCGTGCGGGCGACCATGTCCTCCGTCACGTCGTTGCCGACCATCAGGCACGCCGCCGGATCCACGCCGAGCCGCTGCGCGACGTCGCGGTAATACGCCGGGTTCGGCTTGCAGTAGGCGGTGTTTTCATACGTCGTATAGAGCGCGAACTCCTCCGGCTCCAGTCCCGCCCAGCGGATGCGGCTCTCCGTCGCGACGGACGGGAAGATCGGGTTCGTCGCGAGCGCCACGCCGAAGCCGCGGCGCTTGAGCTCACGCACGGACTGCGCCGCCGCGGGGTCAAAGCCGCAGATGGCCCGCGCGTTCTGGAACTCGTTTTCGTAAAACGCCTCGAAAATCGGGCGGTCGGCCTGCGCCCGGTCGCCGTAGATCTGCCCGAATGCCTGCCAGAAGGCCGTCTCGTTGCTGCGCGAGCCGTCGTTTTTCACCATCGCGGCCGTCCCCGTCCAGACGGCGTCCACAAGCCGTTTCGGCTCGTAGCCGAGCGGTGCCATCTTCGCGGCGAGGAGCTTGAAGTAGCCGCGCGTAAATTCATCGTTATCCATCGGCAGGAGTGTCCCGTCGAGGTCAAAAAGAATCGTGGTCAGTTTCATGTCGTTCTCCCGTCATGTCAAATTGCCCCCATTATAGCCAAA
>ERZ1673752.2686-NODE-2686-length-19016-cov-5.250251_pt1 | contig 19016 bp, 19 predicted proteins | sample MGYA00580195_ERZ1673752 | MGnify/ENA primary metagenome ERZ1673752 (study PRJEB41218, sample SAMN15661744) | gut metagenome | host: Homo sapiens | place: Canada: London | collected 2015-08-20/2019-03-30 | study: EMG produced TPA metagenomics assembly of...
GAAATATCGTCTAATTTTATGTAACAATTGCTTGACATTGTAGGGTAAAACAACTCTTTTAAATATAATCGCAACTTTGGATAAGGCAACAGAGGGTACTGTTTTAATCGGAGGAAAGAATATCAGCTCTCTTAACAATTCACAAATCGCAAGTTTTAGACGTGAAAAGCTGGGTTTTGTCTTTCAAGATTTTAACTTGTTAGACTCTTTTTCAAACAGAGATAATATCTATCTTCCTCTTGTGCTGTCAGGTGTTAAGCCTAGAGAATTGAACGAAAGAGTCGGAGAGATTGCTCCTATTTTAAAGATAAGTGAAATTTTGGATAAATTTCCTTATCAAGTTTCAGGTGGTCAAAAGCAAAGAGTTGCTATCGCAAGGGCAATCATAACTAAACCGGACTTGTTGCTTGCTGACGAGCCAACCGGAGCTTTAGATTCAAAATCTGCCGATGTGGTTATGAAAACTTTTTGTGATATAAATAAAAATGGTCAAACTGTTTTAATGGTTACTCACTCTGTGAAATGTGCATCTTTTGCTAAAAGGGTAATTTTCATAAAAGACGGTAGGGTTTATCACGAAATTTACAAAGGCGACGATGATAATTTAACTTTCTTAGAAAAAATAAATCAATCTCAAATTATGTTAAACGGGGTGAACGATTATGAACAATAAAATGGCTTTTAAATTTGCTTTTAAAAATATGAGAGCTAATTCTTTATTATTAACTCCATTTTTAATTGCAAGTAGTATTATGAGTGCGTTATTTTTCATAATGTCATCTCTTGGACAAAATAAATATGTTGAAGAAAATTTTGAATACATTCTTATGCTTATAAGATTTGGAAATATTTTAGCCGGAATTTTTACTTTTATATTCATCTTATATGCAAATGGATTTTTAACTAAGAGGCGAAATAAAGAATTTGCCCTCTACGGAATTTTAGGTTTAAAGAAAAAACACATTGCAAAAATCGTATTTATCGAATATATATTAAACTTTTTTGTAATTAGTATTTTTTCAGTAATTGGTGGTTTCGTCTTAGGAAAATTATCCTTTGTTATACTCAACAGAGTAACAAAAAATATAACTGCAAAAGTAATAGATTATGGCTTTTCAACCCCTTCAGCTATTTTAACGTTCGCTTTTTTGGGAATTACATTCATTTTTATATATTTATTGACAATATTTAAAATCGGGAAATCAACTCCTATCGAATTGCTTTCAAGTCAAAAAAAGGCGGAGGGAGAGCCAAAAAGCAAATTTATCCTTGGAACTTTAGGCTTTATCATCTTGTGCTACGGATATTATATTTCAATAACTTCAGAAGGAAGATTGGAAAGCTTTTACAAATTTTTTCCTGCAGTTATTCTTGTAATATTCGGAACATATCTTCTATTTATGACTTTTAGTATTTTAATTTTAAAACTGTTAAAAAGAAATAGAAATTTATATTACAAAGCAAAAAATTTCCTTTCAATTTCAGGAATGTTATACAGAATAAAGTCAAATGCAGTTTCGCTTGCAAGTATTGCACTCCTTGCAACTTCAATCATCGTTACATTATCCTCAACTTTGACTATAAACTCAGGCATAAAAGAAGTTGCAAAGTCAATCGACCCTCAAGATTTTTTTGTAGAATTTTTAATTGACGATGATAGACAGAAAGATTGGATTGAATTAGGAAATAGAAAAAAAAGAGAAGTTGCTGAATTTCTAAATACAATTCTAAAAGATGGCGAAAAAATTAAAGATTTGAAAATTTACAAACATATTTTCCTAAAACCCGTTTTAAATGAAAATGGAAAACTTGTTCCACTAGGCAAAAAAAGAGCCGTAGCTCAATATTTATTCGTTGAAATACTAGATGAGTACAACAAAAAAAACAATACAAATTACACTCTAAAAGATGACGAAGTTTTATACTCATCAAATTTAAAAAGTCTTTACAAACATGATAATTTAGAATTAGCAGGTCAAAACTACAAATTAGTAAAAATCCCTGATGAAACTCCAAAACACATAGCTGCCGATTCAATTAAAATTGTAGTAAAAGACGATGAAACTTTTGCCAAAATGGAAAAAGCGTATGAAAAAGGAGCTGGATATTTTTATTACCTAAGATTCTCTTTTGATACCGAAAATGTAAAAGATAAAGGTGAATTTTTTGAAAGATTACAAAACAGTTTTAACTATCGTAATACAGACAAAAAAGATGGTACGAGAATGTCCTTTTCATCAAAAGAAATAAATAAAAATATTATGTATGAAATAAATGGAGGATTTTTATTCTTAGGAGCAATAATTTCTCTAATCTTCATAACAGGAACTATTTTAATAACTTACTACAAACAAATCTCAGAAGGCTTTGAGGATAAACAAAATTACCAAATAATGAAAAATGTAGGACTTCCGGACAAGATGATTAAAAAGAGCCTTAAAACACAAATACTTTGGATATTCTTCTTACCACTCATCGTTGCAATGACACATTCAGCCTTCGCATTTCCAATTCTTTACAATATGCTAAGAGGACTTGGATTAAACAACGCAAAACTATTTGCAATGAACTTCGCAGTTGTTGTATTAGCCTTTACAGTTTTATACTTTATAATATACACAATAACCTCAAGAATTTATTACAAAATTGTAAAATAATACTCGTTTGAATATCTTTATATAAACAATCAAAAATCACTGTGAAAATAGTGATTTTTTTGCTTACTTGAAATATAAATTTATCTGTGATAAAATACTTTTGAAATTTATTTTTAATACGGAGGGGATTATTTTGAAAAAAATTTTTTTATTTACTATATGTTTTATTAGTTTAATGATATTGCCAAAAAGTATTTTTGCTCAAGATAGAATTCATGTTATAACTGTTTCAAGCTATGGGTCAGATGCTATTATTTTAGAAAGTGATGGTCATTTTGCGATGATTGATACCGGAGAGGATTATGAATATCCTGACGGTTCAAATCCAAAATATCCTTTTAGAAAAGGAATCACTACTAATCCTAAGGGAATAACAGAAGATAGATTATTTGATAAAATAAATGAGCTAGGCATTACTAAATTCGATTTCATTATCGTAACACATTCACATAGCGACCATATAGGTGCTTGTCATAAGTTGATGAAAAAAATTCCTACTGAAAAACTTTATTTGAAAAGATATTCTGATTCAAGAATAACTGATAAGGCTAGGTTGTGGGATAATTTATATGGATATGATAAAGCCTTACAATCAGCAAAGGAAAATAATGTTAAAGTTATACAAGATATTTCAAAAAAAGATTCTGTAATTAATCTAGGAAATATGAAAATTTCTATGCTCAATTATGAAAATGAATATGAGCCTAATCTTCCAAAAGAAGATAAAAATTTAAAAAAAGTTTATGATGATAATTTTAATTCCATTCTTTCTATAGTAGAAGTTAATGGTAAGAGATTATTTTTTGGAGGAGATTTACAAAATGATGTTTATGGTTTAGAAGATAAATATGCTCCGTTAATCGGAAAAGTAGATTTTATGAAATTTAATCATCATGTAGATACAGCTAAATCAAATTCAAAAAACTTTATAAATACATTAAATCCAAAATATATGTTAAAAACATCTAATTATAATGTAGCTGATAATTATCTTAAATTTTTAGATTCTAAAGGAATTAAAGTTTTAAATGCCGGAAGAAATGATGTTTCAGCTTTAACTTTTGAAATTACTAGAAACGGAATTAACGATATAACAAAAGTAAAGTATGGTGTTTATAAAGATGGAAATAAATTAAAATTCAAAAATTGGAAAGGTGAATACACAAGCGGTTGGGAGTTCTCTAAAGATAATTGGTATTATATAAGAAATGGTTCAGTTGCTATTAATGAATGGATTGGTGACTATTACTTAGGTAAAGATGGAAAAATGTTAACTAATACTACTACACCTGACGGTTACAGAGTCGATAAAAACGGAAGATGGATTACAGGGTCTTGGAAATCATATAATGGTATTTGGTGGTATGAATACTCCGATGGAAGTTATTTAAACGAAGAATGGAAATACATTAGTGGAAGTTGGTATTATTTCAATTCCGGAGGATATATGGTAACAGGTTGGAATCTATTAGGAAATGATTGGTTCTATCTTAAAGATAGTGGTGCTATGGCTGAGAATGAATGGATCGGATATTACTATCTAGGTAAGGGTGGCTATATGCTAACTAACACTACTACGCCTGACGGTTATAAAGTTGATAAAAACGGAAGATGGATAAAATAAAAAAGGGGGCTATCCCCTTTTTTTGTTCTCGTTTAAGTAATTCTTAGCATCTTTAAAAATTTTTTGTTTTTTAAATCCAAGAACATTCTAAATTACGTTTATTTTTAACACAATCTCTTAAATATAAATTAATCAAGGTTTGATATGGAATGCCTGTACTTTCAGCTTGATTTTTGAAATATATGATAGTATCTTCATCAAGTTTTATTGTTACTTGCTTTTTAATTAATTTTGAATAAGGATTTTTTCTAGGATTTAATTTTCTAATATCATATTCTTTTCTCATACTATCAACTCCTTAAATTCCATTTTTGTAAATTTCTTGTTCTGTTCTAGTTGCTTTTCTTGCAGAAATTATTCTAATTTTTTCATCTGCTCCACGATAACAATGGCTAACAATACAAACTCCTTTTTCATTACTCATTCCAATTATTAAAAATCTTTCTTCGTCAAGTGAGTGATCAGGGTCATCAAAAAGAATAGCCAAATCATCTTCAAATACTGATTTCACTTGTTCAAAAGATATTCCGTGTTTATTTTTATTTATTTGATTTTTTGTTTCATCCCATTCAAAAATCATTAAATCACCAACTTTCAACCATTGTATTATAATTATATCATAATTATAATATATTTACAAATTGAATCATTTATCCATATAGATTTCAATTTTATGTGGAAATATTTATAAAATTATTCTTTCAAAATTTAAATTTATCTACCTTAAATCTACTCTTAACCACAAAATTTTGATGTTTTTTTTACTGGAATTTTTTGTTCTCGTTTAAGTAATTCTTAGCATCTTTAAAAAAGCTAAAAACTATTAATAAAACTATTATTCCTATCGGAAATGCTGAAATAATAGCAATGGATTGTAAACTATACATAGATTTTTCCATAAATATCAATGAAATTGGAAATAGTATAAATACTATTGACCAAAATACTTTTACCAATCTATGAGGTTCTTCGTTTATTGGCAATTTTTTATATGAATATGATGCTATTACCATTGTTAATGCGTCAAATGTTGTTGAATAAAAAGCTATCATAGTTATAACCAACAACAAAAGTCCTATTTCGGTAAAAGGTAATGTGTCAAAAATTTTAAGGATAGCTTCTGAATGACTTCCTCCGTTTGATATAAATCCTGATATATCAATTCCTTTTTTTAATTGGACACTCATTCCATAATTTCCAAGAATTATAAATGAGGTAAAGGTTCCTAAAATTCCCCAGGAATATCCACCTAGAATTGTCTGTTTAATAGTTCTTCCTTTTGAAATTTTTCCGATGAAAAACGGAGTTGCAACACACCAAACCATCCAATAAGCCCAATAATAAATTGTCCAATGTTGTGGAAATGAAGTTTCTCTAAGTGGGTCCATCCAAGTTGATAATCCGATAAAATTTTGTAATAAATTTCCAACTGCACTAAAACCTGTCTCTAGAATATATCTTGTTTCTCCTCCTAAAAACAAAAAGTAAAATAGTAGTGCAAAGAAAAAATATGAACAGAAATTTGCAAGTGTTGAGATTCCTTTCATTCCAAATAAAACTGCAAAAGTATATACAAAGGCAATCAAAAGCAAAATTAAAACGGTTAAAATGGTACTGTTTTGAATGTGAAAAACTTTTGCTATTGATGAAGATAATAAAGGTGTTGCAAGTGAAAAAGTAGTCGCCGTTCCTGCTATAAGTGCAAAAACTGCTATCAAATCTATAATCTTACCAACAATTCCATCAACCTTATTTCCCAAAATTGCTCTACAACCTTCTGAGAATTTTTGTTTTTCTCTTCCTCTAACATGTAACATAAAACCAAAAGCCACCGCAAGGATTATGTAAAAACTCCAAGCTATTGGCCCCCAATGAAATAGTGGATAGGTAGATGCCCATTTTTGAATTCCACCCATATTTTTAATATGTGCTTCGTTTGAATATAAAGCCCATTCACATAATGAATAAAATAAAATATCTGCCGCCATTGTGGATGTAAAAATCATAACTCCCCAAGTAAAAGATGAAAATTCTATCTTATCGTCTTTTTTTCCAAGTTTTATTTCTCCATATTTTGAAAAAGCAATATACAAACTGCAAAGAAGTATTCCAACACCTAAAATTGCATAGTAAATTCCAAAATCATCACCTAAAAATGTTCTTATACTTTCCAAAACAAAAGTAGAACTTTCAGATTGAAATAAAAATAATATACTTACTATTACAACTCCTACCAATGGAACAATCGTAGCTATCCAGTCTATTTGATTCTTTAAATTATTTTTCATATTAAAAATCCTCTCCTAATAATTCTTTTACAATTTTGTAATAATCTTTGGCATATCTATATTGTTTAAGAGAATACTCTCCAAACTCGACACCAAAATCCAACTTATACTCGCACCAATTGCTCCAAAGTAATCCACAACAAGCAATATATGCATAAATTTTTATTTTAGTATTTTTTGGAACCCCACCTTCAAAGTATATATCAATCAAATTATCAATCTGTTTTTTATCGTAAAGAGAGTATATGCAAAACATTGCAATATCTATATCAGGGTCTTGCATAGATGCATATTCCCAGTCAATTAAATAAAGAGAGTCATCTTTTGAAAACAAAAAGTTATCACAATTTGCATCAATATGAGCTAGACATTTAGTTTTTACATTTTTTTCTATAAAATCTTTTAAAGAAAAAATTTTTTCCTTTGTATCCTTATAATCAGAATAAATAGATTTTTTATTTTTCCATAAAGATTCATAAAAATTTATTTTTTCAAAAATATCAAATTCGTGATTTACTTTTAAATTCAAAGAATGTAACAGCTTTATTTTTTCCATACATTTTTTTAAATCATCATTATTTTTGTCATCACAAGTTCTTGAATTTTCAATAAACTTTGTAATTTTATAGCCGTTTTCGGGATTGATATAAACTAAATCATCACAAATTCCTTTATCTTTTATAACAGAATACACTTGGGCCTCTTGCTTTCTATCTATAAGTTCTGAAGTTCCCTCTCCCGGAATTCTCATAATATATTTTTCACCTTTAACAGTAAAAATAAATGAACGATTTGTCATTCCTTTTTTTAAAACTTTAATTTCCTTAATATCTTCAATTCCAACATTTAAACAATCACATATTATATTTATCGCATCTGTTTGCAAATTATTAGAATCTCTATCAATTTCTCTTAGCTGTTCATAAGTATTTATTTCAAAATATTTTTTTGAACTAACAAGTTTTGGATAAATTAAAAATTTATTATCCTTAGTCAATGCACTTTCCCAAAATAAATTTCTATTTTTATTAAATTTAACTAAATCAGATACTCTTTTCTTTACAAAATCAGCATCTTTTCCACAAAGGTAAGAAATCCCAATCATTTTATTTCCATTTTCCGTTTCACTTGCAGAAACAAGATTGTTTTTCTTATTTACCTTTACAGTACTATTTTCATCAAGCTCATCTGTAACCATATACCAAGAATATGTTTCAACTTCATTAAATGGATTTTCCTTGCACAAAATATCACAAGGAATTATATATGAATTATCTAAATTTTCCAAAACCAAATTTAATGAAAATAAATTATTTTTAGTAGCATACTCCGGATTAATAATAAGTTCAACACCAAATTTATCTATTAAATACTCAAATTTTTCCTTTAAAAAACCTACAACAACAAATATCTTATTTATTCCTTTTTCCTTTAATTGCCTTATAGTTCTCTCTATTAAAACCTCTCCATTAACTTCAAGCAGAGCCTTTGGCATTTCTAAATTTATAGGTACCATTCTCATACCGAAACCTGCGGACAAAATAATGGCACTTTTTGGACGGTTATCATTTATTAATTTTTTTGAAATATTTGTCAAATTGATATTTTCATCAATATATTCATTTTCCAATAAATTTTTTATAGCCTTATTTACAGCTCCTAGAGAATATCCTGTTAACTTTGACAATTCTCTTTGATTAGTATATTTATTTTTATAAATATACTTTAGTATATCTAAATCAATTCTGTTCATAAACACCTCTTAATATTACTTTATGAACATTATATATTAAATATTACTAAAAGTCAACAAATTTTACCAACATTTTCACAAAATATGAAAAAATTTTCCATTTTTGTTGAAAAAATATCTATAAAATGATAAAATAGTTACCAACGGTTTATATTTAAATTTAGAATGGAGAATTTTATGAAAATAGAAAATATGATTTTATTGGTGTTGGACATTCAAGAAAGGCTAATGCCGGTAATAAAAAATAATGAAAGAATTGTAAGATACACAGATATTTTGATTAAGGCTTGCAAGGAGCTTGATATTCCTGTAATTTATACCGAACAATATCCTAAGGGGATTGGAGAAACTGTTACAGAAATTAAGTCCTCTTTGTTAGATGCAAATGCAAAATATTTTTCTAAAAATTGTTTCTCTGCTTATCCGATTATTGAAGATGAGCTTTTGAAACTTAAAGAAAACGGAAAAACTTCTATAATCGTTACGGGTGTAGAAACTCATATTTGTGTATATCAAACAGTTAGAGATTTAAAAGAGCATTTTGAAGTTTTTGTTCCTTTTGAAACTGTCGGCTCAAGAAGTGAAGAAAATTTTAAAAATGGCTTGGATTTAATTAAAGAATTAGGTGCAAGTGTTACTAATGTTGAAACTATCCTTTTTGATTTGATAAAAACGTCAGAGCATAATAGTTTTAAGGTAATTAGTAAATTAATAAAATAGGGAGAGCGTTATATGAAAAAGAAATTTATAATAACTTTTGTAATATCTTTAGCTTTATTTGCAGGAATATTTTGGGTAGCTAATAAAGTTTTAGATGTTATGGAAGTTACTTCAAAGGTAGAATTTTTAGGCCATGATTTAGGCGAAGGCAACATTATTGAGCAAGTTGTTGATAATGAACTTTTATTTTTAGTTCTTGGACTTGATAGCGATGACTTTAGTGGTGCTACTACTGAGCAAAATAGAACAGATACGATGATTTTAGCAAAAGTTAATTTTGAAACGGGAAAGGTAGATATTTTATCCATCCCTCGTGATTCAAGAGTTATGGTTAGAGGACAGTTAGACAAAATTAACCACGCTCATCACTTTGGCGGTCTTAAACTTGCTATGAAAACTACAAGAGATTTCTTAAACTTGGATATTGACTACTATGTAAGAGTTAATTTCTTCTCAGTTAAAGATATTGTAGATGTACTTGGCGGTATTGAAGTAGATGTTCCTGTTCAAGTTGACGTAGCAGAAGATAATGTTCATTTAAAACCGGGTAAACAAGTTTTAAACGGAAAGCAAGCTCTACAATTTGCAAGATTTAGAGCAGGATATGCTGAAGGAGATATGGGACGTGTTAAATCTCAACAATTAATCATAAAAGCTCTTGTAAAAGAATTGACTAAATCTAAAAATCTTGCAAAAATTCCTGAAATTTTAGATGTTGTAAAGAAAACTGTAAATACAAATATTCCTTTCTCTACAATAGCAAAATTAGCTTTAAAAACAGGTAATTTAAATGTAGATAAGATGAATACACAAATTGTTCCAGGAGAGCCTGCTTACATAAATAACATAAGTTATTTTGTTCCGGATCGTTCAAAATTAAATAAAATTGTTAAAGAAATGTTTGGTGATTATTTAATTAATCAAAATAATGGCTCACAAATAAATACTAATAAAAACAAAAATACAAACAACAATACTAATAATAACAACAATAACAATTAATTAGGTTAGATATGGAAAACGAAAGAAAAAAAGAACATATAGAAAATTTTTTAAAGAGTAATTTTAAATCGAACACTTTGTTTGATAATGTATATATAGAACATTTTGCATTAACAGACTTAAACTTCGATGAAATCGACACTTCGGTTGAATTTTTAGGAAAAAAACTATCTTTTCCACTTCTTGTAAATGCAATGACAGGGGGCGCTGAAACTTCTTTTGATGTGAATGAGGATCTTTCAAGACTTTGTAAAAATTTCAATCTTGCATTTGAAGTTGGTAGCCAAAAGGTAGCTTTAAAAGATGAGGAGCTTGTTGAAACTTTTACGGTGGTAAATGATGTCTTGGACAAGAAAAATATTTTAATTTCAAACCTTTCTGCATTATCAAGTCTTGATGATGTCAAAAAAAGCATTGAAATGATTAACGCTGATGCAATTTCTCTTCACCTAAATCCTGCTCAAGAGATTGTTCAGTTTGAGGGAGATAGAAATTTTTTCGGTATTTTGGAAAATATTGAAAATATTGTAAAAAATATTGATGTACCGGTAATTGTAAAAGAAACAGGCTGTGGCATTTCGAAGAAAACTTGTGAAAAACTACTTAGCATTGGAGTAAAATACATTGATGTAAGCGGTTTTGGTGGAACAAATTTTATTGAAATCGAAGATTTAAGAAGAACAGACTTGGACTTTACAAATATTTACAGTTGGGGCATACCGACTGCAAAATGTATCATAGATTGCAGAAAAATTTCCGATGATTTTACATTAATCGGCTCGGGTGGAATAAAAACCGGAGAGGATATTGTAAAAGCAATCGTGCTTGGTAGCGATATGGTTGCCATTGCAGGAGAAATATTAAGATATTTAATCCATGGAGGATACAAATTCGCAGAAGATTACTTAAAATCTTTAATCTATCAAACAAAGATGATTATGTTACTACTTGGAGTAAAAAATATCGAAGAATTAAAAAAAGTTGAATATAAAACATTTGGAAAATTAAAAGATATATGTGAATATTAAAAAATGAGAGTTTTGATAACTCTCATTTTTTTATACTAAGAAAGGGAGACCTTAAAAACTCTTTGTCTTTAAATCTACTTTTAAAATATATGGTACAAATACAAATACCAATAAAACTAATCCTGAAAAAATGAATATATATGAGCTTTTGAAATTATCAAATAAAATAAAATAGAATAATATCCCAAGTGGATTTAAAAGCTGACAACCCGTTTCAATAATACTAAAAACTCTACCCTGATATTCATGTGGAACAGCCTTTGTAAACCATACAAACATCGGAGTATTTACAAAATTTCCAACAAAATTAACTCCAAATGCAAATATCACAAATACTATAAAATATGAAAAAGTGCTAAGTTTAAATAAAAGGGTAATTCCTAAAAATAATAAAACTCCAGCAGTTCCACGTATCCATTTAAAAGAAAACTCCAAAGGACTTTCTATATCTTTCATCATTGACAAAATTATAGATGAAACTATCATTGCTACTGGAAATGTCGCATTTACAATACCGTAAAGATAATCAGAAATCTTAATCTCATTAATCAAAACATAGGGCAGTCCAACCGAAACAGACGCAAAAATGAAATTTATAAACATCGCAAAGAAGATAATAAAAACTAAAACTTCTTTGTTTCTTATATATTTGATACCTTCGACGAACATCTTTAAAACTTTCTTTTCTTCATAATTCTCTGTTACTTCAGTCTTAATAAGATTAAAATTAATAAAAAGTACAATTAAAATAGTTATAAACTCAATAACCGCTTCCAAAAGCACAAAATAGATTAACTCTAATTTTGTAAGTAAAAAAACTGCTAAAACCGGAGAAATAATATAAACTCCTGAAGATGCTATCTGTTGAAAGGATTTTACCTTTTGAATATACTCTTCACATACAACTTTTTTTACAGAAGATGCAAAAGCATTATTTAAAAATTGATCTGCAACCTTTAAACAAATTAATAACATATAGGTATTAATTAAATTAGTTTCGGCATTAGAATTTAAACTTAAAGCATATAAAAGCAAACTTACAATACTAAAAAGCTGAGCAATTACAATTACAATCTTCTTATTATACTTATCTACAACAGCTCCAACAAAAGGAACTAAAACAAGAGCAACCAAAGGTCCTATAACTTGAGAAATACCAAAATTTAAAGCAGACTCAGTCTTTTTTAAAATCAAAAGTCCAATAATAAATGACAAAATAGAACTACCAAAATTTCCCGTTATAGTTGTCATAATTAATTTTATCATCTGTTTTCTTGATTCTTTTACAATATCCATAACTTTTACCTCTTAACACTTTATTTTGATTATATTATAAAACATATAATATAATATGTCAATAGTTTTTTGAGAATTTTTTTGTTGGTGATTAGTTTGGGGGATTGTAATTATTATTTAAGTCCTTTACAGGACCTACTATTGCTTGTTCACAAGCAATAGTAGGTCTGACGCAAAGATTGTTCAAATCTTTGATTTGAGTACAATCGACTGCGGAAATCTCACACTTATGCTTGCACACAAGCATAAGTGAATGTATCACAGATACATAAATAATTTCCCATAAAAAAAGACGGTGCACCGTCTTTATTTTCCAATACAGAAATTTGAAAATATATTGTCCAGTATATTCTCTGAAATATTTTCTCCGATTATTTCTCCAAGCAATTCGTAGGAACGTCTTAAATCAACTTCGCAACAGTCGAGTGGTACCATATTTTTAATATCTCCATAGAATGATTTTAAAAATTCCAATGAAGTTTTAAGACTGTTTTCATGTCTAACATTTGTGATTAATGCCTTATCTTTTATTTCTATTTTTCCATCGAAGAACATATCTATAATTGCCTGTTCAAGTTTTGAAATGCCCTCATTTTTAAGTGCAGAGATTTCTATAAGCTCAAAATTAATTTTTTCTTTTAATTTTTCTACATTCAAATTTTTATCCAAATCAACCTTATTTAAAATTCCAATTGACTTATTCAGATTTGCAAGTTCGATTATTTTTTCGTCTTCTTCGTCCAATTCTCTTGAAATATCGAACAAAACTAAATTCAAATCTGAATTTTTAACAGCCTCAATTGACTTTTGAACACCGATTTTCTCAACTACATCTGCAGTTTCTCTGATACCTGCAGTATCATTTATATTTAATTTGATTCCGGCAAGTTCAATATCCTCTTTAATTAAATCTCTTGTAGTTCCTGCAATATCTGTTACAATTGCTCTTTCTTGTCTTAGGATTCTGTTAAGTAGGGAGGACTTTCCAACATTCGGCTTTCCGATTATTGAAACATTTATCCCCTCTTTTAAGATTTTTCCCTTGTTTGACTCTCCAAGCAGACTTTCCATATCGCTTATTAAGTTTTCAGTTTTTAAAATTACATTATCAAGTGGCAATTCCTCTTGCATATCTTCTGTGAAATTTATAGAATACTCTACAAAACTCAAAATATCAAGAAGTTTTTCTCTAAATTCTTTAATTTTCTTACTTAAATGTCCCTCTAATTGATTGATAGCGCTCTTATGAGAAAATTCAGTCTTTGCCTTTATTAAGTCGATAACACCTTCAGCTTGAGAAAGATCGAGACGACCATTTAAAAAAGCTCTTTTTGTAAATTCTCCCTTTTCAGCCAATACCGCTCCATTTTCAAGACATAGATTTAAAACTCTTTTAAGACAGACAATCCCTCCATGAGTGAAAATTTCAACAACATTTTCTCTAGTGTATGTATGAGGTGCAAACATAAAACAAGTCATAACTTCATCAACAAGTTCTTCTTGGTCGTAGATATGTCCGTATTTCATCATTCTGTTGGAGTTTTTATCTATTTCTTTTTTATCAAAAGGAATAAAAATCTTTTTTACAATATCTATTGAATTTTCTCCACTTAATCTTACAATGCCAATACCGGCCTCTCCGGTAGCAGTTGCAATAGCAACAATAGTATTTTCCATATTTTCTCCTTCAACGGGTGGGTGCCCGGGAATATTGTTTCACAATAAAGCAAAAGAACGCCTAAACGTTCTTTTTTGTTGCATATTAAAATTTAGGTTTTATTACAACCTTTCTATAAGGTTCATCACCTTCGCTAACTGTAAATACACCTTTCATATTGTGTAAAGTTGCATGAACAATTCTTCTTTCGTAAGCATTCATAGGTCTAAGTCTCATAACTTTTCTATACTTAATAGCTTTTTTAGCAAAAGTCATAGCCATTTCTCTTATAGATTCTTCTTTTCTTTTCTTATATCCATTTACATCTAAATAAACTCTTTTTTCTAAAGAAGTATTTCTTCTGGCAAAAATATTTAAAATGTATTGGATACTTTCTAAAGTTTCTCCTGATTTTCCGATTAACATCTTGAAATCTTCAGATTTTTCAATATCTATACTGATTGCTTCTTCATCTTCACTAAAGATTAATTCGCAATCTGTTCCCATTTTTGAAATTAAATCTTTTAAGAAAACTTCTATTGTTTCTATATCTTCATTTTTATCTATATTGTTTTCTTCTTTACAACAAGTTTCTTTAGACATTTCTATTTTTTCATCTTTTAATGTAACTTCAACTAAAGCATCTCTTGAGCCAAAGCCAAGAAAACCGCTCTTTGGTTTTTCAATTACATTAACATCAACACAAGAAATGTCAACATTTAATTCATCTAACGCAAGTTTTACAGCTTCATCAATAGTTTTTGCTGATTTTTTAACGCTCATCATTTGCCCCTTTCTACTAATTACTTTCTTTTCTGTTTTCATAAGCAGTTAAAGCTAATCTTAATAGAATTTCAACAACATTTGTACATGCCCAGTAAAGAGCAAGACCTGCTGAGAAACTTCTAGCTGAAATAAATATTATCAAAGGAAATATGTATTTCATAGTATCCATAGATTTTGCAGCAGGGTTATCTTGTTGGTCCCTATTGCTCAAATCAAGATAAATATATTGAGTAACAGCATTTATCAAAGGAAGTCCATATAAAAGTTGGTCCGGTGCAGATAAATCCTTTATCCAAAAGAAATTTTTCATAACATCAGCATTTGCATTCCCAAAGATATATAACAAAGGTTCTCTCATTACTGAGAACATAGCTAAAACTAGAATCAAGTTGAAAACCATAGGTAGGCAACCACCTAATTGTTTAATTCCATGCTCCTTATTGAACTCCATAAGCTTCATATTCATAGCTTGTTGGTCATGTTTATATTTTTCTCTTATCTTTTGTTGTTCTTTAGCAAATTTTGCTTGAATCTTTTGATTTTTTATAGTACTTAAAAATACAGGGAAAAGTACAACCTTAAAAATTATTGAAATTATAATAATACTAATAGCTAAATATGAAATACTAGCCGGTTCAGTAGGTAAAATTGACGCTACCCCTTCATAAATAAATTTCAATAATGACCCCATTAAATTTCTTAAAAACGCCATTAATTCCTCCTATTTTAGTGGGTCATACCCACCTTTTCCAAAAGGATTACATCTTAAAATTCTCCATATAACTAAAAAAGTCGCCTTGAAAAAATTATATTTCTGATATGCTAAAATCGCATATTCCGAACAAGTTGGAGTAAATTTACACTTACCAAAACCCAAAAGTCCTGAAATATATTTTCTATAAAACTTTATAAGTAAAATCATTAATCTTCTCAATTTAAAACCTTCTTCAAAGCACAATTTATAAGTCTTAATAAAGACTTCTCAAGTTCAATGTAATCAATCTCTAAAGTGTTTTTTTTCGGTAAAATTACCATTTCATAACCTAAACCTAAATCGCACACATTAAGTCTAATAATTTCTTTTATTCTTCTCTTAATCAAATTACGCTTGTTTGCCTTTCCAAACTTTTTAGTAATGGAAACCCCAAACCTAGCTCTTTTTTTATTTGTTGGTCTAATAAAAATAGTGAATTCCTTATTCCAAAAATTCTTACCACGTCTATAAACTGTTTGAAATTCTCTATTTTTTCTTAATCTAATTTCCTTTTTCATACATCATCTTTCTATACATTAAAAAGCACAAATGTGAAGTTTAGAAAAAGGCCACACTAATGTTGGCCTATGCTGATAAAACTTTTCTATTTTTAAGTCTTCTTCTCTTTAATACAGTTCTACCTGCTTTTGTACTCATTCTTTTTCTAAAACCGTGAATTTTACTTCTTTTTCTTCTATTTGGTTGATAAGTTCTTTTCATTATAGATGACACCTCCTTGTTATAATCACCTTTAGGTTATTTAATAAAACACTACCATAAATTATAATCTATTTAGAGTGTAATTGTCAAGTAAAAATACAAAAAAATTACAAATTTTTATACAGATTCAAAGCAAAATTTTTAATTCAGAAAACAAGTATTTACATTTAACAAAAAAGATGATATCATTAATTTAAAGTGATATTGGAATTTATTGAAAATAAAAGATTATATTTACAAAGTTTTTAGGAGATAAAAAAATGAAAAATAATTATGCATTTAGAAAATTAATGAGAATACTCTTTTTACTATTTATATTTTTGATTGTATTTTATAGTTTACATATAATGCAATAATAAAAAATTAAATCCATTTGTATTTTACAAGTGGATTTTTTTGTGGAAAAAAATATTTTTAAGGTAATTTTTTGATTAATTTTAAAAATATTTTCGCTTTACATATTAAATTTAGTTAAAATAAAAAGTTTTACTGTATCAATTTTGCTAAAAAATAGATATTTAACTATTCTTTTTATAAAACATAAGAATTTTTATATGATAATATCAATATATATTAATATTGTTGATTAAAATTTGTATATTATGCCATTATGTCTTGTAATTGGGTTTTCTTTACCTTATTAGTATATCATATTTTACAAAAAAATATAAGTATTTACAGTTAATTTTAAATATGTTATAATAAAGGTGCAAATATAATACAATAATTTTATAAAGTGTATAATATTGGAGGTTACTATGTTTACAAATTTTCAAAGGTACAAAAACGGAGACGCCTGTAGTTTTATTATTTAAATTCAATCTTTTATAATTTAACTGCAATTGATATTTTAAAAAAATCAGTTTTGACAAAAATATTTGAAAAATAAAAATTATGATTACAACAAATGTTGTACTAAAATTTTAGGAGGATTTTTATGAACATCAAAAGGAAACTTTGTTTATTATTAGTACTGTCTTTGGGAATTACTCCAATTTTGACTTCTATAAATAAATCTACATCTTTTGCTAAAGAAAGCAAAACTACTATTGATGAAAATATAGCAAAAAAATTAGGTGTAGACCCATCAGATGTTGAATTTTCTAATATTGATATTGATGCTGTTAACAGAATTCTTTCAAATGACCAATATATGTTTGATGATCATATTGGTATACCATCTGAATCTATAGAGACAACTACTTTTACTTGGAAAGAATTATTATATATGTATAATATTCAACAAGCTTTATATGATGCACATGTAGATGCTATAACAGAAACAGAGTGCAAATTTTTAATCTCTTCGCTTATACAAGGTGCAAGTTCTTCTATCTTAAGTATACTAAAAAAAACATTTGGAGCTAAAGTTTCAATTATCTATATTCTTGCCACATTACCTCCAAAATTACTTGGAATTAGCGAAAAACGTGTCATGACTAGATGGCTAAAGGACGGAAGAGATTTGTTATATAAAGCCTTAGATACAAAGAAGCGTGAAGTTACTATAAAGTATGTAAAATTAACTTGGAAAACTTCAGGACACAGTATAATAACGGGAGGACTTATTTTAAAATAAAATGTATAATTCAATATATAGTCTAATAAAATACGTTGGAGGAAGTCTGTTTATTATTTTAACTTTTATAAATTTTAATTCTTTTATTGAGTTGATAAGGGATGAAACATTAAAAAAAAGTAATAAAAAATATTTAATATTTATAACTATAAATATTATATTAATATGTATTTTTAATTTTTTATTAATACTTTATATTTTTTATGAAAATATATTTAAAAAATAAAATTTTCAGATAAATACATTGGTATTATTTTGGACTGTGAAATTTCATAATAAATATTTTTTAATCCACTTGCAAAATGTGAGTGGATTTTTTATGCAAAAAAATTTTTAACGTAATATTTTTGTTTATATATTTACAATAATTTGCACATTAAATGCAATAAATTTGAGTTTTTTTTTGATTTTTGGTATAATTTAACTGTGAAAGAATGTTTAAATATTTAAAAATTTTTTAGAAAATTATCTATAAATTATTTTTTACAAAATCGTAATATGTGGATAAGTGGAATAAAAATGTGGATAAATTGTTTATTATTTTTTAATAAATTTTGAAAAATTTTTTTAAAATTTGTATTTTTAAGCATTTTTTTATAAACAGGATAACTTTTAAATTATTGTGGATAACTTTTAAAAATCTTTAAATAATTTTTTTGAAACAGTTTTTAAATGTTTAAATTTAAAGCTTTTAAAAATTTTATTCACTGTGGATAAATATGTTAATAACTTTTTTATGAGGAGTAATTTATGTTTGAGAATGAAATAATGGTTGATAGTTTATGGCTTGAGGTTTGTAATGAATTAAAAACAAAACTTGGGGAAAGCCGATTCGCTACTTGGATTGACGTTTTAAAGCCAATTTGTTATGTGGATAACAAGTTGATGGTGCTTTGTCAATCGAATTATATTAAAAATTTTATAAATGGTAATTTTAAGGAATATATTGAAGATGCAATAAATAACCAACTTTTTCCTTTGACTCAAGAAAAATCCGAGCTTTTACCTGTTGTTGCAACAGATGAAGTTTATTTAAATGCGATTAAAAATTCAGGTGGACAAACTTCGTTTTTTACAACTAGTAGTGAAAAGGGGAATAAAAAAGGAAAGTTAAAGAAGATTTCTTCTTCAAATAATTCTTCTTCTTTTCCT
>ERZ1673752.2696-NODE-2696-length-18963-cov-7.307542_pt1 | contig 18963 bp, 17 predicted proteins | sample MGYA00580195_ERZ1673752 | MGnify/ENA primary metagenome ERZ1673752 (study PRJEB41218, sample SAMN15661744) | gut metagenome | host: Homo sapiens | place: Canada: London | collected 2015-08-20/2019-03-30 | study: EMG produced TPA metagenomics assembly of...
TAGATTTTAAAGGTGGGCACTGATTAATTCTCGATTGAATTAATCAGTGCCTCCTAAAGGCTTGACGCCGTTTAATCAGTGTTTTCCCTAAAAACACCATGCATGATATCCCTGATTTATTATATTTTATAGAAAAATCAAAAAAATCATATTGAAATAAAAATATAAATCGGTACAATAGTAAACTAACCGGTATGAGGAAAATATTTCCCATATCAAAAAAATTTTTATCTGCATGGGATATGCGTGCAGTGCACACAGTGAGTGTGCAAAGGAGTTTATATAAAGAAAATTACAGCGATTTTCTTTACGGCAGTGTTCTGTTTCACTGCGGGGTTTGCTCAACAGTCAATGACATCCATTAGTACTCAAGAGCAATTTGGAAATGATGTCGATAATTTTATGGATGTCAATTCGTGGCAGCAGGTAAATCCTGAAAAAGCTTTCCTCTATGGGGGATTCGGCGCGTCAGGAAGCGACTCTCTTGAGCTCGGGTTTGCCAAGCAGTTCCCGGCGCTCTATTTCGGCACCTATGTGAGAGGCGGTTTACCGACTTGGACTATCAATAAGTCCACATCGAAGAAAAATACAACTGTTACCAATTCATTGCAATCTCAGTTTTTGTTCGGTTTTGGAAACATGGGAATAAAAACCGGTATATACTTCTACCCATCCAATCTTTCCCATACTAAAGACTCGGATGCAAAAACAGAAAACTGGAATAATAACTACACCCTTCAGGCAAATCTCGATTTCGGGATCAACCTCGGAGATTCACAAATATATGCTGTAAATGCAGGTCTTTCCGTGTGGAATAAGATTGATATGAAGAAAGTAAAGACGGATGGAAAACTCAGCGCATGGGGTAATAAGAGCGAGCATGCTTTGTTCTTGCGTGGCGGTGTTGAAACCGATTATGCAAATAGCGACGGCATTACCAAAACATGGGGACTTTCCCTAGAGTCAAAAATCGGTATTTTCCCTTCAAAAACAAGCTATGATAATACAACAGAAAAATACACGTACCAAAAAGGTCGCAGTGATTTTAATATCTTCATATCGCCGAAATGGGCATTGCAATACGAAACCACTGATAGTAAATTCGGTGTTAAGTTTACTACTTCAGCGATTACCGGTATTCAAGCAAAGAAAGATTATGATTATGACAAATTTGATTCCAAAAAATCGTATAACACATCTCGAAAGACGGATGTAACGTACTCTGTAAGGCCGGAGTTTAATCTCGGACTTTATTTTATACCGACATCAGAGAAAAATGACGGTAAAGTTAAATTAAATGCCGGGGTCGGCTTAACCTGCCCGTCCATGGAGGTTAAAACTCATAAAACTGAAGACCGAGATGCGAACACCGGTAAAGTTGAAAAGACAACGAAAAACACAACGACTACTTTAGACGGGTCGATGGACGGCAATGTTTCTTTCGGGTTGTCATGGTTTATAACCGATGCCGTTACTTTTGATGCAAGTTGCGACATCTTTAATAAGTTCACTACTTCCATTGCCACAATTCGTGATGCCGCGATTGCATTTTCAGTTTCCGCAAAGTTCTAAGCTGAAAAACTTTTCGTGATAACTAAAAAGCCCGTTTACGTTTATGTATGCGGGCTTTTTAGTTAGTTGTTTTTACAATGCAGTGCCGATTACCCGTCTCTTTTTCATTTTTTCGTTGGGTGTTTACACGTTCTCCTATTGAATTAATCTCCGCCTCCTTAACTTTTTTTGTGATTTCGGTATAATGAAAATATGAAAACTTCAAATATAATAAAGCTTATTATTATTGCGGTACTTGCCGGTTTACTGGTCTACAAAGGCTTTGTGGTGATTGAGCCGACCGAAGAAGGAATTGTTACGAAGTTCGGAAAATATGTCCGTACGCTGCCGTCGGGACCGAATTTTCTCATTCCGTTTGTGGAAAAAGTGTATCGGGTTGAAGTAACCACGGTGCAAAAAGAAGAGTTCGGTTTTCGGACGAAGCAAACAAGCGAGCGCAGTGAATATGAAAATAATATTGTTCACGAATCCGAAATGCTGACCGGCGATTTGAACATTATCAACGTGGAATGGGTGGTGCAGTACAAAATCACCGATGCAAAAGCGTGGCTTTTTAACGTTGCCGCCGACCAGCGGTATAAAACGATTCGCGATGTGTCGAAAGCGGTGATGAACGCTCTGATCGGAGACCGTGCGATTTTTTCGATTATGGGTTCCGAACGTAACAACATTGCTCGACTCGCAACGGAAATGATGAATGAACAGTTTCGGGTACTCAACTTGGGAATTACCGTGCTTTCCGTGCAGCTGCAAAACGTAGTGCCGCCGCCGCAAGTACAGGAAGCGTTTGAAGACGTGAACATCGCTATACAGGATATGAACCGCCTCATCAACGAGGGGCAGAAAGTGTATAACGAAGAGTTGCCGAAAGCCAAAGGCGAAGGCTTGCGACTTTTGCAGGAAGCGGAAGGCTATGCGGCAAACCGCGTCAATACGGCAAAAGGTGACGTTGCCCGTTTTAATGCGGTATACGCCGAATATGTAAAAAGCCCCCAAATTACCCGCCGCCGTTTGTACCTTGAAACGATGGGCGACGTTTTATCGAACGCGGATAATATCACCGTCGTTGATAAATCGCTGGATAATCTCCTACCGATTAAAGAGCTTCATTCAAAAGTGCTCAACGAAAATTAATTTTGATTTATGTATAAGGAAACGCTGATTAAAGGCTTGAGAAAACGCTGATTAAAGGCTTGACGCCGTTTAACAGCGTTTCCTTATTGTTTCTCAATGTTCAGTATAATAAGGTAGATTCTGAACATTTGCGAAACAATAGATTTTGAAGGTGGGCACTGATTAATTCTCGATTGAATTAATCAGTGTCTCCTTGATGCCGTTTACCGGCAACTTTTCGAAGAAAAGTTTTTGCGGAAGCAAAGTATCTTCATAAGGGAAAAATATATGGAAAGAAAATTTAATAAAAAATCTTTTACCGCGGTTATTGTTTTTATCATACTTATTTTACTGTTTCTTTTTTTTAATCCGTTTTATATAATTCAGGAAAACGAAGCGGTTTTAATTACGCGACTCGGAAAAATTCAATCGGTTGAAACCGAGCCCGGGCTGCATTGGCGGGTTCCGACGCTCGACGAAATTCATCGCATCTCTCAACGGGTTTTGCGCATTGACGGCGATCCGCAAAAAATCCCGACCAAAGAAAATCAGTTTATTGAAGTAACAACGACCACCCGTTGGCGGATAACCGACGCCGCTAAATTTTATCGCTCGCTGCGGGGTTACGAAGCGGCTCTGTCGAAAATTGCGGATATTGCCGATGCGTCTTGCCGCGATGTCATTTCCGTCAACAGCTTTGACAGCATCGTGCGTAGTTCAAACATCATTAATAAAATCAATTCGCAAGAAGAATTAAATCTGGAAACGGATGAAATCGATACCAGCTCGCTTTTTGAAACGCAGCAAAAAACGTACGCCCCGATTACAAAAGGGAGAGTCCAAATAGCCGATGAGATAAAAAAACGTGCGAATGCGCAGCTGAACGAATTCGGTATCGAAATTATCGATATGATTTTCAAAGGTATTAAATATGCAGACGAATTGCAGGATGCGGTTTTCAAACGCATGATTACCGAACGAAACAAAATCGCCAGTACGATTCGTTCAACCGGTGAAGGTAAAAAAGCGGAAATTTTAGGTAAACTTGAAAACGAAAAGCAAAGTATTCTTTCGGGAAGTTACGCAAAGGCTGAAGCAATCCGCGGTCAAGCCGATGCCGAAGCAGCCGCGATTTACGCCCAAGCTTACAACAAAGACCCCGCCTTTTACAGTTTTTGGAAAAGCCTTGAAACGTATAAAAAGACCCTTCCGAATATTGAAAAAATTATGTCAACCGATTCGGAATTCTTTAATTATTTGTATCGTCCGTAATTGAAAAATTTTTATAAAAGTGCATATTAATGCGCACTATGGAACGTCTCCTAAAAACTTGACTTTTGGAGACTTCCATCGTATTAGGTAAAATACTTCCGAATTAGTAAAAAAATGTTTTATAGGCTTTTATAAATTTGTATTTTATGATACAATAAATCCGTATCGGTTCCATTTTTTCGAACGGAGTCTAACCTTAAGGAAACGGGTTCAGTTTACGGTGATTTGTGCCGATACCTTTTAGGAGCGTTAGGAGAATGGAATGATAAAACGTCAACGTTTTTTTTCACAGTTGGTTATTTGTATCGTTTCAGCAGGGATATTTGTATTTTTCATGGCGTTTATAAGTCCGCGAATTTTATTTTTGGGAAAATTCGATGCAGCCCAATATATGAGCTTGTCAATCAGCACTTTTGCCGCCTTGCCTGAAATGAACATCTGGATCCGCAGTGCTATTGCCGCGGTTGTTTTTGTATTATTGGCAACGTTTACCCGAATCGTTATCCGGTTTGCAGACAGAAAAATAGAGGAGTTTGCGCTCTCAAAAGAAAAGACCAAACTTTTTGCCGACTTTGTGGACAACTTAAAATTGGCAAACACCGGCGAAGATTTCGTTACCCTGCTCCAAAAAGATTTGGAATATGCCGCAAACTGTGAAGTGGTCCTCGTCGAAACCGCTACCGATTTTGTCAGTTATAACTGCGGCTCTCGTTTTACTTCCGATCCGGAAACCTTCGATAAAATAAACACCATTTTCAAAAAAAATAAGGCAGAAAATGGAGTTCATTTTTTTGATAACCATTTGTATCTGGTTAATACACAAAAAAACGCAAAAGGCTTTGCCCTCATTACGGAAAAATTCCGTTTAATTGTGATATGTCGATTTTTAAAAGACGTTGAACCGGGTGTTTTTCCGGCTATGTATCATGAATTTGTGAACTTTGAAAAACGCTCTGAAACGTTGGCAAAACTTTTGGAGTTGTCCGAATTTGCCCAAGAATGGCAGATGATCGCCGACATTCAGATGTCATTTTTACCGAAAGAAATTAATGAAGTTAAACATTTGGATATCGCCGCGTATTATCGGCCGCTCCTCAATGTTTCCGGAGATTATTACGATTATATTCCGGTTGACGAAGATAAAACAATTTTTGTTGTCGGGGACGTGTCCGGCAAAGGCTTACCGGCGGCTTTAATTATGGGTGTCGTTATTAACACGATTCGTATCGCGCCGGACAAAGAAGACCTCGAAGGGGTGCTTCGTATGGTTGACGTGGCTATTAAGCGCATGAATTTGATCGATAAATACACCGTCTTGTTTTTAAGTTTAATCGACACAAAAAAGATGACTATCAAATACATCAACGCTTCCATTGAAAATCCGATGATCCTGACGCAAAGTGCCGGTGATTACAAAATAAAAAGCCTCGATTCAACGTGTGGCGTTATCGGCATTATTGATTTGGACGAAATTGAAGTGGTTGAAAAACCGCTATACCGAGGCGACGTTATTATCATGAGTACTGACGGTGTACCTGAAACACCGAACGATCAGGGTGTGGAGTTGGGTGAAACCGATGAATACATTGACGCACTCAAATCCTATGCGGATAAAACCGCCGATCAAATTGTTCATAACATTGCTAATTTAGCTTTCAGCTATGCAACCGGAAGCAAGGTTCGCGACGATATTACGGTTGTTGCCGTAAAGGTGAAGGGGTAAAAAATGGGGTTAATAGTTTTTGAGATTTTATTCGTATTTACCTTTACGGTTCTCTCGTTTTTCTTGATTACCCGAAAAGATAAGCACGGTATGGCATTGAGCTTTATTTCAATAAGCGCAACGCTGGTAACCGCATCTTTGGCTGTTTTATATATTCTGCTTTATTTTGAATTTATCGGTCTATACAGTATTATTATTACCAAGATTTTTTATCTCGGTATCGCGGCGATAACGGCGGCGTTGTTATACTTAACCTTACAAGCTCCGTACTTTGATAAAAAAAACGTTCCGCTGATTATCACATTCCTTATCGGAGCTTTGAACATCCTTTTCGCATTTTTGTATATTCAAGAAATCGGTTGGAATGCATTGAGCGGTTTTTACATCAATTCTCGTGTACACGTATTCGGGCTCGAATATTCCGGCATTGTTGTATTTTCTTTTGTGAATTATCTTGTATTACCGGTGCTTTTTACAATTATTCTGTTTATTCGCTCGCATTATATTAGAAGTAATATTTACAAGCAACAGCTCAGATTGATGGCTTTAGCTTTTTTGCTGTTCGCCGCTGTCGAAACAACGATAGCATGGTTTTCAGAATATATGTTCTCTTGGGTTATTTCGTTCATACCGTTCGGTTATTTGCTGCTATCGGTTTTGCTTACCTATATTTTTTCGCTCACGGTTGTTTTAGACAGGCGGGAAATCGGAATCGGTATCTTGCGGCTTGTATCGTTTACACTCGTTTTTTCGGTTGTTGCCGGTTTGCTGACCGGATATTTTTTGTCTTATATCCGCAGTTTTCAGTTACAAATTATCCTGATCCTTATCACCGCAAGCGTTGTACTTTTAATGAGGCAGTATGCTACCAAAAAATTCGGAGCGGTCTTTAAAAGTTCAACCGATTACGAACATGAGTTGGAAAAAGTACTGCAAATGCTTGATTATAGCGCAGGACGTGACGAAGTGATTACCGCATTGGTTGACGGATTAAAAAAATATGTCGGATGTTCGACCGTTGATATTTTAATCGCCGATGACAACTTTAATCTCAACGTCGAATACTCGACACAGGGGACAAACGGTTCATTTAAAATTGATACGCCGGCGTTTAATTATCTTATGGAAAAAAACATTCAAGTACTTCTCCACACGGAGGTTGTCACTTCGTATGAATTCATCGATTACAAGCCGGATTTGAATACTCTTTTTTGGAAAACCAATGCCGATATTGTGCTGTTCGTTCGTGATGGGCAAAAACTCATTGCCGCGTTTACGCTGGGACACCGGTTAAAAAAAGCAGAATACGGATATTACGATGTTGAAGTTTTCAAAAAGTTTTATTCGTATTTTTTCCTCGTGTCATATTATTTGCGTAATATTGCAAAGCAGGATATTATGATAACGGTTGGTAAGCAAATCGAAATGTCCGACCAGATTATCGGAGCGATTCAAGCTTCAATGAATAAAATTGACGACAAAATACTTTCCGTTGATTCCGTTGCGTATTCCGCGCATAAACTCGGAGGCGACTTCATCGACTTTATTCAACTTGCAGACGATAAGTATTTTTTTCTCATCGGGGACGTTTCCGGTAAAGGTTTGAGTGCCAGTATGTCTATGGTTATTTTAAAATCCGTGTTACGCACGTACCTTGAAACCAGTAAAGACTTTAAAGAACTGGTTATCAAGCTGAATCTTTTTATAAAGGATAATCTACCGCGCGGAACATTCTTTGCGGGGCTTTTCGGTATTTTAGATTTGAAAACGCAAACGATTTTTTACTTGAACTGCGGTATCCCGCTTATGTCAATGTATATCAAAAGCTACAACAACGCGATTGAAATTCAGGGCGAAGGACGCGTTCTTGGCTTCGTTAAACGAATTGAACCGTTTTTGAAAATACGAAAAATCACGATGCACGCCGGTGACATTATCGTGTTTACGACTGACGGTTTGCTTGATTCGGAAAACTTGCGCGGTGATAGATTCGGAAAAGATCGCGTTGCAAGTATTATGTCGCGTAATAACACGATGTCGTCCAAGGAATTAACCGAGGAAATTTACTCGAAAGTAATGGATTTCGTTGCCCGCGAATTGCAGGACGACGTTACTATTTTGGTTTTCAAGCATAACGGTGAGGCGCAGCAAGCTGCTGCGGCAATACCGGCAAAATGACTTGACTTTTTGAAATAAAATTTTATATAATTTCTATATTTGAAGAGGAGAATGATTTATGGAAAATTTGGAAATTAAAGAAGAACAAAAAGATAATTGTATTCTTCTGACGATTTCAGGTAACTTGAATTCGTACACTTACGGTGAATTTGAAGAAAAAATTTATACCGCAATAAAAAAAGCTGACGTAGTACTGGATTTGGGCAGCGTTACCAATATGTCATCTTCCGGTTTGGGCGTGTTAATGTCCGCACATGATGACGGCGAAGATGTCGGAAATGAAATTTATATTTTGAATCCGTCTGAAATCGTTCGGCTTGCGATTGATTCAACCGGTTTTTCCGATATGTTCAAAGTAATTCACTCGCTTGACGAAGTAAAAAAATAAAAACGTGTACCAATGGAAGAAGATAAACTTGTTCTTAAACCGGAATTTAAAAACATTTACTATGTTGAAAAGTTAATTTGCACTTCGTTGAATATTCCCGATGATAAGCGAAATAAAGCGCTCATCATCGCAACGGAATTGTTTGATAATATTGTGGAGCATTCCAACGGACCTGCGGACAACTATATTGTTATTACGATTTCGCACCGGCAAAGAACAAAATTGTCATTTTCGTATGAAACGACGAACTTTCAAGATTTAATCGAGGGAGTTCGCCGCTCACGCCCCCATTATGATCCGAAGGCGGGACGCTACCGCGGAATGGGACTTCGAATGACACGGTATCTTGCTTCGCATGTGGTATATCAGGACAGTGTGCCGATGTCGGCAATCATTGTTTACTTGTAGAAAAATTTTATGAAAAAAATTATGTTACTGATAGCGGCGATGCTTTTATTGGCGGGCTGCCGAAAAGAAAGCGAATCGGCGCTTGTTTCCGAAGCAGCTCCAATGCAAAAAGCAATTTATGTTGCGGCGGATGCGGAGACAGCTGAAAAAGAAAAATTCGCCGCCGCTTTTGAGACAAGACTTCCCGCCGATATGTTGCGGCGCATTTTAGATAATTATCACGAATTTAGCGGCGATGTTAAAACCGTGCTAAAAACAACGAATGCCGGACTTTTAACGCTCGTTGATAAAAAACACTTTTTAGCGGCGGATTTTGTTCCGGCGGATTTGGTTGCGCTCAAAACGAACCGCGATTATACCGTGTCAAAAACCGGAATGTACGCCGACAAGCAAACCGTTGATGCCTTGCATAAAATGGGACAGGCAGCAATAAAGGACGGCGTAACGCTGATGGTCAGCTCGGCATACCGGAGTTATCAATACCAAAAAAATTTATTTGCGCGGTATACTTCGCAGTACGGTGAAGCGGAAGCTGAGCGCTTTTCCGCCCGAGCCGGCACAAGCCAGCACCAACTGGGCACCGTATTTGATTTCGGAAGCATTACCGATGACTTTGCAAAAACAAAGCAGGGGCGGTGGCTTACCGCGCATGCAGGCGAGTTCGGATTTTCGCTTTCGTTTCCGCAAGGCTATGAAGCGGTTACCGGTTACAAGTGGGAGTGCTGGCACTTTCGGTACATCGGATGCGCGGCATGTGAAATACAGCAAAAATGGTTCGATGATATTCAGCAGTACACACTGGAAGTTCTTTTTTGGTACCGAAAAACGGATGCAGCCAATGTCGCGCGAACAACTCAAAAGAAAGCGACCTTTTTACAGTAAGTATGCAGCAGTACTTTGAACAAATACAACAGCGATATGGTATGGTACGGCGCGCCCGCGGTTTTTATTTGTATACGGAAAAGGGCGTGCGGCTCATTGATATGTGCCTTGACGGTGCTCGCTCCGTGTTAGGTCGCCGCGAAGGGCAGGTTAACCTCGTATTAAAGCAAAAAACGGATAAAGGCTTTCACGGTTTTTTCCCGACACAGGCAAACTATGTGCTCGAAAAAACATGCCGGAAAATATTCCCCGACTATACCGTTACCGTTTTTTCAAACGTAAAAAATGCGTTTGAGTATGTGCGGCTCATTAATCAGGCGATAAACGGCACTGCACTTCGCACGGATAGCGAAACGAGGGAGTATTTTACGTGGCGTCCGTTTGCAGCCGGTACGAAAGAGTACCTACGCGAAATGCCCGCTTTTTTGTATCCGCCTCCTTTTGCCTGCACAGCGGCATTAGCTTTGGTGCGGAAAACGGTTTCGTCTCAAGTGATTCAAGATACGTACGCAACCGTTGAACAAGAAGAAATTCCGCAAGCAATGCTTTTTGTAATTGCAAAAAGTCTTTCGTCACTTTTAAGCAATGCGCCCGAATACGAACAAAGCATGCTGCATCATCCCGTATTGCAGCTTTTTTCGGAATTTTTTAACATTGAAGGAATTTACCTAAAACCGCAAAAAAATGAAAGCGATGCCGGTTATGCCGCTTTGTTTGATTATTTTTTGGAACATAAGATTCTGATTTCACCGAATCGATATATTCCCTCGGTTTTTCCGAAATTGGAACAATATCGCGAACTTGAAAACGCGGTGAAACAGTATCGGATGTGATTTACGCGGTAAAAAAAAGCCCCGCAGGTGCGGGACTTTGAAACGCAGCTTAAATGTGCTTGGACATAAACGTAACCAACTCGGCTTTGTCCATGTAACCGACTGCTCGATCAACTTCTTTGCCGCCTTTGAAAATAACCATATTCGGAATACCCATGACTTTCATCTTGGAAGCGAGTGATTTGTTGTCGCCCTCTTCGATGTTCACCTTGGCTACGACGATTTTGCCGCTCAATTCCGCTTCCGCCGCTTCAAGCTCCGGCCCGAGACTCTTGCACGGTCCGCACCACGGCGCCCAAAAATCAACCAAAACGGGAAGTTCCGTCTCTAATGTTTTATCAAACTCAGATGAGTTTATGTGTAATACTGCCATAAAAAATCTCCTATCTTTGTACTATAAATATACTAAAAAAAACACAAAACAACAAGTATTGTCCCCAAAAATTTTTAAATGTTTTTAATTTTATGCAATATCACCGTGTAGCTAAATTGTCTCATTCGGTAAAAAGATATGCGCGCCTCAAACGATTTTTACCGCAGTTCCTCCAAATATTTACCAAATAATTAAAATTATTTACCAAATATTTTAAAATATTTGCCGAGAAATTTTAAAAATTTACCAAACTTTTGCACAATGCGCGGTTCAATTCTTACGGAGGCTACTGACAAATGCTTAGTTCCGGCAGAGCCTCCATAAAATAAAAAAAATAACAAGTTGGAAATGCAGGATAATTTACGCAACGTGAGCGGCCTGACTAAACCGTTTATCTTTTGAAATCGGCTTACTGTAATAAAATGCGCCTGCTAGTTTTTCTTTTTTTCTTGTGGTAGTATAGTAGTCATGGATTTTACAATATTTGAACATGAAATAGACGTCCTCACCCCGACGTTGATTGCAGCCCAAAAACTGCTGACTGAAATTCCGGCTATCGCTCCCGAATCGGGCGGCGACGGTGAAAGTAAAAAAGCGGCGGCTTTGCTCGCCTTTTTAAAAGAACTCGGCTTTAGCAACTTTGAACAGTATCCGGCACCCGACAGCCGCGTGTCAAGCGGCGAGCGCCCGAACTTTTCCGTTTTTCTCGAAGGCGAGCAGCAGGAACGCACGATTTGGGTGATGAGCCACTTGGATGTGGTACCGGAAGGAGAGCGGGCAAACTGGAAAACGGAGCCGTTTACACTCAACCAAAAAGGGGATAAACTTTTCGGACGCGGCACCGAAGATAACCAGCAAGGACTGGTTTCCTCGCTTGGAGCGGCATACGCATTTTTGCGGCTCAACAAAAAGCCGAAGTACAATGTCCGGCTCCTTTTTGTTGCCGATGAAGAAGTCGGTTCAAAGTACGGCATTGCATATCTTTTAAAGCACCACAGGCTTTTTTCAAAAAATGATTTTATTCTCGTGCCGGACGCAGGTGACCGCGAAGGACGAACCGTCGAAATTGCCGAAAAAACGGGGCTAACCGTCAAGGTTCACACTATTGGAAAGCAAACCCACGCGTCCATGCCCGATGCCGGTGCAAATGCGTTTTTAGCCGCTTCGGATTTAGCGGTGCGACTCTATAATTTGCAAAACGTATTTAACAAAAAAGACGAGCTTTTTTCGCCTGCGTATTCAACATTCGCACCAACAAAAAAATGTGCCAACGTACCGAACACCAACACCATACCCGGCGACGATGTGTTTTACATGGATTGCCGAATTTTGCCGAGTTATGCGACAAAGGACGTGTTTGCAAAAATGCGGGAATGTGCCGACAGCGTTGAAAAACAATACGGCGTAACCGTTGAGTTGGAAGCCGCTTTGTCCGACCCGAGTCCCGCCGTTGCACCCGATGCTCCCGTTGTTCAATCGCTTAAAGCGGCAATCAAAGCCGTTAAACACCTTGAAGCGGAAACTATCGGAATCGGCGGCGGAACGGTTGCCGCACATTTACGGAAAGCGGGTTTCGACGCGGTAGTATGGAGCACCCTTGACGACTGCGCGCACCAAAGCAACGAATACTGCTCGGTAAAAAATATGGTGAGCGACGCAAAAGTGTTTACCTATCTTTTTGCAAACGGGTAAAACAACGGAGCTGCAAAACATAACCAAAAAATATTTTTCTACAAACTGCGGCGATAAATTTCCAGCACGTCGGAAACGTCAAGCGTTTTAAAGCCGGCGATTGCTCCGCCTTTGTGTGCAATAGCGGCTTTAGCCATTTCCTGCAAATGCTCTTCGCCGATACCGACGTCGCGTAAATGCATCGGAATCTCAAGCAACTCAAAAAATTGATAGGTACGTTGAATTGCTTCTTTGGCTTTTTGCATCGGATCACCTGAGGTGATGTTCCAGACGTTTTCCGCAAAATCGGCGAAGCTGCCAACCGTTGTGTCGTCCAAAACGTACTCCATCCAGCGCGGCGTTAAAATCGCCAAGCCGACCCCGTGCGTAATATCGTAAAACGCGCTAAGTTCATGTTCCATCGGGTGAACCGACCATGCGATGTTTTTTCCGCTATTCAGTAAACCGTTAATTGCCCAGCTGTTTGCCCACAAAAGATTGGCACGGGCTTCACGGTTTTCCGGCTCGCGGTACGCAATCGGACCGTAGTGAATACAGGTCTTCAAAACCGCTTCGGCAAATCGATTTTGCAAATACGCGCCGTCATTGAGCGAAAAATAATTTTCAAATACGTGGCTCATAATGTCGGCAATGCCAGCCGCAGTCTGATGCTTCGGAACGCTGAATGTGTACTTCGGATCCATGATGGCAAACTTCGGCAAAACCAGAGGCGAGCCGAAGCCGAGTTTTTCTTTAGTGTCGGTATTGCTGATAACGCCAAAGCAGTCCATTTCAGAGCCGGTTGCAGCCATCGTCAGTACCGCCCCGACCGGCAAAGCGGCGGAAATATTTTCCGGTTTGAGAATTAACTCCCAAGCATCGATATTGTTTGAAACGCCCGCACTGATTGCCTTTGCGCAGTCAATAACGCTGCCACCTCCGACGCCCAAAATAAAATCGCATGCGTGTTCTTTGGCTTTTGCAATACCGGCGCGTACCTGCGCAAGCGTCGGGTTCGGCGAAATGCCTGCATGCTCAAAATATGCGATGCCGGCGGATTTTAGCTCACGAATGACGTCGTTATAAATGCCGTTGCGTTTAATACTGCCGCCGCCATAACAGAATAAAACACGGCGTCCGAATTTTTGTATTTCGCCGGCTACATTGCTGACGGCTCCATCTCCAAAAAATACTTTGGTGGGAATATAAAAGGTAAAATTATACATAAAAACTCCTTAAGGAGGCACTGATTAATTCAATCGAGAATTAATCAGTGTCCACCTTTAAAATCGTTGTTTCGCAAATGTTCAGAATCTACCTTATTATACTGAACATTGAGAAACAATATGGAAACGCTGTTAAACGGCGTCAAGCCTTTAATCAGCGTTTCCTAAAGCGTATGTGTTATTTTACCAATGTGTACCGGTATTCTTTTACACCGAAGATCGCATTAAAGACATGCTCATAGCCTAAAGTAGAAAGTTCTTTTGCTCCTTCCAGACTTTTTGTACCGGTGTTGCAATACAAAACGATATTTTTTTCTTTCGGGAGTTTGTCAAGATTATTTTGTATTTCGCCCCACGGAATATTGATTGCACCTTCAAGATGTCCTGCAGCATATTGATCTTGCGGTCGGTAATCGACTAAAACCGTATTCGGATCCTGCTGCATTTTTAAAAGATTAGCAGGCAGAATGTCCGTGTAGGTAACGAGATTGTATTCATACTGTTTGACACCGGCGGCGTTATACACTTCTTTAAATCCGTTTTTTGTCAGTACTTCAGCTGCAGCCGCCGAGCGCTTACCGGTGTTGCAGTACACAATAATCGGCATGCTTTTCCACGGTTCAATTGCAGCAAGATTGTCGGCGATGGTATCCGAAAGCATATTGATTGCATTTTCAATATGACCTGCTTGGTACTCGGCTTCGGGGCGAACATCAATAATTAAAATCTTATCCTTTTCGCGTCCCGAATTACGCGCAACTAACGAATCGCCGTCCATTGTCTTTACCATACTTGCACTGCTTGCACATGAAAAACAAAGCGCAGTCAAAATTAAAAAACTTACCGGTACTTTTACACTGTTTTTTATCATATAAGAACCTCCTATCCGTTCTTCACTATTATATATCAGTAAATATATATTTTTTTATTGAAAAAGTCAATATGAATTTATTGACTTTTTATTGTCGCAATACTGGTACGCAGTATATTGAATCGGATATTCCGTTTCTCGTCCTGTGGTACATATGGACGGAAGTACTTTTACAAAAAGTAAAAAATACTTGGCTTCATAGAAATGCTCGTGTCGGGTGTTATGTTCGGCAAAAGCCGCTTCTGCTCTACTTTCCCACCGCAAAGGCAGTATCATAAACGATAGTGAAAACCTCTAAAAACCAAAAGCTTTTAGAGGTTTTTCAGTTAACTAAATAGATTTAAGCTGCAGTTGCGGTTATTTTTTAGTAGCCTTCAAATAACCGGTGGCGCCAGCTTCAACGACAGTATCCGCAGGAATTTCCATTGTCGCTTTTACATCCTCGAAAACTGTCGAGAGATCTACGGTGTAAGTATCGGCACCCTTACTGTATTCAAAACTCTCGTTCAGTGTCAGTTTTTTTTGAATTTCAGCCCCGACCTTGGGATCCGCAAACAGTTCAAAAAGTTTTTTCCCTTTAGGAACGCTTATTTCAACGGGTTCAAGAAGAGCCGTCTCGCTACCGTCACTAAGACCAACTTTTAGCGTGATGGTCTTTACCTCTGTTGATGGCGTGCTTTTTGTTGATTGCCCACAAGCGCCTAAAACAAACAAAGCTGTAATCATTACAGCAAGAAAACCTAACAACTTTTTCATAGTAATTCCTCCATAAATAAAAAAGTTAGGTAATTATAGAAAAAAAAATAAAGTCAAGTATTTTTTTTGAAAATATTCATATTTTTCAAAAAAGTATGAGTTTTGTTTTATGGAAATAAAGCATTTGGTGTTTCCTTTTAAACTATTACGTGTAGATCGATCGTTTTACCAAAAGTAATACGGATTATCTTACACATACCGGCAATCGTCAAACTCCGTTTGTCCGTAAAAAAACTATTGACTTTTGTTACAATAATTCTAATATTAGGAATGAGGTAAATGCAAATATTTATGGAAAATACACGTCCTATTTTTACCAAAGAGATGCGGAAAACACATACGATTTTAGCTCCGCAGATGTCTCCGATTCACTTTGAACTTTTAGAGGCTGCTTTTCAGCATTCAAATTACAATTTTGAGATTTTGCAAAACGTTACGGCAAAAACGGTCGATACCGGATTAAAATACGTGAATAATGACGCGTGTTATCCGGCGATTTTAGTAACAGGGCAGATGATTGAAGCGTTACAATCGGGGCGGTATGATTTGGAACGAGTTGCACTTGCCATCACCCAAACCGGCGGTGGCTGCCGCGCAACGAACTATATTGGTTTTATCCGCCGCGCCTTGAACGATGCGGGATATGGTCAAATTCCCGTGATCGCTATTAGTGCGCAGGGCTTTGAAAAAAATCCCGGTTTTACGTTTTCACTTTCGCTCCTTACCCGCGTCGTAAAAGCGATGTGTTTGGGGGATTTACTCATGCGGGTGATATACCGCACGCGTCCCTATGAAGCGGAAGCGGGCAGTGTTGATGCACTGCATCGAAAATATGTAACTCGAATTAAAAAAGAACTAAAGCACCTTCCTTCGTTCCGCTATAAAAAACTAGTCCGCGATATTGTTGCCGACTTCGATGCGGTGCCGCTTCGCAAGATACATAAGCCGCGCGTCGGTGTGGTCGGGGAGATTTTGGTAAAATTTCATCCGGCGGCGAATAACGATATTGTGAAAACGCTGGAAGCGGAAGGTGCGGAGGCGGTTATGCCCGACCTTCTCGATTTTATGCTGTACTCATCGTACGGCGGTCATGTGCGGCACAACCTCTTGGGCGCGAAACGAAAAAAAGCATTTATCGCGGATCTTTCAATTTGGATTTTGGAACAGTTTAGAAAGCCTTGCCGGCGAGCTTTGAGAAAAAGTAAGCGGTTTACGCCGCCTGCGAGTATTTATGAACTGGCAAAAGGCGTTGACGGCATTGTGCAGCTTGGAAATATTATGGGCGAAGGCTGGTTTTTAACCGCTGAAATGGTGGAACTTATCAACGGCGGTGTATCCAACATTGCTTGTATTCAGCCCTTTGCGTGTCTTCCGAATCACGTAACCGGTAAAGGAATGATTAAAGAACTACGCCGGCGTTACCCTGAAGCGAACATCGCGGCGATTGATTACGACCCCGGCGCCAGTGAAGTAAATCAGCTGAACCGCCTGAAACTGCTTTTGGCAACGGCGCAGCCCGGTACCCACCCCGACGAAGAAAAACTGGAGATCGGCGCCGGTTCACGCTCTTGACCTTGCTGGCATTTATCGATACAGTGGAGTTATGTTTGAAATTAGAGTTGAAGCCGAGTTTTCTGCGGCTCATTTTTTAACCCACTATCACGGAAAATGCGAACGCCTCCACGGGCACAACTATCAAGTTTTTGCACATGCACGAGGGAGCGAGCTGAGCGAAGGCGGGATGCTTTTTGACTTTGGTATTTTAAAAAAAACCTTACGGGAAGTCTGCGGTGAATTGGATCATCGCAATTTAAATGACTTTGCATTTTTTGAAAACGATCCGAGTGCCGAAAGAATTGCACGGTATATTTTTAACGGTATAAAACAAAAGCTGCCGGATTGCCCGCTTTTTGCCGTTGATGTTTTTGAAACTCCGACCAGTCGCGCACGGTACATTGCAGACTAACACAAGTGAGCTTTTGTATTTATAGCTAACTAATCTATCGCAAAAAAGAGACGGTACGGTTATCGCAGCAAAACACGGGTGCCGTCAATGCGAGCGGGATATTTTTCGACGTATAAAATTTTGCCGTCATATACACCGAGCCTGATAATTTCGGTATCGGTTGCTCCATAAAACCCATCCATACCGTTAAAAATAAAATTGCCCAGCGAGTATATAATCAAACTGTTTTTGTACCATTCTGTCGGCTGCAGCACATGTGGATGACTTCCGAATACAACATCGGCACCGGCACCGGCATCACATAACGCTCGATAAAAATCCTGCTGCGTCTTATTCGGTGTAAATCGGTATTCCGTACCGCCGTGTACATTTACAATCACAAAGTTCCCTGCGGCTTTTTCCTGTGCAACCGCTGCAACCACATCATCGTCCGCCCAAAGGATGCCCGCCCGTGTTTGTGTCGCCGTTGCGGTGTACTTGCCGTTAAAGCCACTTCGTTCAACCGGATACATACCGCAGGAAATGATCGAAAACTTTTGTCCTTTTTTTTCGGCGCGGTAAAATTTTTTTGCTTCGGCGGCAATTGCACCCGCTCCTGAAGTTTGAATGCCATATTCGGCGAGAGCTGCAAGCGTATCTTTAAAACCGGCTTCACCGTAATCGTAGCAGTGATTATTACTCAACATCAGGTAATTAAAACCGGCTGCTTTTAACTGCGGCAGCACTTCCTTGTGAAATTTAAAAGTATAGGTTTTTGCAAGTGCGATTTCAGTTTCGGTAACAGCGCCTTCCAAGTTTCCGATAGTAATATCGTTGTTTTGTAAAATCGGCAGCGTGTCGGTAAAAACTTTTTGCAAACCGAACTCATCGTTTATTAAAATATCCTGCACACCGCGTTCGAGCATCAAATCTCCGACACCTGCAACAAAAGCCGTTTGTTTTTGCTTCGGTTTGAGCGGCGTAAAAAGTTGCGCGCAAAAGTCCGCGATTGCCTCTTTAAATTGCGGGGCAAGTATGGTACAGCGTACTTTGTGCTGCACCATAAGCGGATAGTTTTTTTCGCCTGCGTATAAACCGTTCACTGGCAGCGCGCGAAAATTTTTCGGCAATGTGTCGGGCGTTGTAATGGTGACGGAAAGTTTTGGCGACAATGGAGAAGCCGTCTTCGCCGCTGCTTGAAAATCGGCAGGGATGGACGGAACTAAAACGGCTTCGTCAACGATGTAATGAAGCTCAAGTCCGTCTCCGTTTTGTTTCGTTGTCGTCTCTGCTTCGTTGAAAGAAAAATCTTTTTCAGCGGCAATCACTGCAACAGGAATTTCGGTGCCGATAAAAAAACGGCGTTTTTTTTCAAGATTGCTCAAAGGCTGCAAAACAAGCCGCCGATTGTGCTTAAAAGAATAATCGGCGGTTCGGTTCACCGTTTCAAAAAACGAATCTTCGACGAGGATAGTGTACTTTGTTGAAAAAAATTGTACCGCCGTGTTGAATCCAATTAAGAGAAAAAAACTCAGCATGCCATAAAAAAGAATGTGGCTATCATGTCGATATTCTCTGGTTCCTTTTATCATGTCAAACTCCTGCTTGAAAAAACGAATGCGCTCTTGTGCTTGTATTTTACTTATGATATGATTTTTGATGAGTTTTACAAGCGGTAAAATGTTTTATAAGTTTTCGGATATTTGTGCTATATAAAACTTGAAAAAAATATAAAAAGCATACCATAGTAAT
>ERZ1673752.2701-NODE-2701-length-18889-cov-6.319741_pt1 | contig 18889 bp, 16 predicted proteins | sample MGYA00580195_ERZ1673752 | MGnify/ENA primary metagenome ERZ1673752 (study PRJEB41218, sample SAMN15661744) | gut metagenome | host: Homo sapiens | place: Canada: London | collected 2015-08-20/2019-03-30 | study: EMG produced TPA metagenomics assembly of...
AGACGAAGATGAAATTTAAAACACCAAGATTAAAAAGATGTAGATCATTAGGAATAAGTCCAGCATATATTGGGCTTAATAAAACTTCTAACAGAAAACCAAAAAGAAGTTTTAGAAAACTAAGTGAATATGGTATTCAACTTAGAGAAAAACAAAGAGTTAAATTTATATATGATGTAAATGAAAAACAATTTAGAAAATATTTTGAAAAGGCTTCTAGAGCTAAAGGAATAACAGGTGAGGTTTTACTTCAAACACTAGAGAGTAGATTTGATAATATACTTTTTAGAGCTGGATTTGCTAAATCTAGATCACAAGCAAGACAATTAATATCTCATGGAATGTTTGATGTTAACGGAGTTAAAACAAATATAGCTTCATATCTAGTAAAACCTGGAGATGAAATAAAAGTTAGAGATATTAAAAAGAATAATCCTGTACTTCTTGAAAATATAACAGGTGATGGAAGTGTAGTTATACCAGAATGGATAACTGTAAATCCTAAAGAATTAAGTCTAAAGGTAAATAGACTTCCTGAAAGAGAAGAAATAGATCTTCCAGTTCAAGAACATTTAATTATAGAGCTTTATTCAAAATAGTTTTTTTACGTATTTTGTATATATTGTTAAATGTAAAATTAAATAATAAAAAAGTATAACAAGGAGAAGTTAATGTTAGAATTTGTAAAGCCAAAAATTAAGCTTATCAAGGAAGATAAAGCAAATTATTATGGAAAATTTGTATGTGAACCTTTAGAAAGAGGTTATGGTACAACTTTAGGAAATTCATTAAGAAGAACTATGCTTTCTTCACTTCCTGGAGCTGCAATAACTGGAATAAAAATTGAAGGAATACAACATGAATTTACAAATATTCCAAATATAGTTGAAGATGTTGTTGAAATTATTCTTAACTTAAAAGAAATAAGATTTAAAAAATATGGTGAAGAACCAATAAATTTAGAATTAACATTTAAAGGAGCTGGAGAAATAACAGCTGCAGACATAAAAGAGACTTCTGGAATTGAAATAATTAATAAAGAAGCTCATATAGCAACAGCTTCAGAAGGAACAGACCTTAAAATGACTCTACTTGTAGAAAATGGAAGAGGATATAATACAGTAGAAGATAATGAAAAAGAAAATGTAGACATTAACTTTTTACCAATTGATTCAATATTTACTCCAATAAAAAAAGTAAATTACCAAGTTCTTCCAACAAGAGTTGGTAATAAATTTGATTATGATAAACTTGAAATAGAAATATGGACAGATGGAAGTTTAACAGCTGGAGATGCATTAAGCGTTGCATCTAGAGTACTTATATCTCATTTTGAAATATTTAATAATCTTTCAGAATTTAATGAAGATATGAAAGTAATGGCAGAACCTGTTCAAGATGAAAAAGGTAAATTATTAACAACACCAATAACTGAACTTGGTTTTACTAAAAGACCTCTTAATTGTTTAAGAATTCAGTTAATTGAAACTTTAGGTGATTTAGTAAGTTATAAAAGATCAGAAGTTAAAAAATTCAAAAACTTAGGTTCAAAATCTATGGAAGAAATAGAAGAAAAATTAAAAGAATTAAAAATAGATTTTAAATCTGAAAATGAAGAGTAAATAAATAAGAATAAGGAAAGGGATAAAAATGAGAAAATTAGGTAGACCAACAGATCATAGAAATGCACTTTTAAGAAACTTATTAACAGATTTACTTCTAAATGGCAAAATAGAAACAACTGAAGCAAAAGCAAAAGAATTAAAACCTATAGCAGATAAAATAATTCACTTAGCTGTAACAGAAAAAGACAATTTTGAAGAAGTAGAAGTAACTGTAAAAAAAGCTAAATTAGATGCTAATGGAAACAAAGTTACTGAAAATGTTAAAAGCAAAAATGGTAAAGAGTTTAAAAAAGTAGTTAAAGAAGAAACAAAAGTAAAAAAACAAAAAGATATGCCATCAAGATTAAATGCAAGAAGAAAAATAATTACATATGTTAATAAAAAAGATAATGAAGATGTTTTGGCTAAACTTTTTGGAGAAATTGCAAATGCTCAAAAAGATAGAGTTGGAGGATATACTAGAATAGTAAAAGTAAATCCAAGAAAAGGAGATAATGCTCCATTAGCTATTTTAGAAATTTTATAATTAAAAAGGGCAAATATATTGCTCTTTTTTATTGTCTTGAAAAAATACCGTAAAAAGCATACAATAAATATATATGTATTAAGTAAAGGGGTTATATAAATTGAATATAGATAAAAAAAGTTCAAATTTTAATATGAAAAAATATATTATTATAACTTTTATATTTGCATTTATATTTGCACTTCTTAAGATTTTGATAAGCCAGGAAGAAAAAATTAAATATTATAATATAGAATACAATCATTTAAATTCAAAATATGATAAATTAATACATAAGCAAGATGATCTAAAAAAGAAAAAACAAATAGTTAACACAGACGAATATATTGAAAATATGGCAAGAGAAAAATGCAATATGTATAAGCCGAATGAAAGAGTTTATATAAATATTAATTAAAAGATATGTATTAATATATGCATATCTTATTTAATTCAAAAAGCCATTATATATAGAAAGGAATATATGAACTTAAAAGATAAGACATTAAAAGAGCTTAAAATTATAGCTAAAGAGTTAAATTTGTCAGGATTTTCTAATCTTAAAAAAAATGAATTAATTAATTTAATAGAAAAAAATATTTTAGAAAATGCAGACGAAACTTATACATTTACAGAGAAAGATTTAGAAATTATTGAAGCAGAAGAAGAGAAAGAAAAAATTACAAAAGAAGATTTTTCAATATTCAAAAAAGCCTTAGATAAAATAAATAAAAAAAATGAAGCTAAAAAAGAAGAAAAACTAAATAGGTTAAAAGAAGAAACTGTAGAGTTTGTACGTGACGATAATTTAAAGCAAATAGTTGAAGATAAATTAGATGAAATAGATAAAAAAATAGAAAAAAAAGAAAATGAAAAAATAGCAAAACAAAAAGATATGGAAGAAGTTGAACTTGAAAATGGAAAAATAGTTAGACTAAATACCAAAACAGACAAAATAATTAAAGGTTTTGTTAATTCATTAAATCAAGGATATGGTTTTATAAGAGATAATATAGATTTAATATCTAGCCCAAATGATGCATATATAGCAGGACATTTAATAGATCAATTTTCTTTAAAGAATAATGATAGAATCGAAGCAATTGTAAGAAAAAGCACTGAAAACAAATATCCAGGAGTTATATTTGTAATATCTGTTAATGAAAAAGACCCATTTGATAAATCTGTACAAAAAGAAGGAAGTCTTGATAGCAATTTTCAAAAACTTACTCCTCTTTTCCCATATAAAAGATTAATTTTGGAAAACAATTCTAAAGAAATAGCAGGAAGAATGATTGATTTAGTATCACCAATAGGATTAGGTCAAAGAGCAATCATCGTATCTCCCCCAAAAGCTGGAAAAACAACTCTTTTAAAACATATAGCTCGTAATATAAAAACAAACGATTATAATAATGATATTAATTTAATCATGCTTTTAATTGATGAAAGACCAGAAGAAGTTACAGATCTAAAAAGAACAATTGATGGAAAAGTTTATGCATCAACATTTGATATGAGCCCACTTGATCATATACAACTTGCTGAAAAGACACTAGATGAAGCAAAACAAATGGTTATTGAAGGTAAAGATGTAGTTATACTTCTAGATAGTATAACAAGACTTGCAAGAGCATATAATATTGTTGAACCATCATCTGGAAAAATACTATCTGGTGGATTTGATCCAATAGCATTATATAAACCTAAACAATTTTTTGGAGCTGCAAGACAGACAGAAGAAGCTGGTTCTCTTACAATCATTTCAACAGCACTTGTTGACACTGGAAGTAAAATGGATGACTTCATATTTGAAGAATTTAAAGGTACTGGTAATATGGAAATAGTTTTAGAAAGATCGCTTGCAGAATCACGTATCTTTCCAGCTATAAATTTAAATAAATCTGGCACAAGAAAAGAAGAGCTTTTATTAACTGGAGAAGAATTAATCTTCATGGAATATATTAGATCAAGCTTTTCAAATAAAACAGATTTTGATGCAAGTAAAGATTTTTTAAATTTATTAAAAGATTATAATAAAAATGATGACATGGTTTCTGAAATTTTGAAAGAAATTAAAAAAGCAAAAAAAGAAAAGGAATAATATGGAAATAAAAAAAGATAAAATCTTCATATATATATTAAAAATATTAGCTTTCTTTTGTTTCACATTATATATTGTAAGCTTTAATTTATATGTTTTAATGGATAATTATTTTTTCAAAGATGCACAAAATATTGTTGAAAAAACTAATTTAAATTATGATTTTTATATAAGTAAAAATAAATTAAAAGAACTAGACATTAATATAAATAAAATATTAGAAAAATATAAAATTAAAAAATATGCATATTTAAAAATTGATCCTAGTAATTTAGCTATAAAAGAAGAAACTAAAAATGCAGATAGTTTTACAGCAAATGTAATAAGTCTAAAAGACAATGATCTAAATCTTTTAAATACAAATACATTTGAAAAAGAAAAATTAAATATTGAAGAAAAAATTGCAAAAAAATACAATATATCAGATGGTGAAAAAATAATTATTAAAAAAAATAAATTAAAAGATTTAAATGGTAAAACAAATACAAAATTTAATTTAAAACACCCTTTATTTATAAACACACCAAGTATTTTTGTAAATGATGAAAAAATATCTTCAAAAAATTCAAATATAATATATATATCATTAAATGAAAAAGATAAATCTAAAAAAGAAGAAAAGATAAAAGAAATAGAGAAAAGTTTAAAACTTCTTGACCCTAGTATAAATATACATATAAACAATCATGATCTTGCAATAAATATAAAACCAAATCTAAAAAAAGCAACATTAATACAATTAATAGTATTCTTTATTGCTTACATTTTTATACAATCGCTTTTCAATGCATTTATTAAAAAACAAATTAAAAACAATAATATAGATTTAAATAAAAGAAAACTAGAAAAAAATAATAATAAAATAACTAATAAAATACTTAAAACTCTTTTAAAAATATTTGAAATACTTATACTAGCATATTTATCTAAAGAAGTATTTGATGTTATTGCTAAACAATATTTATTTAATTTAAATATATTTATAGAAAAAGAAAAATCACAATTATATTTAAGCATAATATTAACTGCAATAATTATAATTATAAATGATTTAATAAATAATTATATTATGAAAAATTTACATAATACAAAAAAATAAAAATATATAAAAAAATATGATAGAATATAGATATGATAAAATTTAAAAAAATTATAAAATCTATATTCTCTTTTTTATTTCCACCTAGATGCTATATCTGTGATAATATAACTAAAAACAATACCTTATGTTCTAATTGTAAAATGATGTATAATTCCATTTTAAAAATAGGCTATTTAAGCGATTTTAATTTTCAAAACAACTTGTTATATGCATCAATTTACGAAAGTATTGCAAAAAAAATGATATTAGATTTAAAATATAAAAAGAAAAAACAAATTGTAGAAATATATATAGATTTAATTAAAAATAATAAAATATTTTTAGATTATATAAAAAATATAAATTATATAACATATATCCCAACAAGCAAAAAAAATATTAATATAAGAACATATGATCAAGCAAAATTAATTGCAGATAATTTATCTATTAAATTTAAAATCCCTATATTAAAAATATTTGAAAAAAATGAAAACAAAAAAAAGAAAATAAAAGAACAAAAAACATTAACAAGAGAAGAAAGACTACATAATGTAACAGGTAATTTTAAACTTAATAAAAACGGTGAAAATATAAAAGGAAATATATTAATAGTAGATGATGTCTATACAACTGGTGCAACTGCATATGAAGTTAAAAGAATATTAAAAGAAAAAAACAAAAATGTAAATATATATTTTTTTACACTCGGATATACTAAATATTAAAAGAGAATAAGTAGATTAATCTGTATAAAAATTTTGTGCAACTTCATTTTACTTTTTAAAATTATATTTATTATTAATTGTAAAAAATATTTTCAGAAATTATGTTTTTTTATTTTAATTAATTTTAAATTTAATTTACTTTATAATTAATTAAGATTTATATTTTAAATAATAAAAATTTTTTAATAAAAAAAAGATTTTAAAATATATAAATAAAAAAATATAAAAAAACAAAAATACAGACTAAAAATAAATTATTATAAATAAACAATAGTTATGAATAAAAAAAGCTCAAAAAGTCCATTTAAAAATAGACGATTTGAGCGATTTTATTATTTTAGTGATATAACTAGATGCATTGTTTTTCTAAATCATATGTATATAATCGATTCTTTAAAAATTAATCATATTTAAATATTAAATTGGTACATATTATTTGTTATACAAGTATATAATAATGCTCATTTTAAAAACAGGCGATTTGAGCGATTTTATTATTTTAGTGATATAACTAGATGAATTGTATTTATAAATTAAATGCATATAGTTAAATTTTTATGAAATAATATATGATATAGATATAAAAGATGAAATATAAAAGTAAATATATGTATATAAAGTATTAAGTTATAATTAATATAATAACATATAGTGGTAAGGTGTGATATAAGCTTATATAGCTTAAAAGCTTTGTTTTGTATTTTCATTATTCTTTAATGTACAAAATCTATATTTTGTGCAACTTTATATTTCTACTAATTTTTATAATACTGTATTTATCATCTCCTCTACCTTTTGTTTTATTTTTAAATTTTCTTCTTTTTCTAATTTTGGATCTTTTGCTAATATATCTTTTGCAAGTTTTTGAACTTGTTTTAGTATTTTAACATCTTCAAATAAATTTGCAATTTTAAAATCTGGAATTCCATGTTGTTTAGTTCCAAAAAAATCACCAGAACCTCTAAGTTCCAAATCTTTTTCTGAAATTACAAAACCATCAGTTGTACTGCACATTATTTTAATTCTTTCTTTTGTAAGATTATTAGCAGAGTTTATTTTAAGTATACAGTATGATTGATATTTACCTCTCCCTACTCTTCCTCTTAACTGATGTAGTTGTGAAAGCCCAAATCTTTCTGCATTTTCTATAATCATTATATTTGAATTTGGAACATCAATACCTACTTCAATTACAGTTGTTGCAATTAATATATCTATTTTCTTATTTAAGAAATCTTCCATTATATTGTTTTTTTCATCTTCTTTCATTTTTCCATGAATATATGCAACATTTTTGGTTTTGAAATTATCTTTATATATTTCATATACTTCTTCAACAGATCTTAAGCCATTATCCTCCTCTTGCTCTTCAACAAGTGGGCAAACTACAAAAGCCTGTCTTCCTTTGTTTAATTCTTGCATTACAAATTTATTTATTATTTCTTCTTGTTTGTATAAAGCATAAGTTGTTTTTATTGGTAATCTGTTTTTAGGTAATTCATCTATTATAGATATATCAAGGTCACCATATAAAATTAAGGCAAGAGTTCTAGGTATTGGAGTTGCACTCATTACAATCATATTTGGATTATTACCTTTTGATACAATTTTTTCTCTTTGATTAACACCAAATCTATGTTGTTCATCTGTTACAACAAGACCTAAATTTTTAAAATTTACGTTTTCTTCTATTAGTGCATGTGTTCCTATAATAATATCTATTTTTCCATTTTTTAAATCTTCTAAAATTTCATTTTTTTCTTTTTTCTTCATTTTAGATTTAAGCATTTTTATATTAAAATTATATTTTTCTAATTCATTTTTAAAGCTCTCCAAATGTTGAGTTGCAAGTATAGCAGTAGGAACCATTATAGCTGCTTGAAAGCCAGATTTTACTGCTTTATATGCAGCAATAATAGATACAATAGTCTTTCCAGAACCAACATCACCTTGAAGAAGTCTATTCATAGATATATCACTTTCCATATCTTTTTCAATTTCTTTAATAACTTTAATTTGAGCATTTGTTAATTTAAATGGTAAGTTTTGTATAATTTCATCAATTGAATTATCTTTTATACATTTAGAACCATAAGAAATATTATTTGTATTTTTCATATATAATAATGCACATTGCATAAAAAATAATTCTTCAAAAATTAATCTATATCTTGCTTTATCTAAAAAATTAAAATTTCTTGGAAAATGAATTTCTTTTATACAATTATATCTATTACCAAGTTTATTATTTTCTATAATATATTCTGGAAGATTTTCTGGAATAGCTGGAATTTCTAATGCATTTTTCATAATATTTCTTAAAATATTTTGACTAAGATTTTTAGTTAGTTTATATATAGGGAGTATACCTCCTCCCTCCTTTCCCTCTTTATATATTTCATACTGCGGGGATTTCATACTTCTTCTACCATATCTTACATCAGCTTTTCCATAAAAATAATATTCATAACCCATCTTTAAAAATTTAGGAAGATAATTTTGATTAAACCATGTTATTTCACACTCTCCAGTTTCATCTTTTACAATAACAGTTTGTATTGTTAAATTTTTTCTTATATATCTATTATTTACAGGTGTTAAAACTTTAGCTTTTATAAGTGTATTTTGACCTGATATAATATTACTAATTTTTGTAACAACACTTCTATCTTCATAATCCCTTGGATAATATTCAATAAGATCAGAAAAATTATATATTCCTAATTTATTTAAGAGCGTTAGTCTTTTTTCACCAACGCCCTTAATATATTTTATATTTATTTTATTTATTTCATTATTCATATAAATTAATTTTCAACCTCTCTAGCTTTAACAATAATTCTATCTACACTGTCATTTGTACAAGTTATTAATGTAACTTCTTTTTTTCCATCTGTATATTGGCTTGTTGATGATGTATCTTCTGGTCTTACAATATATTTATCATAAATACTATATTGAACAATATTTCCTAGAAGATCTTTTATTTCAATAATATCTCCTTTTTGAAGTTGTGGTACTTTTGAGAAAAATAAATTATTTCTATAATTATGTCCTGCTATACATAAATTTCCAACTTCATTAGGATCTTTCCCCCAAAATCTAGTTGGTGATATTTTTAAAAGCTCTTCAGTTGTTTTATTTAATATTGGATAATTAAGACCTATTTTAGGAATAGATATAAGGCCTATTGAATAATATTTATCTCCAGATGGAGAAACTTTTGTACCTGCTTCTATAAGTGATTTTATTTTAGCTATTTCTTCTGGTGTCTTTGAAGACCCCGCAACATTTTGTTCGTTTTCTTCATATTCTTCATTTAAAACAACTCTAACAGTGTCATCTGAAAAACTAATATTTCCATCAGTTTGATTATTAATATTAAAAGAAAGGGATTCTAGAATTTGTTTTGATTCGTTTGAATCTTTATATCTTGAATATTCTGCATAAGCATAGTAGCAAAAAAGAATAATCATTAAAATAACTGCTATAAAAAAGTTAATTTTATATATTATCTTTTTTCTCTTTATTTCAGGAGTAACATAAAGCGTTTCTGAAATAAGTATTTGATTCATACTCATTTTTAAATCCTTTCTTTAAATTAATTATATTATATATATTTTTTTTATTCAATTAAGTTATTTAATAATAAATGCTTGTTTCTTAATAGCTTCAAAATTCTCAAAAAATACTTTTTTATTATGTTTAGTATATGCATTTTTTTCTGGATTATGAATATATAAATTTTCTTTATCATATCCTACTATAATTCCAACACATATATCATCTTTTGGAGTGTAAGTGCCTTTTTTCGTATTCCATGTTTTTCCATCTTTAAATTTTTCAGCATTTGAATTGATCCATACACAAACCGGAATATCTTTATCTATATATGACAATATTTTTTCTTCAGATGCTCCAGATATGTCTTTACAAATATCCCCTAAATGATATCTTACCATTTGAATTGCAGGATTAACAAAGCCAGTATATGAGCCATCTTCCTTAGAGCTTTCAGGATTTCCAACAAATGATTCATAAGGATCATCTGCAAAATAATTATCTTCTTTTTTGCTTATATTTGATGTTCTTGGGAGTGTATAAAGTAAGTTATATGCACTTACAGTATATCCCTTATTTTCAAGCATCATCATACAAGAAGCTATTAATGAACCATTTTTCATATTAATATCTTTATTAGATATAAATCTTATTTTTTCTATTAATTTTGGTTTGTCTTTTAAAAATCTGCTTTCTCTATATTCTACAAAACCTGGCAATCCTTCACTATTTCTTATTTTTATCCAACCTTCTTTATCTATAGGTTCTAAAAATTCAATAAGTTCCCAATATTTAGTATTTTTTTCTGTTTTTGCCTGGTATAGTGGTTTGTATTTAATTGGATATTCTCCACTTGCATACATAAATCTTCCGAGCTGTTTTCCTTCTGTAACTGAAACAAAACATTCAGCTTGTTTTTCTTCATTTTTTACTTTTGCAGTAATTTTTACAATACCTGGATTTTTACCAGTTATTATTCCGTTTTTATCAATACTTGCTATTTCTGGATTCTCAGATTCCCAAATAATTCCTACATTTGTTGCATTAAGTGGTTGAAGATTTGCATAAAGAATTGTTTTTTGACCTACACCTAGTTTTAATTCTTTTTCATCTATTTCAATAGAATTAATTTTAATCCAAATAACTTCAATTTCCATTTGTGCAAGTACTTTTCCAAAAGTATCTTTTACATATATAACTGATTTTCCAGTATTTTTACCATAAAGTATATTTTTATCTTTTATTTCAACTACTTCTGGGTCAGATGATGTAATTATATAATCTTTATTCATAGCCTCACTCGGAAATACTTCTACATCAAGTTTGTATTCTTTAAATGCAGACAATTTATCTATTGGATTTTTAATTTTAGCTTCAGATATATATGTTACACAAGAAATTTCTAGCTCATTACTTATTACTTTATCATCTTCAAGAGAAATTACTGTTTTTCCTAATTCCTTACCTATTAATTTATTTCCTTTAATATCCACTATATTAGGATTTGAAATATTCCATTTAAGTTTAGATGTATTTGCACCTTCTGGGCTTATATCTATTTTTATTAATTTTTCTTTTGAAATACCAATTTGATTATTATCTACAGATATAGATATATCTTTAATATTTAAAGAGCTATATCTCCTTGATACAGTTTTCAAAAAAAGAATTGATATTAATAAAATAGATAAAATAATAAGTACTATTATATCTACTGATGAATATATTTTTTTATTTTTTATATCAAATATTGTTTCTTCCATTTCTTTGCCTTTATACTATTATTATTTTAAGATTAGCAATTAATAGTATATTTTACAATATTTTTTAATTTTTATTAATAAATATTTAATTAATATGTTTTTTTGTGCAAGTTTTATATAATAATAAAAAAGTTAAAGGTTAAATATGAAAAAAATAATAAATGAAAATGAAAATCCAGATTTTTTAACAGATTTTCTAAATTATAAATTAATTATACAAAATATGTCTGAAAATACAGTAAAAGAATATAATTATGACCTTCTTCACTTTTTAAGATATATAGCTTATGAAATAGAAAATTTTAATATAAAAAATGATGGAAATAAAATAAATGATGAAAATGAAATAAATGATTTAAATATTATTGATTTAAAAAAAGAAGTTTTGAAAAAAATATCTCTGAAAGATCTTCACAACTTTTTAGCATATATTAAAAAATATCATAATAATACAGCAACTAGTTTATCAAGAAAAGTATCAAGTATAAGATCATTTTTTAAATATTTTAATAAAGTTGATGGATATCTTGAAGATAATCCTGCCTCTAATTTGGACTCACCTAAACTACCAAAAAGGATACCAAAATACTTAAATATAGATGAAGCAAAAAGACTTTTAGAAGCATCTAAAACAAATGTAAATAAAAGAAATGAACAATATATATCAAGAAATCATGCAATACTTACAATATTTTTAAATTGTGGTATCAGACTTAGTGAACTTGTCGGGATGAATATATCTGATATAAATTTAAGTACTAGAATGCTTAAAGTAACTGGAAAAGGTAATAAAGAAAGAAATATATATTTAAATGATGCATGTATTAAATCTTTAAATGAATATATGAAAGATAGACCAAAAAACATATCTAAAAAATATGAAGACGCACTTTTTTTAAGTAATCAGAAGAAAAGAATTAGTAGACGCGGTGTGCAGTATATAGTAGAAGGTGAAATAAAAAAAGCAGGTCTTGATTCTACAAAATATTCTGTACATAAACTAAGACATACTGCTGCTACATTAATGTATCAATATGGTGATGCAGATATTTCAGCACTTCAAAAAGTTTTAGGACATGAAACTATATCAACAACAGAAATATATACTCATGCTGAAAATTATGAAGTTAAAAGAGCTATAGAAAATAATCCATTAAGTGGTTTAGATTAATTTCTAAGCTCTTTTTTTATTCATTTTCTTTTAAAGCTTCTTCACCTATTTCCTTTATAATTTCATTTAGTTTAAAGTATTTTGGAGTGTAATAAAACTCTTGTTGTATAAAATCTTTAGCATTAAATTTTCCTTTTAAAGCAGAAGTAAAGTAATTTAATATATTAAATATTTCTTCATCTCCAAACATTTCTATTCCAATAAAATCTAAATTTTTATTAAATATTGCTTTTAAATATATTTCTTTATTTTCATTTATATAATTAGGATATATGTTCTCTTTAATTTCAATAATTTTATATTCTAAATTATTTTCTTCTGCTTGTGATTCTATTATACCTATTTTTGCAAGAACTTTATCTAATACATTTATAACCATTGGAGCAGTTGTTCCTTTGTATGTTTTATTACTATCTATATTCCTATATAAATATTCTGCTTGTAATTTAGCAGCTCCTGCAAGTTTTGGAAGTATATATTCCTCAACACCACTAGATTTAACTATTGCACAATCTCCTATCGCATAAATATCTTTAATATTTGTTTCTAATTTTTCATTTACAAAAATATATCCATTTTGAGTCATGTGTATATTTGTATTATGAAGATAGTTTGTATTTGGTATAATTCCAGCAGTAACAACAATAAAATCATATTCATAATCTTCTTTGTTTATCTTTACTTTTACTTTATTTCCTTGTTCTGCCGCTTTTATTTCTGAATCTAATAATAATTTTATATTATTTTTTTCTAAATATTCTTTTGCATAGATTTGAAAATCTATATCAAATTGTCTTAAAATATTTTTTTCTTTTTCTACAATAGTAATATCTATATTTAATTTATTAAGAGCAGTAGCAACAGTTATTCCAGTCCCCCCTCCTCCTACTATTAATGCATTTTTAGGTTCGTTTTTTTCAATAAATTTTTTTAATCTATTAATATTTAAAATATTTTTAAATATAAAGAAATTATTACCTTTATTTTCAAAAATAGGTAATTTAACAGAATTACATCCAGATGCAATTATCAATTTATCATAATCTAAAGTTTCTAATGTCCCACTCGCACCTTTAATTATTTTTAAAGTTTTAGTATCTGGTTCAACTGAAATAACTTCAGATTTTAAATAAAGTTTTATTCCAAGTGATTTTAAATACTTCTCACTATATAATATAATGTCATCATCTTTTATATCTTCTTTTAATAAAAAAGGAAGAGCAGATGTTATGTAAGATGTATGAATATTTTTATTAATTATAATAACATCATCTTCAGGATGTTCCTTTTTATAATTTACCGCAAAAGTAGCTCCTGCTATTTGAGCACCAATTACCACAATTTTCATTTCATACTCCTTAATCTTTATTAAAATAATTTTCTTTATTAATTTGTCTTGATCTTGCAATTGCTAAAGAATTTTTAGGTATATTTTTATCTATTACTGAGCCTGCTGCTATAAAAGCACCTTCTTCTATTTTAATAGGTGAAACTATAATACTACCGCTCCCTATAAATACATTATCTTCAACTAAAGAATTGTTTTTATTTACACCATCATAATTTGCAAAAACAGTACATGCGCCAATATTTACATTTTTGCCAATCTTACTATCACCTATATATGTTAAATGTTTTACTTTTGTATTTTCTCCAATTATAGATTTTTTTATTTCTACACTATGCCCAATTATAGCATTTTCTTTTATTAAACTATTATCATGTATATAAGAATAATTTCCTATCAAAGCATTTTCTTTTATTATGCTATCTTCTATTACTGAAAAATTAACATTAGCACCTTTTTCTATTTTTGAATTTATAATTTTAGAAAAATCTCCAACACATGCTCCTTTTTGTATATGGCTATTTCCTAAAATAATAGCATTTTTAGAAACAATTGCCCCATCTTCTATTACTACCCCCATTAGCTTTACTTCCTTTTTTGTTTATTTTTTTAAATTATTAATTTCCTCTTCAAGTAATCTTATTTTATTTTTAAGTTTTGAATTTTCAATAACAAGACTTGCGATTGTATCTGATTGTCTTTCTTCTTTTTCAATATATTCTTTTGTTTCTTCCGCTTCTTTTTTTTCTTTAAACTTTTCTGCTTCTTCAGATGCATATTTATCACAAAGATTATTATATTTATCTGTACTATGTCCCTTTACTTTAATAAAAGTGATTTGATTAAATTTATCTAAAAGATATAGCATCTCTTCCCACAATTCTTGATTTTTAACATCACCACCTGAGTTTTTCCAACCTTTTTCTTCCCATGTTTTAATCCAATTATTATTTATAGCATTAACAACATAATTACTGTCTGAATGAACTTTAACATGCACATTATTATTTTCTTTAAATAGTAATGATGATGATAAAACCCATTTTAATGCTTCTAAAACTGCAGTAAGCTCCATAATATTATTTGTAGTATCATATGCTCCACCTTTTATACCTTTTTTTTGATCTTTATCAAAAATGATAGCAGCATATCCTCCTGGTCCTGGATTGTTTTTACAAGCTCCATCAGTATATATTATTATTTCTTCCATCTACTCCTCTTACTTTCCATATTTTGAAATAATTATTTGTTCTTCAAATTTTATAGAATCATCTTTATCTTTTTCTTTTTTTGTTAAAACTATATTTATGTTTTGTTTTTCATTTTGTTTTTTTAATTCATTTTCTAAATCTTTATAAATATTAAAATCTAAGTTTATATCTATTGCTTCATCTAAAATTTTTATATCTTTTTTAATATCTTTATATTTTTCATTATTTGTATTATCTAATTCTAATATATATTCCTTATGCCATAAATATTCATTAAAACTTTTTTTGTTTTTTAAATATTGTTTATAATATTCAAAATAATTTTCATCTTTTAATTCACTTATATATTTTAATTTATTTATATTTTCTTTAGATAATTTTTTTATATATTTTTCAAGATAATTTAAATCTATTTTCTTTATTATATCTAATATATATTTTTTAAAAATAATTGGTAAATTTATATCTTCTATTTTTAAATCTTTATATATATTAGTTATTATTTTTGATACATAAATTTTTAATTTATCTAAATCATCTAAACTAGATATATTAAATAATCCTAAAAGGAAAACTTTTTCTTTTATTTTTATACTACCTATTATTGTAACTTCGTTTTCCTTTATATTTTCCATATCTTCATCTAATATTATTACATTATATTTTGGAGTTTTAATATTTTTCTTAATTAATTTTCTTAATTTTTTTATATTAAATACTTCTTCTTTGATTTTATATATATTAAAGTCTATTATTTTTCCGAGATATTTATAGTTACTTCCTTTTTTTATATCAATTTTAACTTTAAAACTTCTAAAAAGATTTGAATTTATATTTTCAAAATCTTTTTTTAATTCATTTTCTTTTAATATTCTTAAATTTATTAAATCATACACATCTTGTTTTAATAATATATGTTTTATAATATTGTTATTTTCCAATATAAGTGAATAAATAGAGAAAAAATTAATTAAATTTATTTTTTCAAAATCTTTAATATCAAAATCTATCTTTTCATTAAGTATATTAAATATATCTTGAATTTTATATCTTTCATCATTTGAACACTCTTCTGATGAAATTAAATTTAATAAAATTTCCTTATTTAGCATTTTTTTAGATGATTTTAAAAATGGTAAAAATCCTTTTAATATATCTAATATATTTGTTTTACCTCTATTTTGCTTTTTATCTTTTTCTTTGAACTTATTTTCCTTTTTATTTTTGAGTTTCATTAAATTAGAATCTAATTTTTGTTCAAATTCATTTAATAAAAATATATATGCTAAAAAATGTTCTTCTTTCGCTCTTTCATTTAATGATTTTACAGAAACTAAAGATCCTCCAAAGATAATTGCTTCAAAATCAAACTTTCCTTCTTTTGTAATAAGACTTAAAAGGTATGTGAAGTTTCCTATGTAAGATATTTCTATATTTGATTCTATATATATATTATATGCCTTCTTTAATATATTTAAATTTATATCTTCTTTATTTATAGAATTTATTAAAATTTTAGATATAGACTTTTGATATATTTTATTTTTTTCATTTAATATATCTAATTCAAAATTATCTTTATTATATTTTATAAATATATCTAATATATTTTTATCTTCTATAGAATAATTATAAAAATATTTATGAGTATGTTTTTTAATTTTTCCATTATCATTATACTCTATTTTCATCTTCATATTATATATTACTTCATTTGTATTGTTTTTTAAAAACTTTTCTATAAGTTTTTCTTCTTTTATTTCTTTTAATATATTTTCTTTTTCTTTTAAGTTATATGTTTTTTTCTCTAAATCAAAATTTGCAACTTTTTTTTGCATATTTATATCATAATTAATTCCAAATAATATATATTTTGGAAAAATATTTTTTCTTAATTTATATTCATATGTGTTTTTTATAAAATCTATATTAATTTCTTCTAATATATTAATATTGTCACATATTATGAAGTTTATTTTTAATAATTTCAATTCTAATTCCTTTTTTTATCTAATAATTCTTCTAAAACTTTTTTAAGATTTCCATTTTTTATTTCTGATGCAATAATTCCATCATGATTTTTTTCTTTGTTATAAATATATTCTAAATATATCAATATATCTTTAGTGTCTATATTTTCTTTTTCATTTAATTTATTTGAAATATAATTTATCGGATCTTTATTTATTCCGCTTTTTATATCTGATATATTTAAAACACTTTTATCTTTTACTGGAAAAATATTATATTTAATAAATTTATCAAAAATATTAAGTATTTCAGTACTATAATTTGGATAAGATCCTTTTATACTTCTTTTTCTATCTTGCCATATAACTGAATCTTCATTTATATTCTTAATATCTTTTTTTATGAAATTATATGAATTATAATAATTTTCTTTAATATATTTTGTTATATATGTATATTCATCATCAAAATCTGTAAGTATTACTATTTCTGAAATTGTATTTGGATTTTGAAGTACAAAATTAATCACTTCTCTTATAAATAAATCTGTTGCAGTTTCTATATCAAGAAGTCTTTTTCTCATTCTTATATTATTAATAACTATTTTTTTTATATTATTATATTTAGCCTCTTCTAGTATATTATGATATATTTTTTTGTAATTTAAAACATCCTCATTTGAAGGTCTTTTTTTCCCTTCCATATCTGGAGTCGATATGAAAAAAATATATTTTCCATTATACATATTTGTTGTATATAAAAATGCTTCATCTGCTTTTATAAATGCTTTATTTTCTTTTAATTTTTCTATTAATGAAACTCCATAATATTTTAAAAAATCTATGTCTTTTATTGCATCTGGAAAAAAAGTATTAGATATATCCCAGATAACCGCATCTGAAGATATTTCATTAAATTTTTTATCATAATCTACTGTAATTAAAAAATTTATATTTTGATTTTGCTTTTGATCTTCTTTTATTATTTTTTCATTACTAACATTTTCTATTTTGTTTTTTTCAAAATCTTTATCATCTTTTATTATATTATTTAAATATTTATTTTCATTTTTTATTTTTAAAATATTTTGATTATTATTGTTTTTTCTTAACTTTTTTCCTTCTCTTATTTTTTTTCGATTTTTCTTATTTTTTGGATTATATTTTTTCATATTACCTCTATTTTAAATATATCTGTTTTTTATTCTATTTATTTTCATTTCTGCGTCTTTTTTTGCCATATCTTGTCTTTTGTCATGAAGTTTTTTACCTTTTCCAATTCCTAAAAGTATTTTTACTTTATTTTTTTTAAAATACATTTTAATTGGTATTAATGATAATCTTTCCTTTTTTATATTATTTTGTATTTTTAAAATTTCTTTTTTATGAAGAAGCAATTTTCTCATTCTTGTTGAATCAGGATTAAAGTTTGCACCATGTTCATATGGTTTAATATACATATTTAATATATACATTTCAGATTTTTTAATAATTGCATATGTATCTTTTAATGAAGCATTCCCATTTCTTATGCTTTTAACTTCTGATCCTTTAAGTACTATTCCTACTTCAATTTCTTCTTTTATATCATAATTTCTATATGCATCTGGATTTTTAAAATTCTTTTTATTCATTATTCATTCCCTTTGGCATTCCATACATTTCTATATATCTATTTATTGTATCTGCCGCTTTTTTTAATGTATTTATTTTAACTATTATTGCAACACAAAGTAAAATTAAAATTATTCCTATTGATATAAATATACTTAATAAAATTCCAGTTAAATCTTTTGATCCATCTGCAAAAGATGATGCATCT
>ERZ1673752.2706-NODE-2706-length-18868-cov-13.491362_pt1 | contig 18868 bp, 19 predicted proteins | sample MGYA00580195_ERZ1673752 | MGnify/ENA primary metagenome ERZ1673752 (study PRJEB41218, sample SAMN15661744) | gut metagenome | host: Homo sapiens | place: Canada: London | collected 2015-08-20/2019-03-30 | study: EMG produced TPA metagenomics assembly of...
CTGAAGAAGGCTGGCTTCCTGACCCGCGATCCTCGTATGAAGGAGCGTAAGAAGTACGGTCTGAAGGCTGCCCGCCGCGCTCCGCAGTTCAGCAAGCGCTGATTTCTGCTGCGCAGCAAAAGCTTTTACCCCAGCATTTATGGTGCCGATCCGCTGGCCGGGTCGGCACTTTTTGTGTGATTCTGCAAGGAGTTTCTATGGCTTTATCACTGAAAACCAAAGAGCATATCCTCCGCGCGGCGGCGCTGCTCGTCCCCAAATGGGGGGCGTTGCTGGGCGGCGGTGCGGCGCTGGCGCTCTCGATCGGGTTTACCGGGTCGGCGCTGCATTTCACGACGGTCACCGACACCCACGGCGGCCGTGTGCGCATCCTGACAGTGGCCACCGACCTTGCCACTGTGCTGCGACAGGCGGAAACGCCGCCGCTGGGCGAGAATGACAAGGCGATCTGGTCCCAGACGGATGACGGCACCCGGCTTGACATCCTGCGCGCCTACACCGTGCCGGTCACGGCAGACGGCACCACGCAGGAGATCATTACCACCGGCGCGACGGCGGCAGAGCTGCTGGCGCAGGCCGGACTGACATGGACGGAGGACGATATCCTCAGCTGCGCGCCGGGGGAGCAGGTCCCCGAGGGAGAGACCCTGACGCTGCAGCGGGTCAGCTATGTGGACTACACGCAGAACGAGGTCATCCCTACCGAGCTGGAGGAGATCCCCTCCAGCCTGTTCTACCGTCAGCCGGAGAATACCGTCACCGTGCAGCAAGGCAGTGACGGTCTGGACACCGTCAGTTACCGGGAAACCTGGGTGGACGGTGCATGGACCGGCACCGAGGAGATCGGCCGTGAGACGCAGATCGGCATGGTGCCTACCGTGCAGAAGATCTACGGTGAGCAGGCGCCGGTGTCGCCGTTTGTCGGCCCCGAGATCGTGGACGGTGCCCCGGCAGAGGGCGTTGCCGAGGTCTACACGGGGCAGCGCTCGACAGGCTATTCGGCGTCCGCCACGGCCAAGGGGGCCAGCGGCCGCCGCCTGACCTACGGCACGGTCGCAGTCAACCCCGCCGTCATTCCCTATGGCTCGCTGATGTACATCACCAGCGATGACGGCCGCTTTGTCTACGGCTACGCCTACGCGGCGGACACCGGCACCGCCATGCTGCAGGGCAAGGCTTTCATCGACCTGTACTATGAGACCTACGATGAGTCGGTCGCAAGCGCGGTCATTCCGGTCACGGTCTATCTGCTCGATGAGGAGACCGCCGCCAAGTACAAGGAGCAGAACGATGCGATTTTGGAGGCCGACACAGTAGTCGGGCGTTGACAAATAATAAAAAAAGCCTTCCCCCGCCGGGGGAAGGCTTTTTAGTTGTATTTACTTCGTGCCGAAGATACGGTCACCGGCATCGCCCAGACCGGGGACGATGTAGCCGTTCTCGTTCAGCTTCTCGTCCAGTGCGCCGACATAGATGTCCACATCGGGGTGAGCCTCATGCAGAGCCTTCAGACCCTGCGGGGCAGCAACCAGACCGATGAACTTGATGTGCTTGGCACCGCGCTTCTTGATCTGGCCGATGGCGTCGCAGGCGCTGCCGCCGGTGGCCAGCATCGGGTCCAGAACAAAGACCTCGCGCTCATTGATGTCGCTGGGCAGCTTGCAGTAGTACTCGACCGGCACCAGCGTCTCCTCGTTGCGGTACATGCCGATGTGGCCAACCTTGGCAGCGGGAATTAGGTTCAGCATGCCGTCCACCATGCCGAGACCGGCGCGCAGGATGGGGACCAGCGCCAGCTTGCGGCCGGCCAGAACCTTGGTGCGGGCCAGAGCCACGGGAGTCTCGACCTCGACCTCCTCGGTCGGCAGGTCGCGGGTGGCCTCATAGCAGAGCAGCATCGCAATCTCGCTTACCAGATCACGGAACTCCTTGGTGCCGGTGTTGCGGTCACGCAGCAGGCTGATTTTGTGCTGGATCAGGGGATGGTCAACAATTTCAACAACGCTCATGGTAGGATCTCCTTGCAATTCAAAATTATTCAGCCTGCAGGGCAGGCAATGTGAAACTTAGAGGTTCTCCAGCGCCATCATCTTGTCGATGCGCGTCTGGTGGCGGCCGCCCTCAAACTCAGCGTTCAGGAAGGCGTCCACGATCTTGCAGGCAAGGCCTGCGCCCACAACGCGGCCGCCCATGCACAGGGCGTTGGCATTGTTGTGGCGGCGGGTCAGCTCTGCGCTGAAGGTATCGCTGCAGCAGCATGCGCGGATGCCCTTCATCTTATTGGCACACATCGAGATGCCCACGCCAGTGCCGCAGCAGAGGATCGCCAGCGCACAACTGCCGTCCTGCACAGCCCGGCAGCCCTTGACGGCATAGTCAGGGTAGTCCACGCTGGCGGTGGAGTCGGTGCCGAAATCCGTATAGGCGATGCCCAGCTCGTCCAGATGGGCCTTGATGGCCTCTTTCAGCTCATAGCCGCCGTGGTCGGCAGCCAGTGCGATCGGTTTGTCAAATTTCATTCTGATGCCCCTTTTGTTTTTTCCCGTTCCGCGCGCTCACGCTCGGCCTGACTCAGCCGGTGGTAGTCCGGCAGCAGCGCCGCAGGCGGCACACATTCGCCGTTCTCCCAAAGGGCCTTGGCGGCCAGCGCCACGCCCGCGCCCCGCAAAACCTGCAGGGCAGGGGGCGTGCAGACCACGCCCGGAACACTCTTATATGTATTGTAACACAAAGTTGCGCCATCGCCAACAAAAAAGAGCGGTTTTTTACAGCTTTGGACAAAATTTTCCAGCTCTGTGACCGGTGCGGCGGCGTCCTCGGTCAGGCGGCGGTGGCTTGCAAGGTCAAACGCGCCCCAATAGACCTGCCCGCGGCGGGCGTCCTGCGCGCCGATGACCGTCCCCTCGCCCGCAAGGCCCCAGGCCAGCGCGGCCATGGTGGACACCCCTGCGCAGGGCAGCTGACGCGGCAGTGCCAGCCCCTTGATGACGGCCAGCCCGATGCGCAGCCCGGTAAAGCTGCCGGGGCCGTTCGTGACGCCCAGCACATCCAGTTCGTCCATCGTCAGGCCGCTGGCTTTCAGCGCCGTGTCGATCATCGGCAGCAGCGTCTCGCTGTGGGTCAGGCCGTTGTTGCACTGTGCCTCATACAGCAGGGTATCGTCCCGCAGCACGGCCACGGCCGCTGTTTTGCCAGCGGTATCTACAGCTAGGATATTCATAGGATCACCTGTTTAAAAATGTAATAGAGTATAAAGCCTTCCCCCTCGGGGGAAGGTGCCCGAGGCCCCGCCCGAGGGCGGATGAGGGGCGAGCGTACTGCGATTGCCCGTAAATGGGTTACAATGGCAAGGTCCCGGCGGGGTGAGGGCACCCCGCCCTACATCTGGTTGAAAAGTAGTGCGTAGGGCGGCATACCCTCATGCCGCCGCAGCCGCACGGGTCCCGGATCGACAAAGACCTTACCCAATCGTAATCTTCCGCGTCGTTTCGTCCACCCGTTCAATGTGGATCTTGATGGGATTTTCCAGCGCCAGCAGCTCGGCGCAGTTCTCACTCCACTCGCAGGCGACCACGGCACCCATGTCAAGGTAGTCATAGAACCCGGCGGAGGCCAGATCATTCTCGGTATGGATGCGGTAGAGGTCAAAATGCGCGAAGGGCCGCGGGCCGCGGTAATAGTTGACGATGGCAAAGGTCGGGCTGGACACCGGGTCAGTGCAGCCGAGCCCCTCGGCAATGCCCTGACAGAACGCGGTCTTGCCCGCGCCCAGCCCGCCGGTGAACGCGATCAGCGCGCCCGGGGGCAGTGTCCCGGCAAGCGCGCGGCCGGCGGCAACGGTTTCCTCCCGCGAATGGGTCACAAATTCCTGCATAGGTACGCTCCCTGTCTGCGGCCGAATAAAGTGATGGCCGCACTCATATATATTATAGTACAGAAATCCCGATTTGTAAAATTTAATCTGTAACTTGGCAAGATCTGCCGCGATGCGGTATAATACTTATAGTTACAAAGTATCTGCAGGGGGAAGGAGGCCGCCTATGTATCCGCTTATACGCCGGTATCTGCGCCGGGTAGATCTGTTTATGCTGCTGCTCTGTGCGGCCTGCTCGGTGCTCAGCGTTGTGGTGCTGATGTCCATCGGCCAGACGCAGCTTGGCTCCAACAACAAGGCCTCGGTCCAGCTTATTGCCAGCCTGCTGGGGATGATGCTTGCCGCTGTCTTTTCCACGGCAGACTACCATGCGCTGGCGCGTGCCTGGCCGCTGCATGGCGTGGTGGCGTGGGGGCTGGTGCTGCCCACACTCTTTCTGCACAATGTCAACACCGGGCTTCTGACGATCGGCTATGACGCGGGCGGCACCTCCAACTACAGCTGGTACCGTGTGGGCGGCATGACCTTTCAGCCCGCCGAGCTGGCGAAAATCAGCTTTATCCTGACGCTGGCGCTGCATTTGAGCAGGGTGCGCGGGCAGGTGAACCGGCCGCGGAACCTGCTGCTTGTGCTGCTGCACATACTGCTGCCCGTTGCGGCCATCCACATACAGGGGGATGACGGCACGGCGCTGGTATTTCTGGGCATCGGGTTTATTATGCTGTATGCGGGCGGGCTGTCCCACTGGCTGGCGGCCGGCGGGCTGGCGGCGGGCATCGTGGGCGGTGCGGCGCTGCTGGCGCTGCGCCCCGGGCTTTTAAAGGGTTACCAGTTCAAGCGGATTCTGGCGGTGCTGACGCCGGACGATCCTGCGCTGGCGGACATCACTTACCAGCAGAACAAGGGTGCAATGGCCATTGGCACCGGCGGGCTGACGGGGCAGGGGCTGTTCTCCGGCGAGCATATCTTTGTGCCGAACGCATGGAACGATTTTATCTTTGCGTATCTTGCCAATGTGCTGGGCTTTGTCGGCGCGGCGGCGGTACTGGTGCTGCTGCTGGCGCTCTGCCTGCGCACGCTGCAGACCGGGCTGCGCTGCCCCGATGCGCTGGGCTGCAATATCTGTGTCGGCATCTTTGCGGCGCTGTTTATGCAGTGTGTGATAAACTTGGGCATGAATCTGCAGGTGCTGCCGGTCATCGGCGTGACGCTGCCGTTCTTCTCGGCAGGCGGGTCGAGCGTGGTCATGATGTACCTCTGCATCGGCATTGTGCTGAGCGTGGGCATGAACACAAGGCGCAGCAAGCTGGATATGCAGCGGATTTTATAAGTAAAGCGGGTGCTGTGCGGCACCCGCTTTTGTGTTATTCGGCAGCTTTGGGGTCAGGCGCGAACAAGCCGGGGATAAGGCAGAGTGCCGCTGCGCCGACAACGATGAACACTGTGCGGGACAGCCAGCTCATACTGCCGCCCAGCAGCCAGCCCACGGCGTTGAACCCCCAGATGCCGTAAATGCCCCAGTTGATGCCGCCGATGATGGCCAGCAGCAGCAAAACCTTTTTAAAGCAAGACATGGATGATCCCTCCTCTGTGGGAGAGTATGTGCGGATAACGGGAAAGTTATGCACATCCCCCGTTATCGCAAATTCGCCGTATGCCTTTGTAGGGGGGCGTCCCCGTCGCCCCGCAAGGCGACATGCCCTCCGTAGAAACTGCCGGGTGGTGCGTCTTGCAAAAGCAAGCACAGGACGTGTATAATCGACATAAAGGAAGGTGGGGCCGAGATGCTGGGGCTTTATTTGGAAGCACTGGAAAACAGCTCTGACGAAGAGCTGTTTACCCAAGTATATGAGCGTTGTAAGCGGCTGGTATATCACACGGCGTACAAGGTCGTGCAGGACAGCTATTTAGCTGAGGATGTGTTGCAGGAGGTTTTCTTGCAGCTGGCGAAAAATTTTACACGGGTCTATCGGGATGATGCACATAAAATGGCGGCGTATCTTGCCATCTGCGCCAAAAGCCGCGCCATTGACCTGCTGCGTGCGCAGCAGGAAACCGTAGGCGAAGAAGATACAGCACTTGACACCGTTGCGGATAATGCTCCGCTGCCGGAGGACACTGTCATTGACGCGGAGAGCGCTGCGCAGTTGACAGCACTGCTGGAAAAACTTGCGCCAATTTACAAAGCACCATTGCAGTTGAAGGCGCTTGGCTATACGAACAGTGAAATCGCGTCAGCGCTGTGTTTAACGGAAAGCACCGTGCGTCAGCGCCTTGTGCGTGGGCGGAAAATTTTGTGGAAGGAACTGCACGATGGAAACAAATGAAACAAAAATTTTCTTCGACGCGGCTCTGGAAATGGCGTTGCGCGCCGAGATCGACCATGAACTAGCGCAGACACCATCCCCGGCGGAACTGAAACGGAAGTACCCCGATACGTCGCGCTGGGACGCGCGCTTGTACGCCGCCCTGAAAAGGCAGACACGGCACAGCCATATGCGCAAGCGGCTTGTGATGGTTTTGCTGGTGACAGCGCTGCTTGCGGCGGGCGTTTTTGCCGCAAACGCCGAACTGCGCCACGCAATTTACACAGCCGTTATACAATGGCTGCCGACCGAAATGCACCTGACTTATGAGACGGATGGCGATACGCTGACAGCTTTGCCGGAGGGGTTCACTGACCGCTACACGCCGCCGGGCTTTGTACTGGACGAGGTGCAGTATATCGACACGCCGGAAATGTTTTTCCATGGGTACGATGCCGAAAATGGGCAGAATTACATCGTGAGTTGCTATGCCATCGGACCAGTTGCGTCGGAGGAGATCATGGACAACGAACACACGGTCTACACTGAAACAACCGTCAACGACAAGCCCGCAACGTTGGGGACAAGTTCAAACTTTGACGGTTCGACAACTTATTATCTTTTTTGGGAGCAAGATGGTGTTGCGTGTACGGTGGTAGGAAATGTGTTACGTGAAGAATTACAGCGTGTGGCAGAGAATATAAACTGAGCAAAGGGCGTTTGTCTGTTTTTGACAAAACGCCCTTTGTTTTTTTGGTAAAAAGAGAGAAAGCAATAAAATCCTGTCACACAAAACCGGGCAGTTGCGTTGTACAGGCAGAAGGGAGCGTGAAGCGCATATGAAGAAGATTCTTGCAGGGGTGTGTCTTGCGGCGGTGTTGGGCGTTGCGGTTTGGCGCGCGCCGTGTACACAGTGGCAGTGCGACCGCATTGTCGACCGTGCGGTGGCGGAATACGGCATCGAGGTGCCAGACACAGCCGACTACAAAGCCTACGTCTGGCAAGAAACGCAGGCGCAGGGCTTGACGGCGCGCCAGTTGAAAGCGTGGTTCGCGGCGGACTTTGCCGATGCCCCCGCGCGCAAAGCCCTGAACGACGCCCGCACCGCCGACGAGTTTGTCAACACCGCTGGGGAAGCTATGGCCGTACTGCAGAAAATTAACGCTGAGCGGTACAAAAATTATCAGTTGGGTGCGGGGAAATTTGCCGCGCGGGCGGATTACCTTGACACATTGCAGTTGGACAAGGCGGCCTTTAAAGCGCAGCTGGAACGCGAGCTGGACGAAGGGACGACAGGTGGGCTGGTAGAACGGCTGGGCATTGAAGATTGCGGCTGAAACGGGCGGTGGATTTTGAACGGGCGTCTGCCGCAATGTTGCCGGGCGGCATATATGCCGCCCCTACAGTATGCCGTGAACGGACGGTTTGTAGGGGACGCATATGCGTCCCGTGGCACCCTGCGGCAGCCGGAAACTTCCCCGGAGCGGTCAAGACCGCTCCCTACAGAGCACCCGTGAACGACATTTTATAGGGAGCTTGCCCCCTCCGAGTACACAAAAAAGCACCGCCCATGCCAATCTCGGCATGGGCGGTGTTTGTATTGCAATTAGTTCTTCAGCGCCTGCATCGGGGCGGGGATGCGGCCGCCGCGGTGGATCATGACCGCAGGGCTGTACTGGCTGATCGGCATGATGGGCGCGTGGCCCAGCAGACCGCCGAAGTCCAGCACATCGCCGGCTTTGTGGCCGATGGCGGGGATAACGCGCACAGCAGTGGTCTTGCTGTTCACCATGCCGATGGCGGCCTCATCCGCGATCAGGCCGCTGATGACCTCGGCGGAGGTATCACCGGGGATGACCACCATGTCGATGCCGACCGAGCAGACGGCCGTCATGGCTTCGAGCTTTTCCAGTGTCAGGCTGCCGCAGTTGGCGGCGTTGATCATGCCGTCATCCTCCGACACGGGGATGAACGCGCCGGACAGGCCGCCCACATGGTTGGACGCCATGACGCCGCCCTTCTTGACGGCATCGTTCAGCAGGGCCAGGCAGGCCGTGGTGCCGCAGCAGCCGCAGCTTTCAAGGCCCATCTCCTCCAGAATGTTCGCCACGCTGTCGCCGATGGCGGGCGTGGGTGCCAGCGACAGGTCAATGATACCCGCCGGCACACCCAGCCGCTCGCTGGCAAGGTTTGCCACCAGCTGGCCCAGACGGGTGATCTTGAAGGCGGTGCGCTTGACCAGCTCGGCCACCTCGTCCATCGGGGCGTCCTTCGGGAGCTTGGCCAGCGCGGCGCGCACGGCACCCGGGCCGGAAACACCGACATGGATCTCGCAGTCCGGCTCGCCCGCACCGTGGAACGCGCCCGCCATAAACGGGTTGTCCTCGGGCGCATTGCAGAAGACGACCAGCTTGGCATCGCCCATGCACATGTTGTCCTTCGTCAGCTCGGCGGTCTCGCGCACGACCTCGCCCATCAGTTTGACGGCGTCCATGTTGATGCCGGACTTGGTGGAGCCGATATTGACGCTGGAGCATACAATATCGGTCTCGGCCAGTGCGCGGGGAATCGCGGCGATCAGCCGCTTGTCGCCCGCAGAAAAGCCCTTATGCACCAGCGCGCCGAAGCCGCCGATGAAGTTGACCCCCACAGCCTTGGCTGCGCGGTCCAGCGTTTTGGCGTACTGCACAGGGTCGGCATCGGGCGCGGCGCCCAGCAGCATGGCAATGGGCGTTACGCTGATGCGCTTGTTGACGATGGGAATGCCGTACTCCTCGCTGATGCCGTTCACAACAGGGACGAGATTGCCCGCGAGGCGGGTGATCTTGTTGTAAATCTTCTCACATGCCTTGTCAGGGTCCGGGTCGATGCAGTCCAGCAGGCTGATGCCCATCGTGACGGTGCGGACATCGAGATTCTCGGCGGTGAGCATCTCGATTGTTTCCATAATGTCGCGGCTGTTGATGATCCTCATAGCGCAGCCCCCTTAAATCGTGTGCATGGCGTCAAAGACTTCCTGACGGGTCACGGTGACCTGCATACCCATCTCCTTGCCCAGCGCAGTAAAGCGGTCGCGCACAGCGGCGGCCTCGGCAGTGGCCTTGCTCAGGTCCACCAGCATAATCATGCAGAACATATCCTGCATGATGGACTGGGAGACATCCTCGATGTTGATGTTCAGTTCGGCGCAGACCGCGCTGACTTTGGCAACGACACCCACGGTGTCCCGGCCGATAACGGTGATAACAGCTTTCATAATATGACCCCCTCTGAATACTGTCCGGCAGGGATGCAGGGGGCGGCGTCCTCAACGCCCCGCCCCAGTGTTCAACCGGATTAGAGTTATTATAACAAAGTTTGCAGTAGGAGTAAAGAATATAACGAAAAGTAATACTTTTTAAGGAATGCCGCCTACAACTACTCCGTAGGGGCGGATTCCATATCCGCCCGCAGGACCTGGCGGCGGCGGTTACGTCCGCGGCTTTTAGGCGAACAGTAGGGGCCGCACATGTGCGGCCCGCAACTGTACGGCGGACGACCGCTTGCCTTTCACGCGCGGGCCGGGCATGCCCGGCCCCTACAGGGCGTCGGAAATGTCAAAACTCTGCCGAATGTTCCCCGGCGCGTACATCGTCCCGCTGCAGCTCGGCCAGCAGCTCGTCCTCGCCGCCCTGCAAAAGCAGCTTTTGGCTGTACTGCTCAAAGCGCTCGCAGTCGTTCTCGGCCAAAAACGGGGCCGAGTCGGGGCCAAGGGCCAGCTCGTTGACAAAGACGACCATCTCCTGCCCGTCCTCAAACGCCTGCTCCATAAAGTCAAAGGCAAATTCCAGCGCGTTCGCGGCGGCGGAAACAGCCTCCTCGCGGCGCTGCACCTGACTGTTGAAGCCGCTGCGCACCGTGTCGAACGCATCGTCCGGGTCCAGCCCGTTGTCAAGCTGGCGGCCCCACGCTGTCAGCAGGGCAACGGTGCGGGTGCGGGCGGCGGCCTCATCGGGCAGCAGGCTGCCGGCACTCTTGTCGGCCTCCAGCCGCTCGCGGTAGCGGTCGCGCTGCTCGGCAAACAGGTCGGCGGGGTCCGCCTCGGCCTGCTGGCCCAGCGCCCGCTTAAAGCTGCGCAGCTGCTGGTAGCAGGCATCTGTTACGGCACCGGCGGCGCGCGCGGCGGCAAAGCGGGTGTTCAGCCCCGCCAGCAGCAGGCTTACCAGACTGATGCGCTCATCGAAGCCGGCGTCCATCGCGCGGGCAACCACGGCGTCAAACGGCTTGCCCTGCAGAATGTCCTCGACACCGTAGTCCTGATGATACTTGCGGTACAGCACCCAGTAGGCGGCAAAATCCCGCGATACCTCGGGGTGGCGCAGGTATTGGGCAATCACGCCCTCGTCCACGGGCAGCCCCAGCGTGTCGGCTGCCTGCAGATAGGCAGACAGATCCTCCCACCCGCGGGCGGTCACGAACTGCACGCCGTCCACATCGGTCTCGATCTTGTAAAAGTGCTGGGGGCGCAGCTCCAGATAGGCGGTCACGGCGGGGTGCAGCCGGTGAGCGCGGGCATAGTCCTGCCAGACGCTCAGCTTCGGCTCAATGTCGATGCGCCGCACACGGTCGAGCGTTACAAGGTCAAACTCCCGCACGCTCTTGTTGTACTCCGGCGGGTTGCCGGCGGCCACGATGACCCACCCCTCCGGCACGGCCTGATTGCCGAAGGTCTTGCACTGCAGGAACTGCAGCATTGTGGGGGCCAGCGTCTCGCTGACGCAGTTGATCTCATCAATAAACAGGATGCCGTGCTGTTTGCCGGTGCGCTCCATCGCAGCGTACACGCTGGCGATGATCTCACTCATCGTGTACTCGGTCACGCTGCGGGTCTTGCCGCCGAAATTCCGCTCCCGGATAAAGGGCAGGCCGACAGCGCTCTGCCGCGTGTGGTGGGTGATGGTGTAAGCCACCAGCGCAATATCGCACTCCTGCGCGATCTGCTCCATGATCTGGGTCTTGCCGACACCCGGCGGGCCCATCAGCAGTATAGGGCGCTGCCGCACGGGCGGTATCAGCGGGCGGCCGATGTCATCCGCTGCCAGATACGCCTGCACGGCGCGTTTGATTTCCTCTTTGGCGCGTTGAATATCCATAGTTCATCGTCCTTTCGGGTCGGTGTCGGGGGTAAACTCCTCCGGCTGCAAAACCAGGCGCATGGCCCAGGGGGGCACATCGGGCGGCGGGGTGCCGTCCTCCAAAAACAGAAAAGCAACCTCAAACGGCGGGCGCTTGGCCGGGTAGATGCCCTTGCCGTCGGTAAAATAAAGCACGCCCTGCAGGTCGCGCAGCGACCCCTCGCGGCGCAGCTCGGCGATGCGGGCAAACGCGGGGCGGAAGTCCGTTCCGCCGCCGCCCACCAGCGTGAACCGGGCAGTGTAGCGGTCCAGCGCGTCCAGATCGGTGAGCCATGTTTCCTCGCGCACGGCGTTGTCCGCCTGCATGACAAGGATGCGGCATTTGCGGAAAAAGCTGTCCTGACTGGTCAGCAGGGCAAAGGTCTCTTTCAGGAAGGACTTCACCAGCTCACCGGCGGTGGACTCACTGGTGTCCACGACAATGACGAAGTCGCGTATCTTTTTCACCTCGCGGCTTTCCAGCGGCTCGATCAGCGGCAGATTGCCGTAGGTGCGCAGGCCGTAGCTGTAAAAGCCAAGGTCAAACTCATCGGGGTCAAGGTGCGGCTCCTCATGCCAGACGGCGAACCGGCGCAAAAAATCCTTGTAGGTGCGGCGGCTGCGCCCGGCCTGCAGCTGTGCCTGCAGTGCCTGGGCGGTGGTGTCCTGCCCGGCGCGGCGGCCGTTTTCCTCCATGCTTAGCTCTGTCTGGCGGCCCAGATCCTCCCACTGCCTGCCCTGCATCTGGGCTTCGGGGCTGTCGGGGTCGGCAGGCCACAGGCGGTGGCTGTCGGTATAAAATTCCCGCTGCCACTTGTTCAGGGTGTCGGCATCGGTTTTTGCCAGCACGCGGTAGATCGGCCCGGCGGCCAAAAACCGGCATTGTGCGCGCAGCTGCGCATAGCATTGCTGCCGTACCCAGCCGACGGGGCGCTTTGCGGCGGGGGTGTTCAGGGCATCCAGCGTGCTTTCCACCGCAATATCGCAGGCGAGGCCCCACAGGTCGGGGTCGCGCTTATCCCGCAGCCAGAGATGGCGGAAGATGCAGTGGAACAGGCTGTGCAGGTAGGCGCGGGGCAAGTACCGGCGGTTTTTGCGGTAGGTGTCCAGCAGCCATGCGGTGGGGTAGTACAGCCGCCCGCCGTCCGTGGCAAAGCTGCCGCCGCCCTGCTGCGGGGCAGGGGGCAGCGCACCCAGCGCCGCAGTCAGGTAGCGCTGGTCCAGATACAGCTCACCGCGCAGCTGTTCCATCACCCGCCGCGCCATGGTCTGCTCCCACTCGGTCTGGGTCTGGATATGCTTGGACATTAAGACACCTTCTTTCACTGCTGAATGTAGGGGCCGGGCACCTTCCGCCGCCGCAAACCTCTGCGGCGGCCAGAGGGCTGGCCGCCCTACGACCCCACATAAAATCCGTGCGTAGGGCGGGGTGCCCTCACCCCGCCGAAGCTTACCGCCATATCCCGTTTCCCCATCGCCGCCCTGTAGGGGCCGGGCATGCCCGGCCCGCAGCTTACCGCCAAATCCCTTTTACGGTCAATTCGTGGGGGAGGGATTCATCCCCGCCGACCCCTGCAACGGCGCTACAGGTCATCAAAGCTGTATGATTTTTTTGCTCGTTTGGCGCGGCCCAGCAAAATCGCGGCCCCGGCGCTCCAACCGGCGCGGGCGCAGTAGGCGGCGGCCTCGGCGGTGGGCAGCCCTAAGCCGACCAGCAGCCGCAGGGCGGCCTCGTCCCGGGTGTCGATGGCAAGGCGGAACGCGGCCGCCGGGTGGGCACACAGGTAAAATTCATAGTCGGCGCGGGCCTGCCCGCCCAGCGCAAACGGCAGCACCAGCCGCCCCAGCGCCAGCCGGCAGAGCGCACCCTCGCCCTCACCGACACAGGCCTGCGCAAAGGACGCATCGAACGCGGCGTAGTCCACCGCACCGGCCGCCGTAAAGCATTGCCGCATCCGGTAGCCCTCGCCCTCAATGTTATGGTTGAAGATGTGCGCGGGCGTGTTCTCGTCAAGAAATTCGGAATATTCGGGGTAAAACAGCCGTGCGCCGTCAAATTCTGCGGTAATGTCGGCGCTGATGGCCCCCAGCAGCTTTTTCAGGCCGGTGGGGGCATCGGGTGCGGCGCGCAGGCACAGCCGCGCAAGGCTGCGGCAGTTCGTGAACAGGTCGCTGCCCAGCCCCTCGACCCCGGCCCCAAGGCTGAGGCGGCGCAGGCGGCGGCAGTTGTAAAACGCCGCGCTGTGCAGGGTGCGCACCGTGTCGGGCAGGGTGACCTCCTCCACAAAATTGCCGGTGATCTCATGGGTGTCGGTCCCGCTGCGCCGCGCCCCGGCCTTGACCGGCTTGTCGGCAAAGCAGTACGGCCCGATCTCGGTGACAGGCAGACCCTCCACGGTTTCCGGCACGGCAGGGCAGGGGCTGTCCCCCAGCACCCGCAGCACCCGGGCCCCCGCAGCGCACGGCTCCCATATGATCGACATGAAATCACTCCTTTACAGGGCATTATAGCATAGAACCCCCTTAAACGCAAAAGAAAAACCACCGCCGCCGCGCAGGAATTGCGGCGGCAGTGGCTGGCACAAAAAAATCCCGCCACCGGGTAAGGGTGGCGGGGAAGATGGTGCGAGTTTAGGGGGTTGAGGGGGTGCCGTCATCAATATCAACCCACATGCCTAAAGGGCCGGCGCTTTTTTCGATTTTATAGCTCCCCGTGCCGCTTGCCTCGCTGTCCGCAGTATAAGTACAGGTATAGGTGCCGTTATCGTACTGCACTGTCTTTATATGGGCATCCCAAGTGATTTTTGCGCAAAAGGTTGCCTTTGGGTTGGAATCAAATACCTCGGCCAATTTCTTGATTTCGGTAATGCGTATTCCTTCTTCTCCTGAATTTTCCCCAATGTCTGGATAGGTCGTCCAGTTATCCCGATGATCACTAGCCAAATTATTAAGACTGCCATAGGTTTCGGACGCCACCGTCTGGACAGCCATAACGACCATGCGGGTCTCGGCAACAATCTTTTTCTCTTTTGCCTTGTCGATGTACCCTGTCAGTGCCGGGACCAGCAGGGCGGCCAGTATGGCCAGAATGACCAATACCACAATCAGTTCAACAAGCGTAAAGCCTTTATTTTTGTGTTTCATTTTATTTACTGGGCCTTTCTTATGCTTTTGTAAAGGAATCTGCGGTGCAGAATGTTATTAACTATAACGTAAACAGGTATAATTGTCAAGATAGCTTGGTATGGTGAGGACACCTTTCCATGGGAATAAAAAAGCCCGATGCAGGGCATCGGGCTAATAACGAGAGTCTATGAGAATCAAGAAACCTTATACTGACCATCGGTTTTGGTATAAGTGCATGTGTGACCACCCTGAACCAAGGTGGCCTCAGTGATTACACCCTTCGTACTGATTTTGAATTTTACACTTTCGCCGGTGCCCAAAGTGATTTCTGCAAGGGACAGAACATCAGATTTGGCAGGAATGACGCTCTTAGTATCGGCAGTATCAGGGAAATCTTGATCTGCAGTAAAGGTTGCCCCTTTACCATAAGCTTCAGATGCTTCGGTCTGTGCGGCAACAACCAGCTGACGAGTTGCAGCAACGATTTTTTCCTTGTTTGCCTTGTCAATATATCCGGTCAGAGCGGGAATGAGCAGGGCAGCCAGAATGGCCAGGATGACCAGAACAACGATAAGCTCCACCAGCGTGAAGCCCTTCTTGTTCTTGAGGTTGCGAATTTTCTCAAACATAATAATTCCTCCACAATTCATTTTGGGGGCACTCCACCCCTAATTGTCTTACTTCTAGTTTACCATGGTATTTACTTTTTTCAATCGCTGCGGCAAAACAATGCAAAAAATGCGCGAAATTCGCCGTAATCCACCTGCTTTGTTGGGCGAAATAACAAATTGCGGCACTGCACAACGCTGTGCCGCTGCTTTTGTGCAAAAAAGCTGCCCGGCGCTGCAAAATTCTCGCATAAAATCGCATGTATATTGCCTGAATTGTTGCAAATTCACACAAAACCGTGCCCCGGCGGGGCGGGGTTGCATTGTGCGGGGAAATAGCATAGAATAGGGAAAGTGTGAGAAAGAGAGTGTGCTATGAGAAGTCTAAAACAAACGGATATTCTGACCGGCAGCATCCCCAAGCAGCTGCTGCTCTTCTTTTTGCCGATCTGGTTCGGCACGCTGTTCCAGCAGCTGTACAACACGGCGGATACGCTGATCGTCGGCAACTTTGTGGGCACCAACGCGCTGGCGGCGGTGGGGGCCACGGGTGCCTTTGTCAATTTGCTGGTGGGGCTGTTTGTCGGCCTGTGCAGCGGCGCGGGCGTTGTCATTGCCCAAAGCTGGGGCGCGCATGACCCCGAGGCTGTGGACCGGCAGGTACACACGGCGCTTGTGCTCAGCGTGGGGCTGGGCGCGCTGCTGACGGTGCTTGGCTTTGCAAGCGCCACACCGATGATGCGCCTGATGGGCACCCCGGAGGAGATCCTTGCGGATGCGGCGCTGTATCTGCGCATCTATTCCCTTGGCATGATCCCCCAGATGCTCTACAACATGGGTACCAATATTCTGCGTGCCATCGGCGATTCTAAGCGGCCGCTCTACTTTTTGATCGCGGCCTCGCTCGTCAATATCGTGCTGGATGTCGTGTTTATTGCGGTGTTCGGCTGGGGCGTGGCGGGCGCGGCGCTGGCCACTGTGCTAAGTCAGGTCGCCAGCGCGGTGCTGACGCTGCGCTGCATCGCCGGGTCCGAGGGCACGCCGTGGCATATCCGGGCGGAAAAGCTGCGCCTGCACACCGAGGTGCTGGCCGCCATCTGCATGATCGGCATCCCGGCGGCGGCCCAGAGCGCCATGTACAATGTCAGCAATATGCTGATCCAGAGCAGCATGAACAGCTTCGGCACCAGCACCATCGCGGCATGGGGCGTCTACGGCAAGATCGACTTTGTGTTCTGGATGACGATCAACTCGCTGGGTATTGCGATCACGACCTTTGCGGGGCAGAACTTCGGTGCGCGGCAGTACGACCGCGTGCGCAACGGCGTGCGGGTCTGCATGGCGATGGCGGCGGGCGTCACGCTGGTCATCAGCGTGGTATTCTACAACGCGGCTGAGCCGCTGTTCCGGCTGTTCAGTCAGGACGATGCGGTCGTTGCGGTGGGCGTGGGCATGATGCATGTGCTGACGCCGGTCTACATTACCTATATCAGCATCGAGGTGCTTTCCGGTGCGCTGCGCGGCTGCGGCGATGTGCGGGTGCCGACGCTGATCACGGTGTTCTTCGTCTGCGGCCTGCGTGTGCTGTGGCTGACCCTGATGGTGCCGCGGTATCATACCATCGCCACGGTGGAGCTTAGCTACCCGCTGACATGGACGCTGGCCTCGCTGCTTTTTATCCTTTACTACAAGCGCGGCGGCTGGCTGAACCGCTGCAAGGCAGCGAAGGGACTGGAGTAAGTAAAACAGCCGACCTCTTTGCGGGGTCGGCTGTTGTTATGCGCCGCGCTCGGTCTGCAGCGTTTGGATAAACTGCACCGGGTCAATGATGCGGCTGCCATCGGTGCCGGTGGCGGCGGTGGAGAGCAGATACTGCATCATTTCCTCGCCCGTCAGGGTGGGGTCCACCTGCCAGCCCAGCGCCATGACCCCGGCGCAATAGGGGATGCCCCAGCTCAGGCCGCCGTGCCCATCGTGGGTGTAGCTGTACTGCCCGGCGGTGTATTCCTCGGCCACCGTGCGGTAGGAGCAGGGCAGCGAAAGGGTGTTGCTGCCGGTTTCTGCGCGCTCGTCACTGTCCGCAAAGCCGCTCCGGCAGGCGGCGGGGTTGTCCCGGTCATTCCGGGCAAGGACGGCAGGGTAAGGTACAAGGCGGGTCTTTTCCACGCCTGCGCCCTCCACGGTCAGGACCAGAAGCCCGGCCTGCTCGGCCCGCGCCACGGCGGCATCCCAAAGGTCGGCGTTTTGGAACATCTCCGCGTTGCCCGGTGCGGCGGAAACCGAAACGATCCGGATCTTCTCGCTATCTGGCAGTGCTTCGTTCTGCGCAACCACCCAGTCCAGCGCCTCGGCGGCATAGCGGCTGTCCATCAGCCAGGAGGGCCAGGCTGCATAGTAAAGGGTCGTGTCCGGCGCAATGCCGATGGATTCGCCTGCGAACAGGCTGGCCACGGCCGGGCCGTGCATCGAGGCGGTCTGCCCCTCGCAGCCGGTATCATAGTAGGTGGCGATGCGCCCGGCCAATTCGGGGTGGTCAGTCAGCAGCGGCTGGTCGATAATGGCGGCACGCACGCCCTTGCCGGTGATGCCCTGCGCCTGCAGGCCGCGCACCCCCAGCCCGGGGTCCTTATCTTCCTCCAGAAGTGCGGCGGCCTCGTCCTCGGCCCCCGCAAAGACGGTGCCGGTGTTGTAGGTGTAGGTATACAGGTCCTCGGCCGTGTATTCGCCCGGCTGGTAGGTTTGTTGGGCGTACTCGTCCAGCCAGGGCAGATAGCGCAGGTCGCTGTACGGTGCAGCCGGTTCGGCGGGCGGGGCGGGGGTTTCGGCGGGTGTCGGCTCCGGCGCAGCGGTGGGCGCGGCGGCAGGGGCTGCTGACTCGGCAGTGCCGCAGGCCGTCAGCCACAGCGCCAGCAGGCAGAGCGGCAGCATTGCGGTGCGGTTCATGGTGTGACCTCCTTCTCTATATTTAGGCTATCAAAAAGCTTTCCCGGAAAATGCGTTGTTGCGCTAAGTTGGCGGGCAGCCAATGGCCGCCCCTACAAGTTCTGTTTGTTGCAAAAAGCCCGGTCTGCCCCGGAAAGCGGGGGCAGATCGGGCTTTATTACAGGGCTTACAGCTTGAAGCTGTCCTTCAGTGTGACGATGCGGTTGTAGACGCCCTCGTGCTTGCTGTCCGGCGTAAAGTAGCCGTTGCGCACGAACTGGAAGCGGTCGCCGGGCTTGGCGTCCTTCAGGCTCTCCTCCAGCTTGGCACCCTGCAGCACCTTGACGCTGTCGGGGTTCAGATAATCCTTGAAGTCGGCATCATCGGGGATGCCGTTCATGTTGGCCTCGGTGAACAGCTTATCATACAGCTCGGCTTCAGCCTCGATGCAGTGGGCGCAGCTGACCCAGTGGATCGTGCCGCGCACTTTGCGGCCGTCGGCGGGGTTGCCGTTGCGGGTCTCAAGGTCGGCCTCGGCGTGGATGGCCACGACCTTGCCGTTCTCGTCCTTGTCCACGCCGGTGCAGCGGACAAGGTACGCACCCATCAGGCGGACCTCGCTGCCCAGCGTCAGGCGCTTGAACTTCGGCGGCGGTACCTCAAAGAAGTCGCTGTTCTCGATCCACAGCTCCTTGGTAAAGGCCACGGGGCGGGTGGTGGTATCGTTCGCGTCGCGGTTCGGGTTGTTGGGCAGGTCAAAATACTCGCACTGGTCGGCGGGGTAGTTGTCGATGATGAGCTTGACAGGCTCCAGCACGGCCACGCGGCGCTGGGCGTTCAGCTCCAGCTCGGCGCGCAGCACGGCCTCCAGCTGGCGCA